>OIEK01000142.1_pt1 | contig 31616 bp, 36 predicted proteins | sample 1581821 | NCBI WGS metagenome assembly OIEK01 (sample SAMN03281017, study PRJEB24777) | human gut metagenome | isolation source: fecal sample PR221 from 1 month old male Chinese infant, caesarean... | reverse complement strand
GTCGTAAGGTCTGTGAAGACCACACCTTGACTAATCAAGTCAGCTGGCAATTGTTCAAGTACAGTATTTGTTCCTACTTGGACCAATTTAGGGTTGTTTCCAAGCGCTGTAAAATCAGGCACATTTGCTGATGGTTCATTTTCAGTAATCGTTCCATCACCGAGATTCCAACGGTGGAATTTAACACGCTCAATTTTTGGAAGAGCCAAACTTTCAATCTTATCAAAGGCTGCTTGACGAAGGTCTTGCAACCAAAGTGGCTCTGCCTTTGCTTGTGAAAAAGCGATAATAGATTCTTTTGACATAGGTTACTCCTTTTCTAGTTATTTCGAGTAACAGACTTACGCTTCTTCGTGGTACTCGTAACCGAGCTCTTCAGCGATTTTCGCATAACCTTCTTGCTCAAGACGAGCAGCCAATTCAGGTCCGCCTGAAAGAACCACTTTACCTTCCATCATTACGTGTACAACATCTGGAGTGATGTAGTTCAAAAGACGTTGGTAGTGAGTGATAATCATAGCACCGAAGCCTTCGCCACGCATAGCGTTAACCCCTTTTGAAACCACTTTAAGGGCATCGATATCAAGACCTGAGTCAATCTCATCGAGAAGAGCAAACTTAGGTTCCAACATAAGCAATTGAAGGATTTCGTTACGCTTTTTCTCACCACCTGAGAAACCTTCGTTTAAGTAACGCTCAGCCATTTCTTCACGCATACCAAGCAATTCCATCTTTTCATCCAATTTAGTGATGAAATCAAGAACAGAAATCTTTTCGTCATCTTCTTTACCAGCGTTCATAGCCGCACGGATGAACTCAGCGTTTGTGATTCCTGGGATTTCAGCTGGATATTGCATAGCAAGGAAAAGACCTAGGCGTGCACGTTCGTCAACTTCCAAGTCAAGGATGCTTTCGCCATCAAAAAGGATGTCCCCTTCTGTGATTTCATAGTTTGGGTTACCCATGATAGCAGCTGAGAGGGTAGATTTACCAGTTCCGTTAGGACCCATGATAGCAGCAATCTCACCAGTTTTAAGAGTCAAATTAAGACCCTTCAAGATTTCTTTATCTTCAACAGAAACATGAAGATTTTTGATTTCAAGTACAGACATTGTATACTCCTTTTTCATATATACAGCGAGCACTTGCTCGCTAATTTGCATTATTTTTTTGAAAATAGTCTTGCTATTTTCTGGAAAATAAAAAGAGAACTTCCATTTTCCTTAATTAGAATCATTATAACAAAAAAGCCATTACTTGGCTTTTCAAATGTTTAATTTTTTCGCCCTTGCTTCCATTTTAACATGGTTGCTTGGCGATAATCACTATTCCCGATAAATTTTAGGAAATTGAAGAGAGGTGTTCGACCAACGCCCCAAATCTCAAGCCCTTCAATCAGAATTTCCATTCCCAAAAGTAAACTCAAGAGCAAGAGAATACCACCGAGACGACTGGAAACATTTAACAAGAGGGCAATCAATGAAAAGAGAATAGCGATGGCATAAACCACCAGAACCGCTCCTCGATGAGTGAAGCCCATGGCTAGAAGGCGATGATGTAAGTGCATCTTGTCAGCCTCCATGGCTGGGCGCCCTGACAACTTACGGCGGACAATGGCTACCACTGTGTCAACAATAGGCACTCCAAGGATAATAACAGGTGACAAAATAGCCACTGCAGTTGCATTTTTTCAATCCTTGCAATGACAAGACACCAATCATAAAGCCAATAAAAGCGCCCCCGTATCACCTAGATAGATAATCGCTGGATGATAATTGTAAGGGAAGAAGCCCATAATGGCAGCCACCAAGACAAAGATGGTCATGGTCAAGAAAATATCAGTATCATAGAGGAAGAAATAAGAAATCACCCCCATAGTCATAAGGGAAATGATAGAAACTCCTCCAACCAAGCCATCCAAACCATCAATCAGATTAATGGCATTGGTGATGGCCGCAATCCATAACACCGTTAAAATCAAGGTCAGGACTGGCCCAAAATGAATCATGGGACCACCAAATGGAATCTTAAAACTATCAAATCGGAAGTCTGTAAAAGCCCAAACGATAACAGCTCCAATAAACAATACCAAGCATCTTAGGTAGAGGCTTTAATTCCAAAGATATCATCAATGAAGCCCGTCAGAGCTACGACAGATCCCCCCACAACAACCGGCAAGATGTACCTAATGTAACGAAACATGCCAGATATCCTTATGGATAATCATAGCATAAAGACCAAGGTCGCTAGTACAAAGGCCAACAAAATAGCTTAGACCGCCAGCACTAGCATGGGCTTTTATTGATACGTCATTGCATTGGGATTGTCAACAGCTCCAACACGTAAGGCCAAAGAGCGTACCAAAGGGGTCGTCACAATGGCAATCAAAAAGGTCCCAATCAAAACGAATATATAGTTAATGGTCCAAGGCATGTCTTAGCTCCATTTCGTTGCTTGTAGTACCGGTAAGGCGTCCTCTTCCATCAAGATTGTTGCATGCTCTTGTAGGTAGGCACGTGTTCGGTCTGCCACATTCGCATATTCAAGAAAACGCGCATACATATTGTTCGCGTAATAATCAGGCTCATCAGCCAAGTAAAGAAGGATTGTCATATAGTAGACATCCCCAAGTTTATAAAGCTCAGAACCTTCAACAGGCACATCCTTCAAGCCTTGTGTAAAGGTCACCACTTGATCAAAGTCAGAGAAGGCCAAGACATAGTGGGTATAGTCTTCACGAATATTTTCTTCAGCCACTTCCTTGGTAGGCTCTGTCATAGCCTTATCAACCTCTTCCAAGGTCTTTTCAAGCTCTTCGAGCTTATGGTGCGCTTCGATGTCACCCTTGTCCATAAAGTTACCCTCAAGAGCCTTGAGGAACTCTTCTGGAGAAAGCCCTGAGTAGTCATCCATATCGGACAAATCGTTGAAATCAAGGTCTTCCTTAAGATCTGATTTAGTCACAAAGACATCCACACGATCCTTGCGTGGCGTGACACGGAAGCTCAGCATCCCACTATTTTTAAAGTTATCAGGCAAGTCCAACTCATCCATGACAGTATAGAAAAATTCCTCTGTTTTTTCCTGTGGAATCAAGAAATCCTTCAATTCCATACCATGTTCTTCAAGATCTTCCATGGTAATCATGATTTTTAGAGTTGTCTCGCTTATTTGTTTCATTTCCATATGTAAAAAACCTCGCACGAGTAGTTATTTCATTATACTAGAAAAGCCAAGAGATAGCAATTTCTGAGCAAGTTTGAGTCTTATTTTGGAAAGGATTTCTAAAAACTTCTTAATACTAACAAAACCTTGTATTTCCCCATTTATACCTGTCATCTATCCTAGATTGGAGTATAATAAAAGTGAAGATATACATGGAGGTGATGACCATGACTGCCTATAAAAAAGGGTGGCTACGAGCTAGCATTGCTGGAGGAATAACGAGTTTATTGACGCTCTTTCTCTACTTGTCAGGGCAACCTTTTCAAGTAAACAAATCTACCTTTCTTACAGGGCTAATCGTCGCCATCATACTAGCAACTGCACCCATTTACGACGATAACCGTTTATCTCTCAAACAGCAATCTCTTCTCCACTTCTCTCTCATGTGTGTTACCATCCTTCCAATTCTCTGTTTATCTGGATGGTATCCCTTGCATAATATCGTGGACTTCTTGAAAATCCTAGCTAGCTTCTTGACTTGCGGACTGGTCCTATGGTTGCTAGCTTACCTTATCTTTGGAAAACTTCTCCACAAATAATCTCTAAACCAGATAAAAAAGGACTTCAATTGAAGTCCTTTTTCAGTTTACTTGAACGTAATTATCCGAAAATAAGTTTGACAGCTCCATAAAGAAGCACAATAATACCAAGCACGATACGGTATTTTCCGAAAACTGTGAAATCATGTTTCTTAATGTAATTCATCAAGAAGCGAATCACGAACAAGCTGACAACAAAGGCTGTCACACTAGCTACCAAGAGAATAGCCACTTGTCCACCTGTCAAGGTATTCCCGTCAATGAAATACTTAACCGCCTTAAGGCCACTATAACCAAACATGGTTGGAATACCAAGGAAGAAGGTAAAGTCAGCAGCTACGCTACGACTAGTACCAACGATGATACCCCCAAGAATAGTAGCACCTGAACGGCTTGTCCCTGGAATGATACTCAAGACTTGGAAAAGACCAATATAGAAAGCTGTCTTGTAAGACATACGTGCCAAATCCGTTACCTTAGGTTCTACACGTCGATTGCGGTCCTCAATCCAAATAAAGGCAATCCCGTAGACCACCAACATGATAGCTACTACAAAGAAATTACTGAGATGGGCCTCCATCCAGTCATCTAAAAGTAGACCAAAGAAGGCTGAAGGAATACAGGCAATGACCACCTTGAGCCAAAGTTGCCAAGTCAATTGCACTTCACGTGCTGTCTTACCAGGTTGGAAGGGATTCAAACGTTTAAAGTAAATGACCATAACCGCAAGAATAGCACCAAGTTGGATAACGATATTAAACATATCGATGAAATCTTTACTTTGTCTCAAGTTCAAGAATTCATTCACCAAAATCAAATGACCTGTAGATGAAATCGGTAGCCACTCAGTGATACCTTCGACAATCCCAAGAAAGACTGCTTTTAGTAATTCAATAATAAATTGTGCCGTTTGCATAATTATCTCCGTTTTAAAATGCTAGCCTCATCACACCAAAAATGATCAAGGCTCCAAATCGTCCTTCCCATTATATCAAATTACAACTTGTATTTGAAGACAATCTTGATATAGAGATTGTTTTTCTAATCCCAACTTATTGTCATTAATCCTAATTTCCTGTAAAATAGTAAGGTATGACATTTTTATAGGAGACATTGTTTCAATGAAAAAAAATTATTGTAGCCTGCTTTGCAGCGCTCCTCCTCGTTTTTGGCGGAGTATCAAGCGCTCAAGCAGACGAGTATCTCCGTGTCGGTATGGAGGCTGCCTATGCACCTTTCAACTGGACGCAGGACGATGACTCAAACGGAGCCGTTCCAATCGAAGGTACCAAACAGTATGCCAACGGTTATGACGTGCAAATCGCTAAAAAAATCGCTGAGCTCAAGGGAAGAAACCCTTGGTGGTCAAAACCGCTTGGACAGGTTTGATTCCTGCCCTCACTTCCGGCAAGATCGATATGATCATCGCAGGTATGAGCCCAACAGCTGAACGTCGTCAAGAAATTGACTTTTCAGATAGCTACTACCGAAGCGAACCTGTCATGGTTGTCAGCTCAGATGGTGATTATGCCAACGCTAAGAGTCTCAAAGACTTCAAGGATGCTAAAATCACAGCTCAACAAGGGGTTTATCTCTATAATTTGATTGATCAAATCCCAGGTGTCAGCAAACAAACTGCTATGGGTGACTTCGGTGCTATGCGCCAAGCCCTTGCATCTGGTATCATCGATGGTTATGTTTCAGAGCGTCCTGAAGCAAAAACTGCCGAAGAAGCTAGCTCAAAATATAAGATGATTACGCTTAAAGATGGTGGTTTCCAGGTTTCAGATGATGACGTATCCTTGGCCGTCGGTCTTCGCAAAGGAGACAGCCAACAAATGGAGCAAGTCAATAAGGTCCTTGCTGGAATCAGCCAAGAGGAACGTGTCAAACTGATGGATCACATCATTAACATCCAACCTGCAGATAAGACTGATGAGGCTAAAAAAGGAAACTTCTTTAGTCAGATGAGCACTATCATCGCTAAAAACTGGCCACAATTCTTACGTGGTACAGGAATTACCCTTCTTATCTCAATTATCGGTACGGTTGTGGGTACTTTCATAGGTCTTATGATTGGTGTTTACCGCACAGCTCCTAAAGCTGCTAATAAATTTGTAGCCTTGCTCCAAAAACTCTTCGGTTGGGTTCTTAATGTCTATATCGAAGTTTTCCGTGGTACACCAATGATTGTACAATCTATGGTTATCTACTACGGTACTGCCCAGGCCTTTGGTATCAATATTGACCGTACCCTAGCAGCTGTCTTCATCGTTTCTATCAACACCGGAGCCTACATGAGTGAAATCGTTCGTGGTGGTATCTTCGCTGTAGATAAAGGACAATTTGAAGCTGCAACTGCTCTTGGATTTACCCATGGTCAAACCATGCGTAAGATTGTTCTTCCACAGGTTATCCGTAACATCTTGCCAGCTACTGGTAATGAGTTCGTTATCAATATCAAGGATACCTCTGTTTTGAACGTTATCTCTGTTGTGGAACTTTACTTCGCAGGTAACACTGTCGCAAGCCAAACTTATCAATACTTCCAAACATTCTTTGTTATCGCAGCAATCTACTTTGTCCTTACCTTCACAGTGACACGCATCTTGCGTTATGTAGAACGCCGTTTGGATCAAGATACTTACACACAAGGAGGGGTTCACTAATGACTGAGACGATTTTAGAAATTAAAAACCTCAAAAAATCATACGGAAAAAATGAAGTCCTCAAAGATATCTCCCTCAGCGTCAAAAAGGGTGAGGTTATCTCAATTATTGGTTCTTCAGGTTCAGGGAAATCAACCTTCCTTCGCTCTATTAACCTACTCGAATCACCTTCAGGTGGTGAAATCCTCTATCATGGGGACAACGTCCTTGAAAAAGGTTACGACCTCACTACCTATCGTGAAAGACTCGGTATGGTTTTCCAATCCTTCAACCTCTTTGAAAACCTTAATGTCTTGGAAAATGCTATCGTAGCTCAAACAACCGTTCTCAAACGTGACCGTAAAGAAGCTGAAAGCATCGCCAAAGCTAACTTGGAGAAAGTTGGTATGGGGGAACAATACTGGAAAGCTAAACCAAAACAACTTTCAGGGGGACAAAAACAACGTGTAGCAATTGCTCGTGCCCTCTCATGTTGATCCAGAAGCCATCCTCTTTGACGAACCAACTTCAGCCCTTGACCCAGAAATGGTAGGGGAAGTACTCAAGACTATGCAGGAGCTATCCGAAACTGGTTTGACCATGATTATCGTTACCCATGAAATGGAGTTCGCACGTGATGTTTCAGACCGTGTCATCTTCATGGATAAAGGGGTAATTGCTGAACAAGGTAGCCCAGAACAAATCTTTGAAATCCTAAAGAAGAACGTACCAAGGAATTCCTTAAACGTTTCTTGGGTTAAATCATAACCACCCGTCTAACGGGTGGTTTGATCAAGGGCTATAAGCCCATATTACCAGCCAGCGCCTAAAGACGCTGGCTTTCACTTTGTTCAAGCCTTATTGCTTTTGACTCGTCACAAGCCTCTCAAAGAGGCATTCGCATTACTTACCATTATCCCTAAAGGGATTTTCATATTCTTTAACGCTTAATTTGTCCAAAGCGATATCATGCTTCTCTTGTTCCTGGATATATTTCTTAATTGTGGCTTCATTTAGTCCTACCGTACTTACATAATATCCTTCTGCCCAAAAATGTCTGTTCCCAAATTTATATTTTAAATTGGCGTGTTTATCAAACATCATTAAGGCACTTTTACCTTTTAAATATCCCATAAAACTAGCTACACTCATTCGTGGTGGTATACTTACTAGCATGTGAACATGATCTGGCATTAAGTGGCCTTCTATTATTTCAACGCCTTTATATTGGCATAGTCTATGAAAAATCTCTCCCAGACTACTCCTATATTGATTATAGATTATTTTTCGTCTATACTTAGGTGTAAATACAATGTGGTACTTACAAATCCATTTTGTATGTGATAAACTGTGAGCTTTTTGCGCCATAGTCTTAACTCCTTTCGTTTTACAATTGGCTTGAACACCCATATTGTAACTCGTTTGGAGTGTTTTTGTTATGACGGTATAACCTTCGATGCGCACCCGCATAGCGGGTGGTTTATTTGTTTCGCACCTTCGGAGCGAAACGGACTTAAAGTCACAAAATACGAAAAAGTTAAGGTTTCGACCTTAACTTTTTTAGATTCTCAGACATATAAAAAAAGCGGCAACTGACGTTTTTTTATTATGATTAGTTACGACGTGTACGTCTGTCAACGAAACCAAGGAAGGCCAATAGTGTCATGAAGAGACCTACAATACTGAATCCTGCTGCAGTTGACTCACCTGTTTCTGGCAAGCTGTCTGCTGCTTGTACAGGAGCTTGTTTCTCAGCTTTTGTTTGACCATAATTTACAGGAACTTGAGCTATATTTTGAGCTGCTTGTTCTTGTGTTGTGAAAGCAATAACTTTCCCATCTACATCGTAAACAGGTACTGGTGTAAGACCTTTTGATGTAATGTTAGCGAACTCTTTAGCCAATTGTGTTTGACGCTCTTTGTCTGCTTTAGCTTTCATATAGTTATCGAAGGCTGTTTGAACAGTTGTGTATTCGCTCGTTAATTTATCACGTTTAGCAGACAATTCAACAAGTTTCGCACGTTCGGTTGAAAAGAGCACCTTTGGCTGCAGTAAGTTTAGCAAAGGCTGTTGCACGTTCTGCTTTAGCCTTAGCTAGGTTACCTGAAGCATTTGTAAGGGCTGCTACACGGTTCTTAGCATCAGTCAAGGCTTGGTTAGCTTGTGTCAATGCTACTTGTTTCTTAGCAGTATCTTGCTTAGCAGCGTTGTAGGCATTTGTCAAACGTTGCAAGGTTGCAGAACTTGTCGCAAGTTTATCTTTAGCTGTTTTAAGCTCTGCTTGTTTTTCATCAAGAGTTGCTTGAGCTTTGCTAAGGGCTGCTGCTTTTTCTTGTGCGTTAGCATTAAGGTTTTCAACTGCAGCGTTAGCTTTTTCCAATTCTGATTTAGCAGTTGCAAGGGCTGCTTGTTTTTCAGAAAGGTTATTCTGAGCAGCTGCTAACTTGCTTGCAGTCGCTTTAAGAGCTGCAAGTTCTGACTGAGTATTCTTAAGCTTAAGAGTTGCTGACTCAGAAGCCGCTTTCTTGCTAGCCAAGTCACTTTGAGCTTGATCGTTAGCTTGCTTAGCAGCTTCATAAGCTGCTTTTGCAGCAGCAAGATTTGCATTTGAAGATGATTGAGATTGGTTACCTTCATATGGGTTAGCAATCTTAGTTGTGTCAAAGCTACTATCAGAAGCGATAGAATTTTTATTGACATTGTTTACGTGAACGTTAAAGGCACCGGCAACAACACTGATGTCTGTTCCAATGTAAGACTCACCACCATCTGCTGTAAGTCCAGAGATAGAACGAGCATGGTTCCACTCATTACCGTTAAACATGAAGTCAAGCATAGCTTCATAGACATATTTCTTAATGTCGTTAAGGGTAAATGGTCCTGTCAAACCTTGCCATGTATTAAGGTTTTCACCAATACTTACACTATTAAATGACTTACCAGCACGGTCAAGGGCAGCACTATCATGTCGTTGATGGGTAATAGCTTCCCAACCCCAGTTATCTGCTACATAACCATCTGAAACACGGTCAGCCGCAAGAACACTACCTTTTGAAACAGATGTTTGAGTTGTACCAAAGGCTGTACGAATTTGGTTAATCAAACTTGAAGCATACAATGACAAATCTGTAATTTGAGCTTCACTAAGGTTATTCAAATCACTAATTTTAACATTTTTATCTGCTTCATTATCTTGATAGCTATTGTTACCACGATCACGTTTATTAACGTTCTTCAAGACTTGTTCAGCTTGAGCTTTTTCTGCTGCTGTCGCTGTTTTAGACTCATGAATCTTAAGAGCATTGACATACTCTTGTGACACTGAGAATTTTTGACGAACATTAGCTGTTGAAGTTGTTGAAGATTCTGCTTTTTTCTTAGCTGCTTCAGCGGCTGCAAGTGCGGCTGCCTTTTCATTAGCTACTGTTTGAGCAGTCTCATAAGCTGCTTTAGCTTGGTTTGCTGCATTTTGGTCTGCAGTCAATTGCCCTTCTTTAGCTGAAATAGCAGTAGCTTTTTCTTTATCAGCTGCCTGAGCGGCTGCCAATTCTTCTTGAGCTTTTTTCTCAGCTGCTGTTGCAGCATCAAAAGCTGATTGTGCTTTAGCTTGGTTTGAAGCTGCCTCAGAAGCACTAGAACCATTAAGAGCTGCTTTAGCGGCATCTACTGATTTTGAGCATTAGCCACTTCAGTAGCTTTAGCATTGACATTAGCTTGATCTGTATTAACGACAGCTTGCTGTTTGTCTGCTGCACCTTTAGCAGTTTTTTCTGCTGATTGAGCTGTTTCGACTGCTGACTTAGCTTCCTTAGCTGCATTTTCAGCAGTAGTTACTTGACCTTGAGCGGCAGCAATAGTTTCTGGGCTTGCTTCATCGGCTGCTGTTTGTGCCTTTTGCAAGTTAGCATCTGCTGTCGCTAGGTTTGCTTGAGCCTGGTTCGCTGCTGCTTCATGATTAGCAACAACTGACTCTTGTTGAGATACTGCTTGATTTGCAGCGCTGGCTTCTTCTCTAGCCGCTTCGACTTGGGCTTGAGTTGGGACAGCCTGTGTAGCTGTCGATGATACTGATGCTGTTGTTGAGGCTTGATCGTTTGTCGTTACCTCATCAGCTTTAGCAACTGTAGCAGAAACTGCAAGTGCTGCAATTCCGGCTTGTCGCCAAAACCTTTTATTCATAAGACGAACTCCTTTTTATGTTAAAAATTCACTACTATATAATAACATTTTAATAATCTTGAAACAAGATGCTGACTCCTAATTTTTAAAATTTAATTATTTTATAAGCTTTCATAGCCTGTTTACAAAAATCATTAAATTGTTAGTCAAAAGTAGAGTTGCTGTTTCAAAGTCCTTTTTTAGTCTTTGATTCTGCCTTATCCTTTTATTCTATCAAAACTTCGTTACAGTTTCTTAACTTTCTTTAAACGTTTTTTGATATAATGTGTACTCATCATATGCAAATGGAGGAGCAAAGTGGCAAAAACATTAAAAACATTGAGTAACATCTTACTAGGAATACTCTCACTGGGCTTGTCTTATTGGTTTTATAGGGGGCATCTCGAACAGTACGTTCATTATATCGCCCATTATGGCTCCTACTTTCAAGTCTTACTCAACCTAGTCATTATTGTCCTACTGAGTTACTTTGTCTACGCTTTTTCGAAACTCCTTCTTACTAGAAAGCTGAAAAAACAAACACTACTCCTACTCTACTTCATTTACTTTCTTGCTCTCTTCTACCTACTTTTCTTGAAAAACATTGGTACCCAAGGTCTCTCACTTAACCCCCTCTCCTTCGCTCGGGAATTATACTGGGGCAGCCACTTCGTTCCCATCATGAACCTGTTAATGTTCATCCCTCTGGGACTCCTCTTTTCTTCACGATTGAGTAATCTCCTACTCTGTCTCCTTACCCTTTTCTCCGTCGAATCCATTCAATACTTCGGACATTTAGGAGTCTTTGATTTGGGAGATATCACCTTAAATATGTTAGGTATCCTTGTCGGAACTGCTATCCATCAACTCCCTCAATTTCAAACAGTTATCAAAAAAATTTTAAGTTAAAAAACTTCCAGAATTAATTTTGGAGTTTTTTTGTCCTATAGATTAATCATCGTCAGAAAGTTTTATATGAATACAGAAAAACAGCCCTCTACATCTAGAAAGCTGTTTTGAACTCGGGCTAAAATCCTAGTGAATAAAAAAACTGCCCCATCATAGAGCAGTTCCATTTTCGTGTATTCAATTGAACAAGGCCTAAGCACTTGTATCTTGAATTAACGACGAAGTCCGAGTGAGCTGATCAACTCACGGTAACGGTTAACGTCTGTGCGGCGAAGGTATGCCAACAAGTTACGACGGTGACCGATTTTTTTCATCAAACCACGGTAAGTAGCGTGGTCTTTTTTGTGTTGTTTAATGTGTTCGTTAAGGTGGTTGATTTCCCAAGTAAGGACAGCAACTTGAACCTCTACTGAACCAGTGTCACCTTCGTGACGTGCGTATTGAGCAATGATTTCAATTTTTTTTCTCTTTTGAGATTGCCATGTTTTTTCTCCTTTTTTTGCTCCATCCGAGTCTTAGGATTGGCTCTCCTAAAACCAAGAAAGAGTTGGTTTGTCTTTACGACCTCTCTATTTTAGCTCATCTACTAATCTTTGTCAATCGCAAGATTTCACTGATTAAGTTTTTAAAGCTTAGACTTTTTTGGCCATTTTTGCATTCAGAAAGAATCCAAGGAAAAGTAGGAAACTTACGATAGCATAAGCTAGAAAAATCCAACTAAAACTTGGAGATATGAGTGCTAACAATTTCAAAACATAAGGGGAAATGGCTGACCCTAGGTTACACCCTAAGAGGACATAGGCTGTAGCCTTATTCAACAGATTTCTAGCAATAGACTCAGAAAGTCGGTTAAAGATAATTGTCAAAACAGTGCTATAGAAGAAACCAACACCAACTGAGGATAAAATCAAAATCGGTAAGTTACTAGCCACTGACATCCCAAAGAGACAAACCGCTAACAAGAACATCACTATAGGCAAAAGACGATTTTTAAAATGTCCTATAAGGGAGGCGAAACTCAGTCCAGCTACAATTCCAATCCCCTGCTCTAAACTCAGTACTAAGGCTGATTGACCACTCTCAATAGTCTTACCAGCAACTTGAAACAGAGGCACGCGCAAACTAATCGAAGAATTGATACAGATGACAAAACCTGCTAAAAGAGCCATGCCAAGAATCATACCAAGGTCTTTTGGGTTCAGAACTTGTTTTCTTTTTGTAATCTGCTTCTTCTCCACCTGCTCCATCGTTGGCACAAAAAGGAGATACATAATCAAAATCACAAAACCGAAACCATAGATAAGAAAGGCAAAGGTCCAATGAATTTTCAGTAATTGTCCAACTAAAAGAGAACAAGAAGCTCCACCAATCAACTCCATGGAGCCACGAATACCTAACATCTGAACTCGCTCTTTACCTTGATAACGTTGACTGATGATGGCAATCGCCTTAGCATTGATAAGACCAATCCCCATTCCAAAAGCAATACGTGACAGTAAGACAAGAGGATAGGCTTGTACAAAAAAAGGTAAAATCCCAGCACTACTAAGTAAGAGCAGCCCAGTCACAATTAGCTGTCTATCACTTAGCCATTTGTCAATAAATGAATTAAGCAAGAGCATCGCTACTACGGAAAATGAAGGGACAGATACTAAGAGCTCCACTTGCGCGGCAGAAAAGGTTGGGCTATAGTAGTCCAACATAGGTGGTAACGCTGTTGAAATCGAAAAGGCCGAAATCAAGAGCAAGGATAGCCCAAGCAGGCTCATTTTTTCTAAAATTCGTGTCATAATATAGGGATAAGAACATCCTTTCATTACTTGTCTAATAGTTATTTTTTCATTATAATCTAAGGAGACTTTAAAAAAATAGGACCTAGGTCCTAAAAAAGGGAGATGTATGCGTAATCATACCATAAGACCTCAACTTGACCAGGTCTTTCCACCCCCCTACCTCAACCAATTACAGAAAGTCACCTTTCAAAAGAACGATTATATTTGTACCCAAGGGCAAGCTATCACTGAGCTGACCTACATTTTATCAGGAAAGGTAAAAATTGTTCGTTCTCTCTTCAATGGTAAAGAACATATCCTAGAAACGCTCAATCAGCCTCAGATATTGGGAGATGTAGAACTCATGACCAACCAACCAGCAGGATCATCAGTCATTGCTTTAGAAGAGGTTCAAGCAGTTCAGCTCCCATTAAATAATAAAGAAGAACTCCTCAAAGACCCTGTTTTTTCTCTACCAAAATTGGACGTAACCTGGCTATGGCACTGCATAAGCAAGGTATCACTGCTTCAACGAATGCGAGCTACTCTGTCAAAGAGCGTCTGGCCACCCATATTTTGAATAGTGAAGAAGAGAATATCTTTCAATTATCGCCATCCATTTTAGCTTCCCGTTTTGGGACTAGCTATCGTCATGTACAGCGAGTCATCAAACAATTTATCGACCAAGGAATTATCGAAAAAGAGGCCTTTAAAACCTATCGTATTTTAGAGAAAAAAACCTTGGAAAAACTGGCTTTTTATCGATTAGAAAAAGCCTCACTTTAACCCTTGATGGTTTAATTTTCAACCCTTTTGTGCTATAGTTATAAACAAGTAAATCAAAGAAAATAGAGGTAAACAAATGGACGCTCAAACCAAAATTATCCGCGCCAGCCATATGATTGATATGAATGATATCATTCGCGAAGGAAATCCAACCTTGCGTGCTGTCGCTGAAGATGTAACCTTCCCACTATCAGACGAAGACATTATCCTAGGCGAAAAAATGATGCAGTTTCTTCGTAACTCACAAGATCCTGTTATTGCCGAAAAAATGGGGCTTCGTGGGGGAGTCGGTCTTGCAGCCCCTCAATTAGATATTTCAAAACGCATTATCGCTGTTCTCGTTCCAAACCCTGAAGACGCTGAAGGTAATCCACCAAAAGAAGCATATAGCCTTCAAGAAATCATGTACAACCCTAAAGTAGTTGCCCATTCTGTTCAAGATGCTGCTTTGGGCGATGGTGAAGGATGCCTCTCCGTTGACCGTGATGTTCCTGGTTACGTTGTTCGTCATGCTCGAGTAACTGTCGAATACTACAACAAAGAAGGCGAAAAACAACGTATTAAACTACGTGGTTACAACTCAATCGTTGTTCAACATGAAATTGACCACACTAACGGTATCATGTTCTACGACCGCATCAATAAAGATAATCCATTCGCCATCAAAGAAGGACTCTTAATTATCGAATAAAGAAAACCTCAGTAGGAATACTGGGTTTTAGTTTGAAGATAAGGCCTTAGTGCCACTTTATAGCTAAATTAAAGTAGAAAAGAACCGGCTTTCGTCGATTCTTTTTCATTATATGAACCTGTCCTCAGACAAGCATATTGTAAAGTGTTTCGTTACCGTGAAGGTTGATATAGCTTGGGTCAAAGGCAGAAAGACGCTCGAGAAGTCCATCATAGTCGTTCTTATCACTAAGAGCTATACCAATGAGAACTGGGCCATTTTCCTTTATTAGCTCGTTTGATGTACTCAAAACGAGTGATATCATCATTTGGTCCCAAGATATCATTTACAAATTCACGAAGGGCACCAGGACGTTGTGGGAAGTTAACCACAAAGTAATGCTTGATACCATCGTAGATAAGCGCACGTTCTTCCATCTCTGGCATACGGTTGATGTCATTGTTACCACCTGAAATGATGCAGACGATGGTTTTTTCCTTTAATCTCATCTTTAATCACTTCCAAAGCTGCCACTGATGCCGCACCTGCGGGTTCTGCAATGGTACCAACCTTAGAGTACATATCAATTAGGGTTTCTGAAATCAAGCCTTCATCAACTCCCAAGAGGCGGTCAACATATTTACGTGCGACTTCATAGGTCTTGACACCTACCTTTTGAACAGCAATCCCATCCGCAAACTTATCAATTTCTTCGAGTTTTACAGGATAACCACGGTCAAAGGCAGCACGCATACTACGAGCACCACTAGCCTCAACACCAATAACCTCCATAGACGGTGCTACATCTTTGATATAAGTAGCTACACCAGAGATAAGGCCACCGCCTCCGACTGGAACCAAGATACTATCAAAGGAAACACCTTCCTCTTGAGCCTGCTCATAAATTTCATAAGCAACGGTTCCTTGGCCCGCTTGGACATTATAATCATCGAATGGATCAATGAAAGTCATCCCTTCAGACTTGGTATATTCCTGCGCTGCTTGGGCAGAAGCATCAAAGGTATCTCCCACCAATTTGATTGTTACAAACTTGCCACCAAAGAAACGGACTTGACCAATTTTTTGGAGAGGTGTTGTTACTGGCATAAAGATGGTTGCCGGAATCTTCATCTCGTTACAAGTGTAGGCAACCCCTGAGCATGGTTTCCGGCTGATGCACAAACCACACCACGCGCCTTATCCTCATCACTCAATTGATGGATAGCATAGTAGGCTCCACGCAATTTGAAAGAGCGTACCTTTTGCATATTTTCTTTTTTAATATAAATGGTCGCCCCGTATTTTTCAGATAGGTAGCGATCAAAATCTAGTGGTGTGCGTTCCACCACGTTTTTTAAAGACTTCATTAGCCTTTACGATATCATTTGCAGTAATCATTGGCTCTCCTTTGACACAATATTCAAACTATTTCTATTGTATCACAATTTTCAGAAAAAATAGCAGCCAGTATAAAGAAAACTCCTTGTTTACACAAAGAGTTCTTCTTATTATTTATCAACTTTTTTTCGACATCAAGAAGTTACGAAGAGCTGCAAGGGTTGCCGCACCTGCAAGGACAATAGCTGTAAGGATAGCTACAGCATGTTCTCCCCACTTGTGAGATTTTGCTGTTTTAGCAATTGTAGCCTTAAGATCTTCAGTTGTTCCTTTTTCACCTGCTTGCGTCGTTGTCTTACTTGCAAGGTTAAGATCTTGACTACCATTGTAAGTATTATCTGACGAAGCTGTATTGACAAGGTCTTGACGGCTACTGCGAGTATAGCTGACATTTGTTGTAATACTATCAATCATCTCAACAATATTTCTGATTGTTGTTGCATCGTACAAGCCTCCCTCAGTATCTTTCAAGATAGATACTGCTAATTTTTCAATAGACGCTTCTGAAGAAGCTGCTACCATAGAGTGAGATTCTGAGCTTGCTGTTTCTGAATATCTTGCATAGTTGCTAAAGAGTGATGCTGCTTCTGTAATCGTTTCAGAAGTACTTGGCAAGGTTTCTGAGACGCGAGGAGCTACAGAGAGTCTATTCCAACTATTGATGTTTTCTGATAGTCCATCAAGGATGACTTCCTCAGATGTGCTTACTGTTTCTGAAATCGCCGAAGTCACTTCTGAAGTGCTCACTTGACTTTCTGATTCTGTCAATGAAACAGCTGGTTCTTCAACTACTTCTGATTCTGAAACGACTGTGCTGATTGAATTCTCTGATTCAGATGCTGAAGTCTCTGAAGTTGATACTTCTGAGATAATATCAGTTCCTGAGACCTTCGATGATACTGTTGTGCTTTCTGAGACTTCTGACGGAGCAACTGAGACAATTGTGCTTGTAGTTTCTGAAACAAGGCTAGTGCTTGCCTGACTTTCTGATTCTGTCAAAGAAGCCACTGGTTCAACTACTGCATGTGATTCTGAAATTGCTGACTCTGAAGTCGATGCTGCTGAACTATTTTCAGTTTCTGATGCTTCCGATGATACTGTTACACTTTCTGATGAGACTGTTGAGGCAGCTGTGCTTGCAGCCTCTGAAGCTGGTGCAGTGATTGAATCTGACGCTACTGTACCTTGATCCGTATTAGATACTGAGTTGTCATCTTTCTTATCATGTGCGGTCTCTGACACAGCTATCGCCACTGGAACAGCTGCTGAGTTTACTAACTCGTCAACTGATGGTGCTGGTTTAGTTGTTTCATCGAGTTTAGGAGCTTCAACAGATGGTTTCGTATCAGTTGGAGCCTCTGAATCTTTGTTTACTGTTGTATTTTCTGATTTAGCTGTTTCTGAGCTTGCTTCAGATGTTACGGTATTATCTACTTTCTTACCAGCTTGGTTAGTAACTGGTTTCAAGATAACTGGTTCTACCGGTGTTGCTGTTGTGTCTTCCTTGATATAGAGCATGTTCCAAAGAGTTAGTTTAGGAACTGAAATGACAAGCACTGGTTGACCATTTTCATCTGTTTCAAGGCTTGCTTGTGCCTTCTTCATGCTTGAAGTTGCCCAATCATCTGGTGATGTCACATAGACTTGATCAGCAATTTTAGCTGCTTCTTGAGCTGTTTTACCTGCTAGACTAAGACGAACTGTGAGATTTTCTTGTGCGTCCGGTGTTTTATTGTCCGCATAACCTTCTTCATTATGCCAGCCCGCATTGATGCCCATCATGTTAATCATTTGAACAGTTGAGAAACCTTTTCCTGATTTAGCAAATGTCCAAACCTGATCTCCTGTCACACCAAGAGCATCTTTAGAAAGGATTTCACCAGCAGCATTCTTTGTAGATACAGACTGAGTGCTGTTTGTCACACCCTCACCGCGGAGAAGATTTTCATAAGCAGTGATAAACTGTTGGTAATTGTAAAGCTTACGAATAGTGTCTTTAGCCACACTGAGGTATTGCGTTGGGTAATAGGCACTTTGAAGAACGTTAAGGGCTGCATTAGCATTGGCAAGGGCTGCAATGGACATGTGATAGCCACCGGCTGCAGCTACTGTCGCATCTACGAGAAGTGTCGCGTCAGCTTGCAATGGTTTACCAGCAAGGGCATCTTTACCAGCACCGTTAGTTGCTTTTCCGCCAGGAACAGTATAGTCAATACCTGGTTCTTCCATGTAGGCACCAACGATAAGTGATTTACCAGTTTTATTGCGTACCATATCGATACGTGCTTTCAAATCACCATAGGCAACCTGCATACGTCCTGGAATAACTGAACCACCGTTTGTCCAAAGCTCATTATACACAACATCTTGACGTGCCTTGGCTAGTTTATCATCATTACCACCATTGACATCATTGATTGTGATGTAGTACTTTTCACCGATGAGGTCTTTCATGGCATTAATAAATGACGCATATGAATCAGACATCATGTGTGAGTCAGCCTCGTCTGTACTGTTACGGTGCTCATAATCAGTCACACGGTTGTCACCAATTGTATCACCTTGCCAACCATCGAATCCCATACGATCCATAGCTGATTTCATGACACCTGCGATGTATTTTTGCCAATCTGGATTCGCCGGATCATAGTAAACTTGAGTTGGATTATCACCGATAGTGTAAGTCATCGGTTCACCCTTCTTACCAAAGCTATCGTAGAAGTTATAAGCCAAAGCAGCAAGTGGAAGGGCTGGATTCTTTGGATTTGAATCTGCTGAAATCATGTTATAAAGCATGGCAACAGCACCTGACTTATGAACTTGGTCAACCAATTCTTTAAACAGCCTTAGTGTCAACCTGAGTGTGACTCCAGGTATTCCATTTTTGAACAAAGCTATCGACACCTTCTGGGAAAGGATCTGTAGCTTCATTATAAGCATCATAGAAGAAATATGAATTGATATTCATAGACTTCATGAGCTCAAGCTCTTTACGGTAGGCTTCAAGACTTTTTAACAAGAATACTATTTTGATCAGTTGGCGAACCTGCTACGATACCGTAACGTGGGAAAACTGTCCAATCATCTTCAACAGACAAGCCAGCACGCTTGCTTGACAAAGTACTACCTGATTTATCGTTGACACTGATTGTCACCAAGTAACCTGTATTGTTTGTCAACCACTCTGACGCTACTGTCAAGTTTGAAACCTTAGCTGAAGCTCCTGCCGCTAGCGTAAGGTCAACGTTATCTTGACCGATAATTTCTGAAGCATGTTGAAGTGTCAAGTTGACAGTCATCGTCTTAGTTTCTGCTGTTGGATTAGATACAACAACGGAATAATTAATATCACCATCTGTCTTGCTATAAGCTGCTTTTGTTGTTTCTGGATCTGTCAAGTAAGCATCACCATTCAAGTTTTGCTCTGTCACTTCTGTAACTGGTGTTACTTGAGCAGTTGAATGGCGTCCTGCTTCAGTAGCATTATCAGATGATGACGTAATGGTTTCCACAGCAGCTGACTCAGGAGCTAGTGCTTCACTGGCTACAAGCGTTTCTGAGCTAGCACTCTCTTCTGGCACAGCTTGTGAAAAGATTGTAGAAGCTGTCGCTGTTGTTGCAGTATCTGTCGCAACAGCAGCAGATGATGGACCTACTTCTGTTGTCGCTACTGGAGCAACGGCCTCAGTTGGTACCACCACCAAGTTATCTGCTTCAGTTGTAATAACTGGTTTTGTTGCTTCTGAACTTACCACGTTATCTGCCTTGGCGACCTGATTCATCCCTAGGACACCACCGGCTACAAACAAACCTGATAATAATTTAGTTGACGCTACTTTCTTTGACATATCTCTCTATCCCTCTAAAAAAGTTTTAAATCACCTCGGCGTTTCAAATTATCACTATTTGTATTTGCATGCTGTAAACTCGAGTTATTTTTAGTTTCATAAAAATCGCTTGGTGTTTCTTATGAAACTAATGTTAACTTAATCTTTTTTTGTAAGACAAGGGAATTTCCGGTAATCCTCGTAAACGGTAATTTTTTCCATCATGAATGGTCAGGTTTTTTCAGAAATTTGAGAACAACATTTTCTAATTTCATTAAATATTCACTTGATTCAGTCTACTTAAAATGAAAAAATAAATCCCAAATAATGAAAATCCATCACCTAAATAGTTCATGTGAGAGAATAAAAAAATCCACCTCTCACACAAGGCGAGAAATGGTTTGTTTATCGATTTTTAGTATCTAAAATAATGGTCACAGGTCCGTCATTGACCAGACTAACCTGCATATCTGCACCAAAGCGTCCTCTTTCTACAGGAACATGAGATGACAAGGATTGGTTGAAATCGTCATAGAACTGGCTAGCCATGTCGGGCTTTGCAGCACCTGTAAATGCTGGTCGATTCCCTTTTTTCGTATCTGCAAAAAGCGTAAACTGAGAAATCGACAAAATCTGGCCGCCAATATCCTTAACAGAAAGATTCATCTTACCATCTTCATCTGAAAAAATGCGCATATTGACAATCTTACGAACTGCATACTCTAGGTCCTCTTTGGTATCCTCTGGACCAACTCCAACCAAGAGTAAAAGTCCCTGCTTAATAGCGCCAACCGTACAATCCTCAATAACTACAGAGGCACTTTGCACGCGCTGAATTACAATCTTCATCGCAGTAACTCCTTACCCATTCGTACGTTTAACACTGTAAACATCAGGGATAATTTTAATCTTATCCACAAGACCAGTCAATTCAATAAGGTTTGCAATTTCAAAGCTAACGTGAATATTAGCAAACTTCATGTCCTTAGTCGGTTGTGCATTAACCGTAGCAATGCTCTTGGTCGTATTTGACAAGATTTGAAGAACATCATTCAACAGACCAGAACGGTTAAGACCATAGATGTCAATCTCTGCCAAATAAGATTTATTGGCATTACGTTCATCCCACTCCACTTCGATTAAACGTTGCTCATAACCTTCTTGACTCTTGATATTATTACAATCGGAACGGTGAATAGCAATTCCACGGCCCTTGGTGATATAACCTTCAATCTCATCTCCAGGTACTGGGTTACAGCACTTAGCGATACGCATGAGGAGACCTGAAGCACCTTGAATGATGACGCCATTTTCACTCTTAACTTTAAGAACTTCTTTCTTCTCAGTCTTAACTTCGCCACCGTTCATTAGCTCTTCAGCTTCAGCTTTTGCCTTCGCACGCTCTTCCTCACGGCGTTCTTTTTCCGTCAAACGATTGAAAACAGCAGCAGCACTAATTTCACCAAAACCAACAGCAGCATAGAGAGCTTCTTCACTACGCACACTCATACGAGGGAGAATTTCCTCAATATGTTTCTTGTCTAGGTACTTATTGGCAATATAGCCATGCTCTTGGAAGTAGGCAATCAAAAGCTCACGGCCCTTGGTAATAGAAGCTTCCTTGTCCTGATTTTTAAAGAATTGACGAATTTTATTTCTGGCCTTGGTGGTCTTAACCATCTTAATCCAGTCACGGCTAGGACCAAAGGAATTGGCATTGGTAACAATCTCAACCACATCACCTGTCTTGAGTTTGGCTGTCAAGGGCACCATACGGCCATTAACCTTAGCACCTGTAGCCTTCTCACCAACTTGGGTATGGATGGCATAGGCAAAGTCAATAGGTCCTGAATCTTTAGGCAGTTCCTGAACAGCACCATTTGGCGTAAAGACATAAATACGCTCCGAGAAGATATCCTCTTTAACAGAGTCAACAAACCCCATAGCATCACCATTTGAGGCGTCTTGAAGTTCAACAAGATCTTTAATCCAGTTCATTCCCAAAGCAGACTCTTTCGAATCTACCTTGCCCTTGATACCTTTCTTATAAGCCCAGTGAGCTGCAACCCCGTATTCGGCAACTTGGTGCATTTCCTTGGTACGGATTTGGATTTCAATAGGTCCTTTTGGCCCATAAACCGTTGTATGGATAGACTGGTAACCATTGGATTTAGGATTAGCAATATAGTCTTTAAAACGGCCAGGCATCGGACGCCAGAGCTCATGGATGTATCCCAACATGGCATAAACATCACTATGCGTCTCCATGACACAACGGATGGCAATCAAATCATAGATTTGATCAAAGCGCTTTTTCTTGTCGCGCATCTTACGATAAATAGAGTAAATATGCTTTGGACGACCATACACATCACCAACAAGTCCTTGTTCAGCTGTATAGGTCTTAATTTTATCGACAATCTCGTCCACAAGTTCCTCACGCTCACGACGTTTTTCCTTCATCATGTGAGAAATCTTGTAGAATTCCACCTCATTAAGGTAACGGAAGGCCATATCTTCCAGTTCCCATTTGATACGGCTAATACCTAAACGGTGGGCCAAAGGAGCATAGATTTCCATAGTTTCGCGAGAAATGCGCTCTTGCTTATCCTTACGAAGATGCTTAAGGGTACGCATATTGTGCAAACGGTCGGCCAATTTAACCAAGATGACACGGATATCCTTAGACATGGCCATAAGCATCTTACGGTGATTTTCAGCCAACTGCTCCTCGTGGGACTTGTACTCAACCTTACCAAGCTTAGTAACACGTCCACGATATTTCGTACATCCGTAACCGAAAATCCGCATTCCAAATCATCAAGCGGTTTTTTCGGTGTCTTCAACGACATCGTGTAAGAAACCACAGGCTACTGTCACTGCATCAAGATGGAGATCTGCCAGGATACCTGCCACTTGAATAGGGTGAATAATATAAGGTTCTCCTGACTGACGAGATTGCCCACTATGAGCATCTGTCGCATAATGCCAGGCTTTTTCAACTAATTTCAAATCATCTGCTGACATGTAGGCCGAGCAAATGTCTAAAATTTCTTCTCCTGTTACATTTTTATCTTTAGCCATGATTTCTTCCTTCGCTTCTTTTAATAACCTTTATTTTATCACTTTTACAAGTAAAGAAAAAGAGCTAGATAGGCAATTCTTAAGCGCAAGGAGCTAACTTGAAAAGCACAATATCTTGTGTTAGAATGATTGAACAAACACAAGATATAGATAGAAAGAGGACGCTTATGTCTCAACTTACCCTCGTTTATATTAGTCTAAGCGGTAATACCCAAAGCTTTGTCAAACGTATGTCTGACTATCTATCCCTTAACCACGGGATTGAATGTCGCCAAATCAATATTAAAGAGCTTAATCATGAAACCTTCCAAGTAGATGAACCCTTTGTCGCACTCTTGCCAACCTACCTTGAAGGAGGAAATGGCGTGGACAATGGAGATGTTGAAATCCTAACCAATCCACTGGGTGACTTTATCGCAGCCCATGGCAATCACGAACGTTGCTTTGGTATCATCGGTTCTGGTAACCGTAACTTCAATAACCAGTACTGCCTAACCGCCAAACAGTACAGTCAACGTTTTGGTTTCCCAATGTTGGGAGACTTCGAGCTACGCGGTACACAGTCCGATATCGAACGTCTGGCACCTATTATCCTAGAAGCACAAAAGAACTTTAACCAACGCTAAAACTAGAGCAAAAAAGCCCTGTCAGGGGCTTTTTCCTTTGCTTAATTTTTTCGTGTTTTTTGATTCCAAAGAATCCAACCAAGGTCATAAGAACCAGACCAGCTAAAGTTGCTGACACAGATTCGTCTGAACCAGTGTTTGGCAAGGCCTTAACTGAGCTTGAACCTTGAGCTTCTTGTACTTGAGCTTGAGGCAAGATAACGACTTGAGCATTTGACAATTGGATAGCTGGGGCAGGTTTAGCCACGCTGGCACCTACAGTAGCTTTTGGTGTCTCACGCTTAGTTTGATCCGCTGTCTCAGAACCTTTTGGTGACTTCTCAGATTCTTTCTTAGTCGTATCCTCAACTTGATTTGTCTTTTCCTTAACAATCAAGCGGTACTCTGCAAATCCTGCTTGTGTTGATGGTCCTACATAACTAATGGCATCCTGACCAGCAAGGTGGGCACGCGCATTGTCAGATGAAGCAAAACGGATATCTGCATTCGTAATATTAGGGACGAAACTCCAATTTCCATCGGCAGTTGGGTTAATCGTCTTCTCACTAACAATATAGTCAATGATGGCCTGACGATTTTCAAGATTGAGGAGACGTTTTTTCTGCAGCATCTTTTAACACCAGGGAAGTTTACCAGTCGCACGATAGTTGTTTAGTCACGACAAGGAAAGTCTGATTCAAATCAATAGGTTTACCTTGATAAGCCAAGTCACGAACACGGCTAGCATCTGGGTTAACCAACTTACCTTCGCGATCGTATTTGTTAGGTTGTGTCAAATCAAACTTATAAGTCAACCCATCAATCACATCGTAATTGTATGAGCGATAGCTACTGTTAATAAGTTGCTGTGGTTCTTTACTGTTGGGATCAATTTGATTGAACTGTCCTGCAGACATTTCCAACCATTCTTTGATTTGTGCTCCAGTCACTTTGAGTAGGGCAGTAACATTGTCGTAGAGGTAGAGGTCTGCGACGTTCTTAATGGCCAATGGACCAGCTGGGATATCGGTATAGTAGGTCGCATCTCCACGAGTCCCTGCCTTGAAAGGTGCAGCTGCTGAGAGGAGTGGAAGATTCTCATCTGCTGTTCCAGCTACTTGTTTCTTAGCATACCATAGTTGTGCATTATTAACGATTTGAATAGATGGATCATCCTGAACCTGAGCAAAGTAGCTAGTGATTGGAGCCGTGGTCTCACCAACTTCCTTACGGACATAGTTGATTGTTCCATTATGGTCATGAGCAGCCATATCAATTAAGTCCTTGTCCGCAACATCTGACTTAGTATCAATCTTTTCAAGCTTGGCCTTACTATTGACAACTTTCCATTTACCATCCGTGTAAGTCAATTTGACATCCATGATACCTAGATGATCCCCGAATTTACCAGCCATAACCACAGGTTTCCCATTGATGAGACCATTGACATCATCTACACCAGGATATTTCGCATAAAAACTTGTGCCATCTCCATTTGGGAAATCCGCGTGGGAATGCCCTGTCGCAACAGCATCAACACCTTCGATACCAGCAATTTGGTAACCTTCATTTTCTTCGTTCTTAGTATATTCATTGTCACCAATACCAGAGTGAGCAGCAACAAGAATATAGTCAGCTCCTGCAGCCTTCATCTTAGGAACGATAGCCTTAACAGCCTCCATTGGATCATCAACGGTTACCTTACCTTCAAGGTTGGCCTTATCCCATACCAAAATCTGTGTTGGAAGGACACCAGTAATACCGATTTTTAGTGTTACCTGTTTGCCATCCGTATCAGTAAAGGTCTTGTTAACAATCTTATAAGGGTTGTAATAGTAATCACCGGTCTGAGCATTGCGTACATTGGCATTGATAATGTTGATCTTAGCAGCCTTAACCATACGATCCAAAAATTCTAGACCATAGTTAAACTCGTGGTTTCCAAGCGTTTCGGCATCATAACCAAGCATCTCAAAAGCCTTATACATAGGGTGAGTCTCACCTTGGGCAACAGGATCAATCAAGGCCTTATAAGTCCCAAAAGGAGTTCCCTGAATCGTATCCCCACTATCCACTAAGACCGTATTGGGATTGGTTTCACGAGCTTTTTTGATAAGGACAGCAGTTTTAGACAAACCAACTGTTTGAGACGGTTTATCTTGATAATAATCATAGTTAACCAAGTTGGTATGAAGGTCTGTTGTTGACAAAATCTGCATATCAACGGTCTGCCCCTCATGAGCAGGCTCTGTAACAGTTTCAGCCTGTACTGGCACTGCTGGTGTCACCTGATTGGCATTCGTCAAAACAGCACTGGCTTCTTGACTTGCTTGATTCGTTGAGGTATTAGCTGATGGCTCTGTAGACGCATTTGTCGCTACTGTTGTTGGTGTAGCAGAGACGGTCTCTGTTCCTCCTTGAACAGCTGTCCCAGAAGTTCCTTGTCCTGATACTACAGAAGCACCACTATCTGCCACAGTTTCGGTAGAAGTAGTTGGTACTGATGCCGTTGCTTCATCGGCTTGCCCTACGACTTGTGGCACAGTCAAGAGAGCAAAGAGGCCCAAAACCACAGCGGATTGAGTCACATAACGATTCGTTTTCATTAAAAATCTTCCCCTTTTATAAAGATAATACAATTATATTAAACCTATATAAGATTATCAACTTTTTTAGAAATACTCGATTTGTCATACAAAACCATAACAAGATGCAATCTTAGCTTAAAAGTGTCAAATACAAAAAAATGTTGGAACAAAGCCAACTTTCTCTATTTATTCAATTCTAGGGCATAACTCACACTACTCAAAGCGTAGAGAGGAGCCGTTTCCGTCCGCATAATACGCGGTCCAAGGCCAATTTTAAGGCCACCAGCTTCCTCAAAAGCATCAATCTCAGATGGAGAAATACCACCTTCTGGTCCAAAGATAAAGAGAATTTTTCTGACCACTCTTCTCACCTGAGCCAACTCACGAGCTAGGGTAGCCTAACTCGCCTGCTTTGCTGATTTCCTCATAAGGCGATAAAAATCTTATCAAAATTATCTAATTCTGATAGGAATTTCCCCCTTCTTCTCGAACAATCTAACTTCTGGAACACGATTACGCTTGGATTGTTCTGCAGCCCCTAGAGCAATCTTGGCAAGTTTATCTTCCTTCTTGGCAAGCTTCTTACCATCCCACTTAACCACAGACCAGTCGGCAGGGAAGGCCCAGATAGCCTGAGCTCCAAGCTCTGTTGCCTTTTGTGTCACCAACTCTAGCTTATCTCCCTTGGGAAAACCAGAGGCAATGGTTACAGATACAGGCATCTCAACATTATCATTTAAGTCTTCAATCACTTCAAAGACATGATTCTCACGGTCAGTCACACGTGCAAGGCGCTTAATCCCGTCTTCAAAAACCAAGACAACCTGATCATCCTCTGTTAAACGCATAACGTTAAACATATGCTTCACAGTATCCTTGTCTTTGATGATTACTGGATTTTCAACTTGCCCATTTATAAAATACTGTTGCATTTAGCCTCCAATCACCCCTGAAATATCATCTGTCTTCTTGAAGACACAAGCATTCCACTCTCCCTGAACCATGTGAGTTTCTAGGAAGAAACCAGCTTTCTCGGCCGATTCACGTACCATATCCCATTTTTCAGAGATAATCCCTGACATAATCAAGTAACCTTCATCCTTCACCAAACGGTAGGCATCTTCCGTCAGGTGGATGAGAATATCCGCCAAAATGTTAGCCACGATAACATCAGCTTCTTGAGTTACACCCTTCAAAAGATCACCTGCCGCAACGTGGATATTTTCCATGCCAGGATTCATATCAATGTTTTCCTGTGCCACTCGAACCGCTATGTCGTCAAGGTCATAGGCATAGATTTCCTTAGCTCCAAGAAGAGAGCTAGCAATCGAGAGGACACCCGAACCAGTTCCCACATCAATCACCGTCTCGCCACCACGAAGCACCTGTTCGAGTGCAAAAAGACTCATCTTAGTTGTCGGGTGTGTTCCTGTCCCAAAGGCCATGCCAGGGTCTAGCTTGATAAGCTTCTCACCTACTGATGCCTCATAATCCGTCCATGACGGTACGATGGTCAAATCGTGGGTAATACGAGCTGGTTCATAGTACTTCTTCCAATTCTCAGCCCAGTCTTCTTCAACCAATTCTTGAGTAGCCAAGTGAATATCTCCTGTTTCAAGACCAAAATCCGTCAACTCAGCCAAACGCTCATTGACTTGCTTAGTAATAGCCTCGATATCTGCCGATTCCGGATAGTAAGCCGTAAATTTTAACCGTCTCAACCTGTTCAACCTCAGGATAAAGCTCACCAAAACGGTCCGCACTTTTCCAAATAATCTGCACTATCATCAATAGCCACACCTTGACTACCAGATTCAATTAAAATATTCGAAGCCGCCTCTTCGACCTCACGATTAACCTCAATCGTTAGTTCTTGCCATTTGTCCATATATTATTTTCTTCCTTTTCTGATAAATAGTCTTTTAAAGCGTTCCTGCAACTGGGGAATGACACCTTCTGCTTTTATAAAATCCTCTACAGGCATTAGTTTAAATTCCTGCCCCTCGTCACCAAAACGAATCTCACGATACTGCTCTTGGCTAATTCGGCCAACCACAAAGACAGCTGACCTATCTTTATCCAACATACTAGGATAGATTTTCGACCAAATAATCGATTCCTCTGTCAAAGTCAAGCCCAGCTCCTCCCAGACCTCACGTTGAAGACATTCAAGAGGCGTTTCTTGACCTTCTCTTCCACCACCTGGCAATTCCCATGTATTTGGCCAAGGAATATCTGGATTTATTATCTCTAAGAATGACCAAAATACTTTGCTCTACGAGTAAGGCAGCCTTAACACCTGTAAAATCAAACTGATTTTTTAAATAAGCATCCATCCTTTTTCGCTCCCTTTAATACCTCGGATAAGCAAAAAATTCCTTCTCTTCGAGTTGAGCTTTCCCTTTTTCGAAAGCTTCTTTGTCCCAAACCAAACCAAATTCCTCAGGTCCATCATCAGATAGAAAATCCATCAAGTCACTCAATCCTTCTGTCGCCACCTCATTCAAGGTCTCCGCAAAATAGGCCAAAAACTCACGAGATAGACCTTTCTTAGGTTCATATGGGATTGTCACTAGGTAGTCCTCTTCATCAAAACGTGATTTTGCTGGATTGTAAAAGAGTACGTAGTCTTCAAAAATAACATCTTCATCAGATACTTCACCCTTATCATCAATAGTCTCCACATTGCTACTGTTTTGCGCTTCTAGGATAAAGGTTACTTCTACAGCGTGATTCTTTTTATCCCAGTCCATCGCGAAATCATAGTCCAGGTGCTTATCCAATTCTTCTTCTAATACTGACAAAAAGCCGAATTTAGCCATTTGTTTTCCTCGTTCTTTCTTATTATTCCCTTTATTTTAGCATAAAAGGAGCCAATAAAAAACAGAGTAGGCTGTCCCACTCTGTCCTAGTTTATTATTTAGCATTTTCAACCGCTGCTGTCACAAAGGCAGTGTAAAGTTCTTCAGCATGGTTTGGACGGCTATGGTATTCTGGGTGGTATTGTGCTGCCACAAAGAATTTCTTGTCTGGGAGTTCTACAACTTCCATCAAACGATTATCTGGTGACACACCTGAGAATACAAAGCCCTCAGCCTCAAACTGTTCACGGAACTTAGTATTAAATTCATAACGGTGACGGTGACGACGTTGAACAACTTCTTGGTTGCCATAAGCTGCAGCAGCCTTAGAACCTGGTTTCAACTTACATGGGTAAAGACCGAGACGAAGAGTACCACCCATGTCTTCAATGTCAATTTGATCACGCATAATATCGATAATTGGATATTTTGTGTTTGGATCAAGCTCAGCTGAATTAGCGCCATCCAAGTTAAGGACATGACGAGCAAACTCAATACATGTCAATTGCATACCAAGACAGACACCCAACATTGGCACATCATTTTCACGTGCATAACGAATAGCTTGAATCTTACCTTCAGTACCACGTTGACCGAAGCCACCAGGAACGATGATACCATCAGCATCAGCCAAACGAGAAGCAACATTTTCGACAGTCAAATCATTAGCATTGACCCAGTCAATATCAATAGCAGTATCATTTGCCAAACCAGAATGTTTAAGTGCCTCAACCACTGACAAGTAGGCATCGTGAAGCTCCACATACTTACCAACAAGGGCAATCTTAGTTGTCTTCTTAAGATTAAGCACCTTATCAACCATAGCAGACCATTCTGTCATATCTGCTGCTGGAGCATCCAGTTTCAAATGATCACAAACAATTTGATCCATACCTTGAGCCTGCATATTAAGTGGCACTTGATAGATATGTTCCACGTCGAGTGATTCGATAACAGCCTCAGGTGCAACATCACAGAACTGAGCCAATTTATTCTTGATTCCTTGACCAGCAGGTTGTTCTGTACGAATAACCAACATATTTGGTTGGATACCCAAACCACGCAATTCCTTAACAGAGTGTTGCGTTGGTTTTGTCTTCATTTCACCAGCAGCCTTCAAATAAGGAAGAAGCGTTGTGTGGATATACATAACGTTCTCAGAACCAACATCAGCCTTCATTTGACGAAGAGCTTCAAGGAATGGAAGACTTTCAATATCCCCAACCGTACCACCAACTTCAGTGATAATGACATCTGAATCAGTCGTTGTCGCTGCACGCTTAATCTTGTCTTTCAAAGCATCGGTGATATGCGGAATCACCTGAACAGTCGCACCAAGATACTCCCCTTTACGTTCCTTACGCAAAACTTCGCTATAAATCTTACCAGTAGTCACGTTAGAGTATTTATTAAGATTGATATCAATAAAACGTTCGTAGTGACCAAGGTCAAGGTCAGTTTCAGCACCATCATCAGTGACATAAACTTCACCGTGTTGGTAAGGACTCATTGTCCCTGGGTCAATATTGATATAAGGATCGAATTTTTGAATCGTAACCTTAAGACCACGGTTCTTAAGCAAACGCCCAAGACTTGCAGCTACAATCCCTTTACCAATTGAAGATACCACACCACCAGTGACGAAAATATATTTTGTCATGTTAACTCCTTATAATATAATTCAAAACAACTACAGATAACAGATTGATTACCCACTCAGATAATCACGATAGTCCTTTCCTAGTACCTAATAGAAGCGATACAATGTATCCCAACCCTAGACAGGTCCAGTAAATGACTAAAAACAAAAATGACCCCCAAGAGTTTCACTCTGGGAGCCTTAATCATGACCTCTTCAAAAGAGGTGCCCGATAAATAGTCTAAACTATCCAAGACCATTTGTCAATGAAAACTTAGTCGTTTGACTCATCCTCATAGTCATCGTCATCATCTTCTTCTGACAACTCCACATCATCCAAATCATCATCTGGAATAATTTCATTCAACTCAGAGTCATAAGATTCCACTTCGGCTTTCTCATCATCTGCGCTATCATCATCATATTCAAGACTATCAGAATCAGGTGTGAAGTTTTCATCTTCTGGATCATCGTCATTATAATCGATGGCATCTTCATCACCATCCATGAAGGCATTAACTTTCTTGTTCTTACGTTTTGGTGCATTTTCATCAGTATCTTCCAATGTGATGACCTCTTCATCGATTTCATCAATTGCATACCATGAACGCAAGCCCCATTTGTTATCACCTAGTGGAATGAAACTTCCATCCGTATTCAAATCTGAATAAAAGAATGGCAAAGCATTGCGGATATCAGCATCCGATTTTTCTAAGTAATTTTGAATTTCATTGACCAAATCATTGAAATACATTTCATTATCACGACCACGTGTTTCTAAGATAGCACGGGCCACTTCAATCATTGATAATTCACTTTTTTTCTTGTCCAGCAAATACGTCTAGTTCCAAAGTGGTTCTCCTTCATTCTTACTCAAGCTAGTTTCCATCAGAAATAGCTCAGCAA
>OIEK01000140.1_pt1 | contig 31945 bp, 34 predicted proteins | sample 1581821 | NCBI WGS metagenome assembly OIEK01 (sample SAMN03281017, study PRJEB24777) | human gut metagenome | isolation source: fecal sample PR221 from 1 month old male Chinese infant, caesarean... | reverse complement strand
TGAATAGCTTCATCATCCAGCCAGAAAGTTATGGAGCCACGGTTGATGAGGGCTTTATTGTAGGTGGGCCAGTTGGTGATTTTGAACTTTTGCTTTGCCACGGAACGGTCTGCGTTGTCGGGAAGATACGTGATCTGATCCTTCAACTCAGCAAAAGTTCGATTTATTCAACAAAGCCCATCCGATTGAGATTTTCGTAAGGGGTATAGAGCTTTACTGAAAAATTGACTGTGGCATGTTAACACGTGTGGAGCAGTGCACAGACCTGGGAATATCGCCGTTAAACCCGCATACCGTAGTCAATATCTGCGTATCACGGCCTGAAATCACATATGACAGTCAATTTTCTGGCTTCATCGCTGAGAGAGCTTCGGCCAGTTTAAGGGGATCGATGCCAGCAGCCTTCAGCGCCTTAATGACTTCGTCATAATTTTGCTCTGGCGCCTTCTCTTCTTCCTCTTTGCGCGGAACCTTCACAGGACCACTGATGAGTTTGGGGTTGCGATAATGCACGCTGAAATAGGTGGCTCGGCCACGTTTAAACTCAGTGTAATCCAGATAACCAATATCCCGCAGCTGCTCCATCGCCTTACGCACCGTGTGGTTCTGCGTATAGACATTTGAGGTGAGATTCAGCCGGTCACGCATCCGTTTCATGGAAATAGGTGCAGGATTCTGGGGAAGACTTTCGATGTAGGTATAAAGCGCCTGGGCTGATTCCTTGCGCTGCAGGGCGTCAATGGCTTTCAGCCGCAGAAGTACCCTTCTGTCCATGTGGTAAAGCTCAAACAGCTTAGGTTCAGCCTTGATCTCAACGATATCCTCGTTGATGTCATAATAGGCTGACTGCACCAGATGGGTGGTCCATCCTTTGGTCTCGCTCTGGAACTTCAGCGTAACCGAGGCGAGTTTAAACAGGGAATTACTGATGCGATCGCGCATTTTTTTGTTTGAACGACGGGAGTCAAATCCGCACATCTTAACGAATTCGACGAACGACAGTTCCAGGGTGTCACTTTTTACCCCATACTCCGACATGGAGCGAATTATCCCCAGCCAGACTTTAAAATCCGTGTCCATATCAAGACGCGAACCGGTGATCTTAACGTCAGTGTATCCTTCGCTTTTGGCAATGGACAGCTGTACAAGCTCCTCAGTCGCGTCTGTAACGTTTTTCCGGTTCGCCTTGCTCTTCCCTGTTGATTTCAGAGTTGGGACGAAGAGACCGAGTCTCATGAGCGCTACTGGCTGCACGGTACTGGTGCTGTTGACATCCAGCTTAACAACTTCACCGGTTGTCTTATCAACTTCCTGAAGGTTCAGAAGTAAGCTATTATTTTCGCTCGTCATCTTGATCCTCAACGGTTATCCACAAAAGGATGTAGTAATACGTATCGCAGTCAACAGATATACATACCTCAGTAAATACCGTTGCATATCACAGTATTAGATTATGCATATAACAGTCAACATTTTACATTCCGCAGTCGATCCAGACAGACGTTAAAGCCAGTTACAGCGCATGCTGGAGCGATCCGGGGATCTCTTTTGGATCTCACTATGATCTCCTTGGGATCAATTATTGGATCGAGACCATGAATAACCCAGATACAAGGCCGGAAGCGCCACACCAGATATCCAGAACCCTGGCCTGATTTTCCTGAATACGCTCTGGAAGATTGAGATCTACAGGTACAACAATGAAACATTGACTGCGGTATGCTGAGTCGTCTTTCCTACAGATGCGGTAAGCATCATACCATAGTCAATATATTACATACCGCAGTCAATTTCATTATAACTGGCTGATCCCGAGTCATCTTTAGCAACCCGACGTACGTGCAATCTGTGAGTTCTGTGATTTTCCGCTTCCTCGCCGCTTTCTCACTTTGTGAGATCGCTTACTGCGGCGAGCGGCAGTGATTAATATTGACTGCAGTATGTACTCTTTTGTAATCCCCTGCGTTCTTTCATTAGCCAATGTGGTTCACTTTGCACTTTTTCGTGTGCTTTGCGATTTTATTGTTGCTTTGCAATAAATTCCAAGATTTAATAAAATAATGCAAAGTGATGGTTAAAGGATGTTCAGTATGGGACTCATGGATACACTCAACCAGTGCATAAGTGCTGGTCATGAAATGACGAAAGCAATCGCCATTGCACAGTTTAATGATGACAGTCCGGAAGCCCGGAAAATAACCCGGCGCTGGAGGATTGGTGAAGCGGCAGATTTAGTTGGCGTGTCATCTCAGGCTATCAGGGATGCCGAGAAAGCTGGCCGGCTGCCGCACCCTGATATGGAAACCCGTGGGAGAGTTGAGCAACGCGTTGGTTATACCATCGAACAAATCAATCACATGCGGGATGTATTTGGTACACGACTGCGCCGTGCTGAAGATGCGTTTCCGCCGGTGATTGGCGTTGCAGCTCACAAAGGTGGTGTTTACAAAACCTCAGTATCCGTTCACCTGGCTCAGGATCTTGCTCTGAAAGGACTCCGTGTTCTGCTTGTTGAAGGCAATGACCCACAGGGAACTGCTTCTATGTATCACGGATGGGTGCCCGATCTTCATATTCATGCTGAGGACACTCTCCTACCCTTTTATCTTGGGGAAAAGGATGACGCCAGCTACGCTATAAAGCCCACCTGCTGGCCTGGCCTTGATATCATCCCGTCCTGTCTGGCACTGCACCGCATTGAAACCGAGCTGATGGGGAAATTTGACGAAGGCAAATTACCTGCTGACCCGCACCTGATGCTCCGTCTGGCCATTGAAACTGTCGCTCATGATTATGACGTGATAGTTATCGACAGTGCACCTAACCTTGGTATCGGTACGATAAATGTTGTATGCGCTGCTGATGTTCTGATTGTCCCTACTCCGGCAGAGCTGTTCGACTACACCTCCGCACTGCAGTTTTTCGATATGCTTCGTGACCTGCTTAAGAACGTGGATCTTAAAGGCTTCGAGCCAGATGTCCGTATTCTGCTTACCAAATACAGTAATAATAATGGCTCACAGTCCCCGTGGATGGAAGAACAAATTCGGGATGCCTGGGGAAGCATGGTCCTTAAAAATGTTGTGCGCGAAACGGATGAAGTCGGTAAAGGTCAGATCCGTATGAGAACCGTTTTTGAACAGGCTATTGATCAACGTTCTTCAACCGGTGCCTGGCGTAATGCCCTCTCTATCTGGGAGCCTGTTTGCAATGAGATTTTTGATCGTCTGATTAAACCACGCTGGGAGATTAGATAATGAAGCGTGCTCCTGTCATTCCAAGACATACCACACATACTCAATCGACTGAAGATACTTCATCACCGGCGCCGGCCGCGCCGATGGTGGATTCATTAATTGCGCGCGTGGGTGCTATGGCCCGCGGTAATGCAATCTCTCTTCCGGTATGTGGACGGGAAGTAAAATTTACCCTTGAGGTGCTCCGGGGAGACTCTGTTGAGAGCGCTTCACGCGTATGGTCAGGCAATGAGCGCGATCAGGAACTACTTACCGAAGATGCTCTGGATGATCTCATTCCTTCATTTTTACTGACCGGTCAGCAGACTCCAGCTTTCGGCCGCCGGGTTTCTGATGTCATAGAAATTGCCGACGGCAGCCGTCGCCGTAAAGCCGCAATCCTGACGGAAAGTGATTATCGCGTTCTGGTTGGTGAACTGGACGATGAGCAGATGGCTGCATTGTCCCGACTGGGTAACGATTATCGGCCGACGAGTGCTTATGAACGTGGCCTGCGTTATACAAGCCGGCTGCAGAATGAGTTTGCAGGAAATATTTCTGCGCTTGCCGATGCGGAAAACATCTCTCGTAAGATCATTACCCGCTGTATCAATACGGCCAAATTGCCTAAATCCGTTGTTGCCCTGTTTGCACATCCTGGAGAACTGTCTGCCCGGTCAGGTGAAGCCCTTCAGAAGGCTTTTGCAGATAAAGAAGAATTACTGAAGCAGCAGGCTGAGACTCTCCACGATCAGAAGAAAGCGGGACTAATCTTTGAAGCTGAAGAGGTCATTAGTCTTTTAACATCCGTACTGAAACAATCTCCCGCATCAAGAGTTAATCTGAGCTCACGTCATCAGTTTGCTCCAGGGGCAACAGCATTGTATAAGGGCGATAAAATGGTGCTTAACCTGGATAAGTCCCGCATTCCTGCGGAGTGTATAGAGAAAATAGAAGCCATTCTTAAGGAGCTTGAGAAACCAGGAGTCTGATGCGGACACGCATTATTCTACGGTGATCTCCCTTTACTTCATTTCCTTTCTCACAGGCCAGAAAACATAACTGGCCTGAATATTCTCTCTGGGACCACGGTCCCACCTGCATCGCCGGTCAGGTAATCTGTCTGGGACCACGGTCCCACCTGCGTCGTCGGTCAGGTTATCTGCCTGGGACCACGGTCCCACCTGCGTCATCGGTCAGCTTATCTGTCTGGGACCACGGTCCCACCTGCGTCATCGGTCAGCTTATCTGTCTGGGACCACGGTCCCACCTGCATCGTCTGTCAGGTTATCTGCCTGGGACCACGGTCTCACCTGCGTCGTCGGTCACGTTATCTGCCTGGGACCACGGTCCCACCTGCGTCATCGGTCAGCTTATCTGTCTGGGACCACGGTCCCACCTGCGTCATCGGTCAGCTTATCTGTCTGGGACCACGGTCCCACCTGCGTCATCGGTCAGGTTATCTGTCTGGGACCACGGTCCCACCTGCGTCATCGGTCAGGTAATCTGCCTGGGACCACGGTCCCACCTGCGTCATCTGTCAGCTTATCTGCCTGGGACCACGGTCCCACCTGCATCGCCGGTCAGCTTATCGGCCTGGGACCACGGTCCCACCTGCGTCGTCGGTCAGGTAATCTGCCTGGGACCACGGTCCCACCTGCATCGTCGGTCAGGTAATCTGCCTGGGAGCACGGTCCCACCTGCATCGTCGGCACATTATTAGTTTGGGACAACGGTTAAGCAATGCCTGTCACGAACAGGTATTGGCTTGTCGCCAGCAACCTGTTGAGCGGAGTAATCACGCAGCAGGGCGGCTATTACAGGTGATGGTGAAAGCTCTGTTGGGATCTGAACGAAGCATGTTGAGTGAAATTTGCAAAATTTCGCGGGGTGTGCGGCTTAATTTTAAATTTCCGCCAGCATTTTTAAAACCAGCTGCCGCCGCTGCGCGTTGGCCGGTCCTTCGTCCGGCCGGTTACCAGTCCCGGCCGTTCTTACGACCCTGGATGAACATGGTCCCGTCATCAGCGTCTCCAGTGTGATGTCGTTTGTCACGCCGTCCGAGGGGATATCAGGGACACAACATATGGTAGAAAAAGCAGCTGTCTGAGACACAATATATTGATTATCCACAGTAACGGGGGATAACCGTGTGGGTAACATATTGAAAGTCCAACACGTTATCTGATTAACTGACTTTGTAAACGCCGCTGATCCATGAAAAAAATCCGGGGGAATCATCACAGCGCATAAACATACCGTTTTGTTTTTGGGTGACGGCAAGGAGGCCCCTGTTATCACCACATACCTTGTCAAAGGTTTCCATTCCTATCCTTATCAGGCTCTTTTCGTTATTTTCGGGAGAGATCCGGAGATGTTTTGTCAGCCAGACAGGATAGGTATCAGCGTTACGCCAGTACTGCAATTCAATCACTGAAGCCATTCCCCAGACAGTGAAGAATAAGAAAACCACACCTGCGATTTTGCTACCCATATTGTTCCTTAACATTGATTTAATACATTCCTTGCTCCTCGCACCGGAGCACATCACAGATACTGATTGAGATCCACTTCACGCAGCGGCTGGTTTTGACGTTCTGTGATCAATTGCACCAGGTCTTTTTCGTCCAGCGCATCGAGCATTTGTTCATACAGAGCCGCGGGCACACAATAAAAAACAGGGCGGTTGCGGTCAATAATCGCGACCGGGTAGCCGCCGCCGGCACTGGCGGTGGCCACCGGATCGTTTTTAAGTTCGCTGACGCTGGCAGTCACATCACACAGAATGATGTTTGTCATGGTTCCCCCCTGAGACAAGTCATCTGTATGATCGGTAAAGTAAGCTCTGGCGGCAAGTCCCTTCTGTCATTTCAACGGTCAGAAACGGGCAACCGGCAGCTCCTTCCAGCGGGTGGTATATGCCGGTGACAGCATCTCCCGTTTCATCTGCCAGTCCGGCGCAATACCCCGTCCGGCAAACCAGACTTTCCCGAGTCCGGAATGATTAATACCGTCGAGCACCTTCATCAGCGCATCGCTGTGCGGCCGTGGCTGCACGTCATCGAACAGATTCAGCTGTGCAACGCCGTTCGGGCTGAAATCATTGAGCATTATCCCCGCTTTTGCGTAGCGGTGGCCATCGAGCCAGATCCTGTCCAGAGACCTGACCGCTGCCGCTATAATGTCCCGGGTGTCACGGGTAGGGGTGTTCAGTTTCTCAGTGGCCACGTTACCGTAGTACGGTTCATTAACCGCAAAAGGGGAGGTTTTGATGAAGATGCTGATATGCCGGCAGTACTGCCGCTCACCTCGCAACTTTTCTGCTGCGCGCTCGGCGTACTGGCAGACGGCCTGGCGCATTTCTTCATAGGTGGTGATCCGCTGCCCGAAGCTGCGACTGCAGACAATCTGCTGTTTCGGCGGCGGCGCTTCCTCCAGTGAAATGCAACTCTCGCCGTTCAGCTCACGTACCGTGCGCTCCAGCACTACGTTGAAGTTTTTGCGGATAAACGCGGGGTTCGTCAGCGACAGCTGCAGGGCGGTGGTGATCCCCATAACGTGCAGCTTTTTCGCTATCCGGTTCCCCACGCCCCAGATTTCTTCCACCGGCTGCAGGCTGAGTAATTTTGCCGTCCTGCGTGGATTATCGGGCGACAGCGCCAGCACCCCCCTGAATTGTGGCCATTCCTTTGACGCCCACTGCGCCGATTTGGCCAGTGTTTTTGTGGCGCCGCAGCCGACACCAATCGTCAGTCCGGTTCCACTGAGAACGTGCCCACGCAGCTGCCTGCCAAAATCCTCCAGATCCATACATTGGCCAATTCCCCGGGCATCCAGGAAACATTCGTCTATCGAGTATTGTTCGACGCGGGGAGACAGCTCCTCCAGCAGGGCGACCACGCGGTTACTCAGGCTAGCGTAGAGCTCGTAATTGCTGGAAAAAACGTACAGTTTTTCAGGAAACTGCGCCTCTTTGAGCTGGAACCAGGGGGTTCCCATCTTTATACCCAGCCGTTTGGCTTCAGCACTCCGGGCAATAACGCAGCCATCGTTGTTACTGAGAACGACGACCGGTTTTCCGCGCAAATCCGGCCTGAAAACCCTCTCGCAACTGGCGTAGAAGGAGTTGACGTCGGCCAGGGCGAACATCAGTCTGTCCCCCGGGTTTTATGAATGAAGGCCGTCACCACACCGAAAATTTGCAGCGTTTCCGGATCCGGGTACAGGGAAGGGAAGTCCGGGTTCATCGCCTGCAAGGCCGGCCGTGGCGTCAGAAGCAGGCGTTTTACCGTAAATTCACCCTCAATTTCCGCGATAACAATATCCCCGTGCCGCGGCTGTTCTGCTTTATCCACGACCATCAGATCGCCGGAATAGAGGCCAATATCAGTCATTGAGTTGCCAATCGCCCTGACAAAATAGGTGGAGTGGCGCCGGTGAATGCAGTACTCATTCAGATCCAGTTCAGACTCAGTGTAGTCCGCAGCCGGTGACGGAAAACCCGCAGGGCATCGCTCTGTGAACAAAGGAATTTTTACTATGCTGGCTTCTGATACTGCAGGAATGAACTTCATCGTATTTTCCCCTCGCTTGAAACTGTATATATATACAGTGTGCGCCGGGAGACCGGTAGAGATCAAGGGGTGAAAGTCCCCGACCATTGAAGGACCAGCAATCCACAAGGTCCCCGAGTCATGCGTTGCATACCGCGAGGTATGGGGTGAAGCGTTGACAGGGGTGTTGACAGGCCAGCCATTGAGCCACGAAATGTATATTAAATTACCGGGTGCCGACGTTGTACTGTTAACGGAAGGCAACATCATAGGGTGCGATACTGCGAGTGCCACATGGACCCGGCGGGGTCTGAGACCCTGGCATGTCAATACGATCTCTACGCGGGAACCGGGAGATCTCCCCTCTGACCATCTGCCAGTGTCGGGGATGGCCCGCACCGGGAAGACGAGGAGTCATAGCCGGTGATGTACGGAGAGGAGAAGTCGGACTCGCTCATAGTAGCGGCGAAGCAGGCGAACAACCCGAAAGGAGCGGAGTCAGTGGAGCGAAGGAGCGGGGCCAAGGGGAACGCGGAACAGCCACACATGCGCCGGACACAGAGCCGGGAAAGCATGTCACAGAGGCTGTCACGCGTGCGGGAAGCTGCGAAGCAGCGGAAGAAAGAACGGTTTACAGCATTGTTCCACCTGCTGACAGTCGAAGCACTGGAAGCCGCATTCCTCTCCCTGAGCAGGAAAGCGGCCGCCGGAGTGGATGGCATCAGGTGGATGGACTACGCCGGAAACATGAAGAACAACATAACAGATCTGCACCGGAGGCTACATCAGGGCAGCTACAGGGCGCAGCCCGGCAGGCGTCACTACATCCCAAAAGCGGATGGAAAACAACGCCCGCTCGGCATCGCCTCGCTGGAGGACAAGATCGTCCAGTATGCGCTGGTGAAAATCCTGAACGCAGTCTATGAAAACGACTTTATGGGGTTCTCATACGGGTTCAGACCCGGGCGAAGCCAGCACGATGCACTGGACGCACTGGCCACAGGGCTGGTACGCACTAACGTAAACTGGGTACTGGATGCCGACATCAGTCAGTTCTTTGACAGGGTGAGCCACGAATGGCTGATCAGGTTCACAGAGCATCGGATCGGCGACCGGAGGGTAATCAGGCTCATACGTAAGTGGCTCACAGCCGGGACGTCGGAGGAGGGTCAATGGCGAGCAACGGAGGAAGGCACCCCACAGGGTGCGGTCATCTCACCGCTGCTGGCAAACATATACCTCCACTACGTCTTCGATCTGTGGGCGCATCAGTGGCGACGTCGCTATGCCACAGGCAATGTGGTAATGGTCAGATACGCCGATGACATCGTCATCGGGTTCGACAAACGATACGATGCCCGGCGCTTCCGTATAGCCATGCAGCGCAGACTGAGGGAGTTCGGACTCACGGTTCACCCGGAGAAAACCCGTCTGATGGAGTTCGGCCGCTTCGCTGCCGAAAACCGTGCCATCAGGGGAAAAGGCAAACCAGAAACGTTCAACTTCCTCGGGTTCACGCACATCAGCGGGAAAGATCGCAACGGCAGGTTCATGCTGATACGAAAGACCCGCCGGGATCGGATGACGGCAACTCTGAAAGCCATCAAAGACGGTCTGCGAAGGCGCTGGCATTACTCAATCCCCGAACAGGGAAAATGGCTCAGGAGAGTGGTTCAGGGATACCTGAACTATCACTCGGTACCGGGCAACTTCCCCACCATGCAGAAGTTCAGGACACACGTAACAAACCTCTGGCGCCGGGCGCTCAGGCGCAGGAGCCAGAAGGATGATACGACCTGGACGAAAGCAAACAAACTGGCAGCCGCATGGCTACCAAGGGTTCGGGTTCTTCATCCATGGCCTGTGGAGCGGTTCACCGCCAGACACCCGAGGCAGGAGCCCGGTGCGTAAATCGCGCACGCCGGGCTCTGTGCGGGGGGTATCCGGTAACGGGTATCCCTACCGCGACATATTTAACAGCGTGACGATAATCCAGATCCCCTGCCTTAAGAACATTTTGAGTAAATAAAGATGTTCAAAATGCTACTATTAATCATTTTGATATTTTTATATTGCTCATATTGAGAAATATTGCTTTGATTTTTTCATTTTGCTCTTATAATTCGTATCAAATTGAGTGTAATTAACGGAGCATATTGATGAATATTTACTGCGATGATGGTTCAACTAATGTTAAGCTGGCATGGTTTGAAGGAGATGAGCTTCAGACACGAGTCTCTGCGAACTCCTTCAGGCATGGCTGGAAAGTGGCAGAATTCAGTGCGGCAACCTTCAATTATCAGGTGGGCACGCTGAAATACACCTGGGACAGTGTCAGCCGGGATGCCATCCCGACAACAAACGTGGAATATCAGTACGGTGATCTCAACCTGCTGGCCGTGCATCATGCGCTGCTGAACAGCGGACTGGAGCCGCAGCCGGTGAGCCTGACCGTGACGCTGCCCCTGAGTGAGTATTACGACGGGGACTGCCAGCGGAACGAGGAGAACATACGACGCAAACGGGAAAACCTGATGCGTGAGCTGGTTCTGAATAAGGGCAGGGCATTTACCGTAACGGACGTGAAGGTGATGCCGGAATCACTGCCGGCGGCGTTCTCCCGTCTCGCGGAGCTGAAGCCCGGCCCCGCTGAGACCACCCTGATTATCGATCTCGGTGGCACCACGCTCGATGCCGGTGTGATTGTCGGCCAGTTTGATGATATCAGTGCGGTGCACGGTAATCCGTCTGTCGGCGTGTCACAGGTCACCCGGGCAGCTGCAGGCGCGCTGCGGGCGGCAGACAGCGAAACCAGCGCCCTCATCGCTGACACTATCATCCGCAACCGCAATGATCGTCAGTATCTGCAGCGTGTGATCAACGATGCCGGTAAAATTGACGAGGTTCGGAACAAAATTACAGAGGCAATCACCTCCCTGGGCGCGCGTGTTACCAGTGAGCTGACGGCCTTCAGGAACGTTAACCGGGTATTCCTGGTCGGGGGAGGGGCATCCCTCATTGAAGAGGCTATCCGTCAGGCCTGGCCTCTGGCTCCTGACCGTATCGAGGTTATAGGCGATCCGCAAATGGCGCTGGCCAGGGAGATTGCCCTTTACAATAAAGAGGACTAAACGTGCCGGACGGCCAGTATTCTTTCTATCTGCACAGCGACGATCGCACCGACATCGCGGCGATGGCAACCATCAGCACCATCTCACAGCCCCTGCGCGGTGAGTTCATCCGTACCGCTGCCACCGCCGGGGCGGTGGTATACCAGGTGGATGCCCGTTTACCGGCGCTGATCCCGGTGTTCTTTGCCGGGCAGCTGAGCGCTGTCCGCCTTTGCGCCGTGATGGCCCTGGTCTCCGGAGCCTGGTCCTCACTCACCGGCCTTCCGGATGAGCCCGAAAATGGTGAGGCTGCTCTGCCCGTGTCACCGGAGACAGAATACCAGCGCCGGCGTTACACCCTGACGCTTCAGAATGGCCGGAGTGGAGAACGGGTGGAAAGTGTGCTGACGGAGGCGTCATCCCGTCTGCGTGGCGATCTGCTGAGAAACCTGATTATCACCGGTCTTGCCCTCCACACGACGGCACCGGAGCTGCCGCGCCTGCTGGCCAGTATGCCGGTACCGCCCACCTCGGTCAGTGAGCTGCAGGCACTGGTTCAGCAGATGGCCGGCACCGCTGACGTGAACAGGGCTGCAGCTGCAGTACCGGATACGCCGACAGCATCTGCCGCGCCGGTGTCCGGGTCGGATACCCGGGAAATAAAGAAAAATATGCGGCGTGCATTCGGTGACTAACAACGAATCACATCCACTACTACACCGATTTCAAATGACTGGCATCCCAGGGAGGTTCTCATGTCACCAGGATTCAGAAATGTTCTCCGTCTCGCCCGCATTCCCGTCGACAGCAGTGAACCGGTGCGCAGAAAATTTGGCAGCCGGCTGATTGGCATTGTGACGGTATGTCTGCTTCCGCTTCTGGTTTTCGACGTTCCGCAGTGGGTTTTCATTTTGTCGCAGATCATCTGAGGGGCGGGCGTCTATATTGGCCTGTCTGTGGCCGGGATAAATCCCTGAACCGCTGATACAAATTTTCTGATTGTTCAAAAAAAGAACAGGCGTAGTGGCGTCTGTTCTCCCGCGCTTCTCCGTCGTTTGCCTTCAGGTTATCCACAATCTTAAGCCCCGGATTTGTGGACAGGTATGCCGGTAACTCCCCGTTCGCCTGGAGTTAACGCAAGCCTGCCGCCCGCTGCCAGTGTCTCGCGTCCGGTCTGGTACGGGACGGGCGGTTTTTCCGCTCCGGCCCGGCGTCGTTGAGAGTGTACGCCAGTCCCTCGCCCTTTTAAGGAGCGCCCTTCAAGCTGCTTTCGCGGCATATCCTTGCCGTCGAAAAGACGGACGGCTGCGGTATTCCACGGTCGGCCTGACCCGTGACCGGACGCGATGAACAGGCAGCGTGCGGCAGGGAACGGTATCGCGGTGATGCCTCCTGCCCCCTCAGACTACAGGAGTGCTGCCATGTCCAGATTCATTCTCGGGAACTGTATTGATGTGATGCGCGGATTCCCCGACCGTGCCGTGGACCTTATTGTGACCGATCCGCCTTACGTAGTTGGTTTTAAGGACCGTCAGGGCAGACAGATTGCCGGGGATGTGACGGACGAATGGCTGCAACCGGCCACGCTGGAGATGTATCGCGTCCTCAAAAAAGACGCGCTGATGGTGAGTTTCTACGGCTGGAACCGGGTGGACCGCTTTATGGCTGCGTGGAAGGCGGCAGGATTCTATGCCGTGGGCCAGCTTGTGTTCACCAAAAACTATGCCTCCAACCGTCGTAACGCCAGGGCCCGACGCGGATTTGTGGACTACTGCCATGAAGGGGCTTATGTCCTTGCCAAAGGCCGCCCCGTGCCGCCCCTTAAACCGCTGCCGGATGTGCTGCCCTTCCCGTATACCGGTAATGCCCTGCATCCGACGCAGAAACCGGTGGAGGCGCTACAGCCGCTGATTGAGTCATTCAGCGCCCCGGGCGCGATTGTTCTCGACCCGTTTGCCGGAAGCGGTTCGACCTGCGTCGCTGCATACCGCGCCGGACGCCGCTATATCGGCATCGAAATGCTGGCGCAGTACCACCGGGCCGGAACCGAACGACTGGCCGCCATGCACCGGGCCGTCAATACCCCCGCGTCGAACGATGAATGGCTCCCGGAGGCCGCGTAATGAATTATGACGGACACGAAGCCCTGCGCCGCGATATGGCCGGGCTGGCGAACAATCTTTGCGACCTGAAAACCACCCTGAAAGTGCTGGAAGACACGTACCACTACCGGTACGACGGACTGGCGGAACGGCTTGCCGGTATCAGTCTGCGACGTCTCAGCGTCCTGATGGATGAGGCGTTCAATATTGCCCTGATGCTCGATGAAAGCTTTCTGGACTGAGGAGAGAATATGTACGGAACCCGTGAAGATCTTTGCAGGATGCTGAGTGAGCAATATCCCGCAGAAACCCCGCTGAACCTGATTATCTGGACCCCGGCGGATATTGAGGCGCTGGCTGACGGGATGGAATATCCCTTTTCAGAACAGGACGTAAGGGCAGTACTGGAACGCATGGATGTCATACCGGAAGAACAACGGCTTGAGTCGGGTGTGTCAGCCGGCCTGGTGATGGCACTGATAGAGCAGGTGAAAGAGAACGGGCAGAGGGTGACTGTGCCGGTTGACCTGCTTGAAACCCTGCTGATTACCGCCGAACAGGCATTGTGGGACAGGGAATGGACCGCACGGGATCGCAATCAACCGGTGCCGGAAAGCGTAATGCGCCGCCTGGCGGATACAGCGAAAGTGCGCGCATTACTGAAAAGCTGACAGCAGATCGCCCCGCCACGCGGCGGGACGATATACCCCGGACAGAGACGATAATGATGAAAAATGAAACCCTTAACGCGCTTATTCTGCGTCACGGCGACCGGATGCTGCGCCAGGCTGGCTGGCCCGACGCTGTTGATATGGCGCCCGTCGCACCCGAAACCGTACCCGGCTGGCTCGCCGCCTGCGGCTCTCTCAGTGGCGTGGAAATCCTCACGCTTACGGAACAGCTTTGTCAGCCGCTGACGTATGGCCGGGCAGCGTTGTTGCTCGCCAGCGCCCGGCGGCTGGCGGGAACCCCGGCTCGTCTGCATCTCTTTCCGGTGCAGGCATATCCGCATCCGGAGCGGCTGGCTGACTGTCAGGTTATCCGCCTGCCTTACGCTCAGGAGTGGCTGACAGCGGCGGAATGTGACGATCTGCTGGCCTTCCTGAAAGCCTCCCTCACGCAGATATCGGAAATCGTCCACCGGGATACGAAGCGCATCGCCGCCGCGCTGACGCCGTCCGTCACTCCCCGTCTGATGGACAGGCGGATCGGTGACTGGCGCTTGCTGGCCGTGGAGTATGATCATGATAACTGCCTGGACGAAGACGAAACCGACAGGCTGGATCAGGTCCTCGATGCCATTCTTATTCGCGATGCGCGATTCTGCCCGGTCCTGCTCACCCTGGTTAACGAGCGGGAGGAAACTATCAGGAGCGCAGGGGTTATCGCTGATCAGCTGCGTTTTACGGACACTCCGGTCCGGCGCTGGTTTGATCGCCGGGTTTTAAGGGAAATGGTGAGAGAGGCCCGCGCCAGCAGAACTCAGGAGTGACAGCCCGGAGCGTCAGGGGAGGGGGACCCTCCCTTGTCAGCCTGCCGGCACAGGAGGTGTGGTGCGATAAGGATGTCGCCGTGCCGGCTCCGCGTCCACCCGGCCCGGTTTCCGGGCCTTTTGGGTGAACACAACCCTCTGTTATCGCCGTGCCGTGTGCTGGCTGTGCCGTGCCTTCACTTTAGCCCGGCAGCCGCAGAGGCTGGAGTTCGCTGGCGCCGCCATCCCCGGATAAGGCAGTCGCCGGCTTGCCGTTGCCGCCGGCTCCGCTTCACCCGGCCCCATCCCTCCGGTCCGTGGCCTTATTACTGCGTCTGTCGCGTTGCGACATCTGCTTCCGCTTTTCTCCCGGTGGTCAAAAAACGGGGGAGAGAAACCCTGTATTCAACCTCCTGCATCGCGACGGGTAGTGCCGTGCCTTCACTTTAGCCCGGCCGCTGCAGATGCAAGGGTGCGCTGACGCCGCCATCCTCGCCCGGTCGCAGGTTTTTTATGATGCTCGCCGTTCTTCCCGTCGTTTTCTCGCTCAGGTTTCGCTCGAAAACCGTCCAGACCAGCTTCGCGCTATATCTGCGCTGCGGCCTCCGGTGTCGCCCCTGCATCTTCCGCTTTTCGCCGGGCTGTCGTGTCGGCACGGCACAACCCGGTGCCGCAGTCTATGTGATTACGGAGGTTTATCCATGCAGTATGTGAATACATGCCCGGTCCTGAATGTTGAGGAGTCCGACCGCCTGTCTTTTATGCCGTACCTGTTCGGCACGGATTTCATGCTCGCGGAATTACAGGTGTACGCTCTGGCCAAAAAATGGATGCCCGAATATGAGGGCGGCTTCTGGCATTTTATTCGCCTGCCGGAGAGGGGCGGCTACATGATGCCGGATTGTGGCCGGGTACATCTGGTCAGTAGCGAAAACTGGTTTGATCGCACTGTCAGCGCCGACGCGGCGGGCATTATTCTGACCAGCCTGGCGATTAATCGCCGTCTGGCGGCCCATCATGACAGCAGTAACCCGGCGCTGACTCGCCTTTATATGCTGCGTGATGCCCAGCTCTGGAATCACATCACCTTTCACCCCGAATGCAGTGCTATTTACGCCGCGCTGGACTGATTAACGACCGGGGCGGTTACACCGCCCCGCAGGGAGACAAAAATGACTTCATCAGTAACCGTTCCGGCCGTCTACGTGGGCACATATCACCAGTACAACGGCGGCAGTATTTTTGGCAAATGGTTTGATTTAACCGACTTCGACGACGAAGACGAATTTTATGACGCCTGCCGGGCGTTGCATGCCGCCGAGGATGACCCCGAGTTTATGTTTCAGGACTGGGAAGGGATCCCGTCTCAGTTTGCCTCTGAATCCTCTGTTAAGTGGGCGTTTATCGAGGCATTCCGGCAGGCGCAGGACGAAGGACGCGCTGCCGCGTTTGTGGCCTGGGCGGACTATACCGGCGAGTGCGACTATGACGCCTTTGATGAGGCGTATTGTGGCGAGGCTGAAAGCGAGGCGGATTTTGCTTATGGCTTTGTGGAGGATCACGGCCTGTTAAACGAGGTGCCTGAATCCCTGCGCGTCTATTTCGATTATGAGGCTTATGCGCGGGATCTGTTCAGCAGCGGCTATGTCTTCCATGAAGGCTATGTATTCAGCAACTGATTACTATCCGGCGGGGAAGCCCGCCGGTTAAGGAGAAAGCACATGAAACTTGCACCACAAAGCCGCGATATCCTGCGACAGTACAAAGCCCTGATTAATGCCCGCCGCCGCGATGCCGGTCAGCGGGAACTGACCACTGCGCAGGTGATGGATGACATCTGCGAATACATGACCTGTCAGTGCGCCGTCTATATTGGCGGCCATTTCATTCTTCAGGGGGGAAAGGCACGATAAATCACAGGGCAGGGGGGAACCTCTGCCGCTTCCGGCCGCGCGAAAACCCGGGCAGGCTGCGCCTGCCGGAGAGAGACGTCGCCGCGCCTCCGGCGCCGCGCACTCTCCTCTCCGTTGTCAGTCGCTGTTGCCCCGGAATTCGCGTATTATCAGGGATATCTTCCTGTAAAGCAGACCGGTGATGCATATGTCAAAGTGGAATATCGCCTCTTTTTCAAAGGAGGAGCAGGATAAAGTTGCCGTCGATAAGGTGGCCGCTGCTGTTGCCTGGCAGGAACGCATGAACAAGCCCGTCATGCCGGAACTTGTTGAACGGGAACAGCCTGAACACCTGCGCGAATATTTCCATGAACGGCTCTGCGTACATCGACTGAACAGTCAGCAGCTGCCGCGCGCAAATGCGCCCGAATATAATAAACCCGGAGATGAGCAGCAGAAGTGATTCTTATAGTCAGTGTGTCCAGGGAGGAAATTTTATGCGTATGTCTCTGATGTTTGCAGCCGTGACGCTTTTAACCGGTATTAACCTGTTTTTTATTCCGTTTCAGCCTGTTCCGGCTCTGTGGGGGGCTATCCTGGCCGTTGCTTTTGTTCTGATTAATGTCGTGGCGGATAAGCTGCGCCTCTGGAGTGGCATTGCGTGGATTATCGTTGCCGGCATCATCATAACGCTGATGCTGAAGGGGAAAGAGCCGGTGACGAATTACGCGGGTTGATCACCGTTTTTGCTTTCCTGGCTTCGGCCTGGTACTGCGTTGTACAGTACAGAAAAGAGCAGGGCGAATCTCAGTCCTGACCTGACCGGTACCCTTCATCTTGCTGCTGCTCTTCCTCTGGCTTTGCCTCACTTTCCTTTCACACAATCTGCTCCGGGGCCACCTTCGGCTCCTGACCCGCTGGCGCGGTTCAGTCGTCGAGCCACACTCCGCTAACCGCGAAAAGACGCGGTAAGCTCCGCCGAACCCGCTACGCGGTTTCGGGCCTGGCGGCTAGTGTCTGATGTCTGACGTCAAGGTCAACGGCAGCGCTTGCTGCGACCGTCCCGGCCGCGCCGCTTTCACCGTGCCGGCGAAGGACTGCCGGCACTCTGCGGGGCAACGCCGTTTCGCGCCCGCGCTCTTCGTCGTTGCGGCGGGTGCCTGCTCCTTTCCCCTGGTACCCGTATCACCCGTTTGAGTCCATTCGCCGGGGCTGAGACAAGCACAACCCGTCTTGCTGTCCAGGGGACGGCAGGGCCTTTCGCAATAAATTTTTCCCGGCCATTCCGCTGCCGCTTCATTAGGCCGAAAAAAATTTCCCGCTCACCCCCGGACATCTGCACCGGGCCGTGCTCGTTTACGCCCTTGCGGCGAACGGCTCTCAAACGGGTGAAGGTTATATCCAGGGGGCAGGTTCAGCAGGTCCCCGCACAAAGTCAAAACCGCGGCCCCGGCAACTCAACGGGTGATGTTCTTTAAAAATCAGGAAAAAGAAAAATGCAGGATCCTTCATTGCGAACGTATCGGATCGCATTTCTGGGAAGCAATGCCAGCGGCAATCTGCCGATGTTTACCCGGGTGCAGGCCACGACCGGAAAACGGGCGATAAAAGCGTTTATTGAACGCTGTGAACCCGTCAAAGGCTGGTTTCTGGGCGAACCGGAAGACATTACCGATCAGCTTAAGAAGGAGGAAGAAGAAGCGGGAAGCAAACCGCAGATATGAAAAAAGCAGGGTAAACCCTGCTTCTCCCACGCCGTAAAAATCGCACGAACGGTTTTTCCGGCTTCGTTAACTACCATAAGGAGTCAACTTTATGATCGTTTCTATTTTTTCACCTTCCGCAGGCGCTGTAAAGCCCCGTCGTCATTCGCGCATTCTGCGCGCAGATATCACCGCACCTGAGATTGATCCCGCTCTCAGAGCTTTCGGGCGTCATATCGCCAGAAGTCACCGCAAAGGGCGCGGTGTCCACATCCCCGCGATGAAAAATACCGCCCTCGGGCAGGTACTCCGCACGCTGGAACTGAAACGCGCATTTAACTGATGAGGTGAGCCGCCCCGCGAGGGGCGGCAACTGCAGGAAGGAGAAAACACAATGGCACCGACTACCGCACAGATCATGACGGAAAATACCGTCAGCCAGACTTACCGGGCAACTTATTCACCCGATGATAATAAATTGCGACTTTACGCATCATTGCGACTCGATGAAGAAACGTATTCCCTGATCAACAAAGCAGGCTTTCGCTGGGCGCCCAAACAGGAACTCTTTGTGGCGCCAGCCTGGACGCCGGGGCGGGAGGATGTCCTGCTTTCCCTCGCCGGTGATATCGAGGACGAGGACAGCACCCTGTTTGATCGCCAGGAGCAGCGCGCCGGGCGGTTCAGTGACTACAGTGACCGGCGGGCGGTTGAATCGGAGCAGGCGCTTGCGCATGTTGATTCGCTGGCATCGGCTGTCCCGCTGGGACAGCCGATCCTGGTAGGCCACAACAGCGAGCGCCGCGCACGCCGGCATGCGCAGAAAATTGAGAACGGCATGAAACGTGCGGTGATGCTGTTCGAGCGCGCCGAATACTGGGAACAGCGCGCGCAGGCCTCTCTGCGGCACGCGAAATACAAGGAGCGTCCGGATGTGCGTTACCGCCGTATCAAAAAAATCGAGGCGGAATTACGCAAGTCCCAAAAGCACATTGCCCGGTCTGAAAAGTATATGACGATGTGGCGTGCGCAGACGCTCGATCTGAAAATGGCGTTACTGGTCAGTAATTATGATCATATTCATGCCTGCTTCACGCTCGACAAATACCCCCGCCCGGCAGAGAAAAGCCAGTATGAGGGCTCGATGTCTCTCCATTCTGCCCTGTCTGAGGAGATCATTACTTTTGAACAGGCGCGTGATATTGCGATCCGCTGTCATGAGCGCACGATTAACCACCAACAGCGCTGGGTGAATCATTACCAGAACCGCCTGGCCTACGAACGCGCGATGCTCAATGAAAACGGTGGCGTTGTCACCCGAACACAGGAATTTGAACCAGGCGGGCAGGTACTGAGTCGGGGAGAATGGTTAACCATTCTCCGGGTTAACCGGAGTAAGGGGGAGGTGAGTTCAGTCGAAACGCCCGGTTATCGCTTTCTGGGCTACAGCGGCACGATGAAACTCACGCCCGACCGTATCACGGACTACAAAGCCCCGACAGCGGAGGAAGCCAGCAACGCGAAGAAAGCGGCGAAGCGCCCACCGATCGTCAATTATCCGGGGGAAGGGTTCCGGGAAATGACAAAAGCCGAGTGGGCGAAATTACCCGCTGATTATAAAGGCGTGCGGGGTGCTGCAGAAACCGAAACACACGGCGCCTATCGCTTCCGCCGGTGCATGACGCACGGTTGTACGCTCGTGAATGTGTATATCACAGGCATGAAAACCGTTGAAATTCCGAAAAAATAACAGGAAGGCTCCCCGGCATCTTGCCGGGGAGGTCAGGGAGTACATTCATGCATCATGACCTTAAACACCGTATTCAGGCGATGCGGGACAAACTGGAAGGGCGCGCCCCTGTCGCTGAAATTCAGGGTAGCTCGCAACTTTTTGTCACCCCCTCCCCGGAATGTCGCCGGCTGGTTGAGCTGGCTGATGTCCGGGAAACCGATCGCATTCTGGAACCCAGTGCCGGAACGGGCGCCATACTGCAGGCGATCAGGGATGCAGTTCCCCGGGCGAAGTGTGACGCCGTGGAGCTGCACGCCGGGTTAGCCCGTCACCTGCAGGCGCATTTCCCGGAGGTCCGGATCTGGTGCGGAGATTTTCTCGAATATCATCCGGAGCGCCGGTATACACGAATTATCATGAATCCGCCGTTTCATCGCGGTGATGATATCCGGCATATCCGGCGGGCATTAACTCTGCTTGAGCCTGGCGGGATTCTGACTGGAATATGTCTGGACGGCCCGCGTCAGCAAAAGGCGCTGGAGTCCCTGGCGGACGTCTGGGAGCCGTTGCCGCGGGGAACATTCACGTATACCCAGGTAGCGACCGCCATCCTCAGAATAACCGTCTGATGACACGTTAAGCCGGCGGGGCACCTGTCCCCGTCTGGCCGCGCCTCGAAAGACCGCGCGCCTGCGGCGCCGGGAAAACCGGGCCGCGCTGACGCGCCGCCCGCATTTCCTTTCCGCGTCTTCCCTGTTTGCTGCCTGCTGTCTGTCTGCTTCCTCTTCTTCTCCCTGCTGTGATGCCTCTTTTTAACCCTTAAAGGCTTTAAAAACATACCCACACTGGACACCTTCGGCTCCCGGCCAGCTGCGCTGTCCGGTCGTCGAGCCACACTCCGCTAACCGCGAAAAGACGCGGTAAGCTCCGCCGAACCCGCAAGCGGTTTCGGGCCTGACGGCTAGTGTCTGATGTCTGAGGTCAAGGTCAACAGCAGCGCTTGCTGCGACCGTTCCGGTCGCGCCGCTTTCACCGTGCCGGCGATAAAGCTGCCGGCACTCTGCAGGGCAACGCCGTTTCGCGCCCGCGCTCTTCGTCGTTGCGGCGGGTGCCTGCTCCTTTCCCCTGGTGCCGTATCACCCGTTTGAGTCCATTCGCCGGGGCGTAAACGAGCACAACCCGTCTTGCTGTCCAGGGGACGGCAGAGCCTTTCGCAATAAATTTTTCCCGGCCATTCCGCTGCGCTTCATTAGACCGAAAAAAATTTCCCGCTCACCCCCCGACATCTGCACCGGGCCGTGCTCGTTTACGCCCTTGCGGCGAACGGCTCTCAAACGGGTGAAGGTTATATCCAGGGGCAGGTTCAGCAGGTCCCCGCACAAAGTCAAAACCGCGGCCCCGGCAACTCAACGGGTGATGGTTTTAAAAGGCAAAACAACGGATTAAGGAGATTCATCATGGCAGCACGTGGCGTTAACAAAGTCATTCTGGTTGGACATCTGGGACAGGATCCGGAAGTGCGTTACATGCCCAACGGGGGCGCAGTGGCCAATCTGACGCTGGCCACGTCTGAAACATGGCGTGACAAGCAGACGGGAGAGATGCGCGAAAACACCGAGTGGCACCGTGTTGTCATGTTCGGCAAGCTCGCGGAAGTGGCGGGCGAATACCTGCGTAAAGGCGCACAGGTCTACATCGAGGGCCAGCTGCGCACCCGCAACTGGCAGGACGATGCAGGAGTCACGCGCTACGTCACCGAGGTGCTGGTCGGGCAGAACGGCACCCTGCAGATGCTCGGCGGCCGCCGTGAATCCGGAGTGCCTGAGAGCGCCGCGCAGCCGCAGAGTCCTGCCACCCCGGCACAACCTGCTCAGGCCGCAGCTAAATCCCCGAAAGCGAAGGGCGGTAAGAAAGGCCGTCAGGATGCCGCCCCGTCTCAGCAACCGCCTCAGCCACTCCCGGATGATTTCCCACCAATGGATGATGAAGCGCCCTTTTAAACCACGATGAAGACGCCCCGTTCAGGCGGGGCAGAAAAGGAGAAACACATGGACCATAACGTTTTGTCCCCGCTTGAATCCCTGCCGGATGGCACGTTTACCCGCGAGCAGGCTCAGATTGTCGCAGCGCAGTATCAGAATGTGGCGATTGAAGATGATCAGGGGACCCATTTTCGCCTTGTCGTCCGTCATCAGGATGACGGCAGCATGATCTGGCGCGTCTGGAATTTTGAACCGGGCGGCGAGGACATGATGAACCGCTACATCCGGGACTACGGAGTACGCAAAACGAAGTAAGCAGTAAGAAGAAGGCCGGACAGGTGGGCTGTCCGGCAGACATTCATCAATAGCTAAGAGGTATCAATTATGTCTGCAACAGAGTCTAAGGTAAAAACTGCACCGAAAACCAGCAAAAAAACGCTTAAGTCTGCCGAAGCTGAGGCGCTTAAAGTGGCTCTCGATGCCGCACAGGTCGAGTATGTCCCTGTGACGGCACTGGTGAAGTCTCCCCTGAACGTCAGGACCATTCCCTATCCGGCGGAGAAAGTCTGTTCAATGGCAGATTCCATTGAAGCCATTGGCCTGTTGCAGAATCTGGTCGTGCATAACCTCCCGGATGGTCGCTGTGGTGTGGCTGCCGGTGGTCGTCGCCTGAAAGCGCTGCAGCTCCTGCAGAGTGAAAACCGTATCGATGCCGGATATCAGGTGATGGTGAAAAAGGTACCTGATGAACTGGCTGTTGCGGCATCAATGGCAGAAAACGAACAGCAGATGGCAATGCATCCGTCTGAACAGATCGCCGGGTTCCGCACACTGGCAGAGCAGGGGAAAACCCCCGCGCAGATTGGCGATTTGCTGGGGTTCGGTACGCGTCATGTTCAGCGCATGTTGAAACTGACCGAACTGGCTCCCGAAATTCTGGCGGCGCTGGCGAAGGATGAAATCACCACCGAACACTGCCAGGCACTGGCGCTCGAAAGCGATCAGAAACGCCAGGTGGAAGTGCTGGAATCCGCCCGCAAACGGTCCTGGAATAATGAAGTATCAGTTTCCTCGATCCGTAACCTCATTACCTCAGAAGAGGTTTCCACAAACGGCGACAAATTCCGCTTTGTGGGAGAGGCCGCATTCAGTCCGGATGAAATCCGGGTTGATCTCTTCAGCAGCGAAAACGGCGGCTATGTCAAAAGTGCATCGCTCGATACCGCCCTGCTGGAAAAACTGCAGAACATCGCGGAGCACCTCCGCGAAGCGGAAGGCTGGTCATGGTGTGATGGTCGTCTTGACCCGATTTCTCACTACGGGAAGGACACTAAAATCTGGCGCCTGCATGCTGTCCCGCCTGTGGAATATACCGAAGCCGAATCAGAACGTCTTGCGGAACTGGAAGCTCTGGAAGCTAAGTATGAAGACGAGAACCCCGGCGTGAATGATGACGTCTTGGCCGGGGCTCTGGAAGCCGTCTGGGAAGAACAGCAGACCATCGCGCACCGGGCAAAACACCGGGCATGGACGGATGAAATGAAGCAATCTGCCGGAGTGGTGGTTTCCTGGACTGGCCAGGAGGTGAAAGTACAGCGCGGTGTGGTGCTGTGCGCCGATGAAAAAATGGAGGAGAAGGATGCATCCACCGATCAGGCCCCTGAAAAAGTCGATCCGCTGGACGCCGTCAGTGTCCCGTTGCTGACCCGCCTTTCTTCTGAACGCACACTGGCGGTTCAGGCGGCCCTGTTGCAGCAGCCGCAGAAAGCCGTCGCGCTGATGGTCTGGAAAATGTGTAACTCGGTTTTCCATACCACAACGTCCGTCAAAGAGCCGTTCTGCATTAGCGTGAGTGTGTCGCATTACGCGCTGACCCGTGAAGCACCTGACGGTGAAAACAGCGTTGCGTTTCAGGCCATCCAGTCAGAAAAAGAACGTCTTGAAGCCCTGTTGCCGGAAAACTGGCGAAAGGATATGACCACCTTCTTTACGCTCGATGGCGCAACCCTGATGGCACTGATGGCTTTCTGCACCGCCTGCTCCATAGATGGTGTACAGGGCAAGGATGAATCTGGTCGTAAACACCAGAGTTCGCTGGATGGGGTGGAAAACGCCATTCAGTTTGACCTTCGTGACTGGTGGAAACCGACGGCTGATAACCTTTTCTCGCACATGAAGCTGCCACACATTGTACAGGCACTCTCTCAGGCCGGACTGGCTGGCGCAGCACAGGACGCCGCGAAGATGAAGAAAAAGGATGCCGCTGAACATGCAGAGCACTTCCTCTCAAAAATCCGTTGGGTTCCGGAATGGATGACCAGTGCTGGCAATCAGAAACAGCTTGCCGCAAAGTCTGAACTCAGTCTGGCAACAAGTCAGAACGATACCGACGCTGATGCCGGCGACGTCACCGACCATAACAACCCGGCCTGCGCCGCCTGATAACGGAGACGCCGCCCTGCGGGGCGGCGATAAGGAGACTGAAAATGAAAACGTTACTGACTCTGGATGTCCTGAAAACCATGTCTTCTGATGAGCTGGAAGACTACCGCGCAGCCGGTGAAGACTTTCGCCGGGAGCTGAGTCACGCTGTCATGCGCGATCTGACCTCACCGTCCGGCTGGTCCGTGAATGCCGAATACCGGTGCGAATTTGGCGGCTTCTTTCCTGTCCAGATCCGTTTTACCCCCCCTCATGGTCACTTTGATGTGGCGGTATGCAGTCCGGGGGAGCTGAATCCTCGCTGGATAGTGGTCTTTGTTACCCGTGACGGTCAGCCGTTCTCTGTCGTTCGCGTGATGGATGCATTCAACCCTGAACTCATCACCCATACTCTGGATCTCATCGAGTGTCTTGACGCCGGTGGCTACTCGTTTGCCAGCATCATCAGCACGCTGTCACAGGAGGGCGCACAATGATCCCGTCATCCAGTGCTCTTGTATCCCTGAAACCAGCCCGTCAGGCAGCGCTGCAGGCCATCATGACGGTGGAAGAGGCTCGCCAGCGCGGCGCACGTCTGCCATCGATGCCACACGTCCGGACATTCCTGCGCCTGCTGACAGGCTGTAGCCGGATTAACAGTGACGTTGCCCGCCGCATCCCTGGCCTTCACCGTGATCCAAAAGACCGCCTTTCCAGCCTGAAACAGGTGGAAGAGGCGCTGGAGATGCTTATCTCCAGCCACGGGGAATACTGCCCGCTGCCGCTGACAATGGATGTGCAGGCTGAACTTTTTCCGGAAGTCCTTCATACCCGAACAGTACGCAGGCTAAAACGTCAGGACTTTGCCTTCACCCGAAAAATGCGCCGTGAAGCCCGTCAGGTCGAGCAGTCCTGGTTACTGCGTCAGAACCTGCTGGGACAGGCTGTCACAGAACTGAATTTTCAGTCACCGGAAACCGTCTGCACCTGGTACACCCGGTGGAGCGACGAGTTTGACGCGGCAGAGCTTGCAGCACCGTTCTGGCGCTGGCAGTCGCGATTCGCATCGCTGAAGGAACTTGACTGGCTTCGCATCAGCGGTGAGCCGCTGTATGCAGTGATGTACGAAATTCCGTTTATTGTCCGGGAAACACCTGAGCATATTCGTGTTGCTGAACGATGGCAGGTGCCAAATAAGCTGGCTGATCGGAGTGGTGTATGAAGTGGCGCTATTCTCTGCGCTGGAAACTGCCGCACAGGCCCTGCCCGGGTCCACGGGAACTGATTTCCGTTGTCGTGGAGGCAGGGCAGGCGGCACCTGAAGAGGTGATGTCACGCTGGGTGGCTGGCTCAGGTTACGCTGTATGCGTGGATTTTCTCGGCCAGAAACAGATCCAACGCTGGAGCGATGAACGGAAAGCAGCGGTGAGAAGGCGCAACATGCAGGCACGTATTCATCGTGTTGCCCCTTTGTTTGCCGACGAGTTAATCGAGCGTGAACTGGCTGCGCGTCCGGAGTATTTCAATGGCAAGTCCGCCCGATGAATAAGTACAATGCTGTCTGACAACTCAGATGGCCAAATACAAGGAAAGCAGAACTATGAGGTACTGGTTGCTCGTTATCTTAATGAACGTGCTGTTCTGGTTGATCGTGAAGCATGTTGCTCCGGAATGGTATGGTTCCCCTGGTTATTATGCAGGCCAAATCATCTGCACACTAATAGCTGCGGTCATCACATGGCGTGATCCGCCTGACTGGTTAGATGGAATCCTGCTCGGCGTTATAGAATTCGGCGTTCTGATTGCCGGGATTATATTCTTTGTCTGGGGCATCGGGTACAAGCTGGCATTCTGGGGGCAACATGATCCTAATACCATATATGCAAGTGCAAACGATGTGATTTTACCTAATCTTGCGCTGGGCACGGGCGTCTTGATTGCGGCATGGGTATACATTAGATATTTAAAGCGCTAAGCAGCATAAAGCGTGGATATACCTGGTAAGAAATAGCACCGTCCCGGTATAATCGACGTGGCGCTTGAGGCTTTTTGCCTCATGACGTGAAGGTGGTTTGTTACCGTGTTGTGTGGCAAAAAGCAGAAAGCCCCGTAGTTAATTTTCATTAACCCCATGCACTGCGCCCATTTAGTTGGACTCTCAAATTGGAGAGTCCCATGTCAAGACGTAAGTACACCTTTGAACAGCGCCTCGAAGTGGTTATGCACTATTTAGCTACTGATGAAGGCTATCGCTTAACATCAGCTCGCTTTAACGTTCCCAGAACCCAGGTAAGATTATGGGTTGCAGCCTATGATGTTTATGGAGAAGAAGGTCTGAAGCCCAGAGATAAGGGCGTTTCAATCGATCCCGAAATCAGAGTAGAAGCCGTGAAGGCTGTGCTGACGGGGCAGATTTCCCAGACGCAGGCAGCTGCGAAATTTAACGTTGCTGGTGCGGCATCTGTTGGGAAGTGGATGAAGGTGTTCAGCGAACATGGAGAGCAAGGGCTTCGTTCTCTTCGTGTGGGCAAAAAAAGGGCACTTCATATGATTGATGATCCTGTTGCGCTTGAAGTGGCATTGGAACGTTCGAAAGATAAACATATTCAGGAGCTGGAAAGAAAAGTTCGGTCCCTTGAATTACGGGTACTTTATCTAAAAAAGCTGAAAGCCTTAGTTCGGTAAGAGACAGAGTCAGGATTATCGACGAACTGAGGCAACACTACCCGTTCGACCAGCTTTTGCAGATTGCTCAGATACCAAGAAGCACCTTTTACTATCACCTGAAAGCGCTTAAATCTCCGGATAAATATGAAGAGATTAAAAGCAGAATCATAGAGATATATAACGAGAACTGTGGTCGTTATGGCTATCGCAGAGTCACGCTGGCACTCCGGCAGGAGGCAGGCCGCATTAACCATAAAGTTGTTCAGCGGCTGATGAACCTGCTTTCCCTGAAAGCGGCTATTAAAGTCAAGCGATACAGCTCGTGGCGAGGTGCGCTGGGGGAAACTGCTGATAATGTTCTAAAGCGGAATTTCAAGGCAACCCGACCCAATGAAAAATGGGTCACTGACGTCACCGAATTTGCCGTCAATGGGCGAAAGCTCTACCTCTCCCCGATTATCGATCTCTTTAATAACGAAGTGATTTCCTACAGTATCTCAGAGCGTCCAGCAATGGCTATGATTGATGAGATGCTGGACAAGGCGTTTGCAAAACTGGACAAGAAGAGCACGCCTATTCTCCATTCTGACCAAGGCTGGCAGTACCGGCACCGCTGGTATCAGTATCAGCTTAAAGCGAGTGGTGTAGTTCAAAGTATGTCACGAAGGGGAAATTGCCTCGACAACGCCTGTGCAGAATGCTTTTTTGGCACACTGAAGTCTGAATGCTTTTATCTCAATAAATTCAACAATATTGAGGAACTAAAGACAGCTCTTTCGGATTATATTCACTATTATAATAATCAACGAATTAGCATAAAATTAAAAGGTCTGAGCCCGGTTGAATACCGCCTGAAGGTCTGTTCCCACCCTGTCAGGACTTAACGAACCTACCTTGGTAGGGGGATCCTTAAGCTGTTGCATGCTTTCACTCATGCCAATCGACCTTAAGCTACCTGTTAAACATAGAACTCGTTTACTCTGCCCATGCATAATTGCTACACTCTCATGTATATGCAGGTCAATTTCAGGCACATAAAACAGGATCACTTACGTGGCTAGCGCAGAGCAACTTAAGGCACTTATCAAATCGCACATTAGTCGCGATGATGGTCACTTTTATTCAGTGGCTATGCAGGTTGCTGCGCATGAGGCGAAACAGGGCCATGGACGATTAGCTGAGGAGCTTTTAACTCTTCTCGACAAGGCAAAAGCAAAACTGGCTAATGATAAAAGTGGGAAGCTGGTACCCCTGTCCAATGCGGCCAAAAACCGTACAGATCTTGGTAATTTATTGATTGTTAGCCAGCCAGAATACCGATTGGCCGATGTTGTTCTGGATCATTCTGCCCATTCTCAGCTGCAGCGGCTCATACGTGAACAGCGTATGATGTCTCGAATCAAAGAGCATGGCCTTTCCCCAAGACGAAAAGTTTTGTTAGTCGGTCCTCCTGGAACGGGAAAAACTTTAACAGCATCAGCATTAGCTGGTGAACTTGGTATTCCTTTGTTTCAGGTTCGTTTTGATGCTCTGATTACAAAGTTTATGGGGGAGACAGCTTCCAAGCTACGGCAGGTGTTTGATGCTATTGCTGATATTCGTGGTGTTTATTTTTTCGATGAGTTTGATGCTATCGGCTCCCAACGCAGCCTCACAAATGATGTAGGTGAGATTCGCCGCGTACTCAATAGCTTTTTGCAGATGATCGAGCAAGACAACTCAAGTAGTATAATTATTGCTGCTACTAATCATCCGGAAATTTTAGATTATGCGTTGTTCAGACGTTTTGATGATGTTATTGAGTACCATTTGCCAACGTTAGAACAGGCACTCGACTTAATAAAATCTCGACTAGGAGCATTTGCGCCCAAGCCTTTCCGTAAAAATGGATTAGAAAAACAGGTTGCTGGTTTAAGCTATGCTGAAATTTGTCGAGCTGTCGATGAATCAATTAAAGATGCCCTCATGAGCGATCGCATGCAGGTCGATCTTGTCATATTAAAGCAGGCTTTAGAAGAGCGTCGTTTGATCAGTAGTAAGTTATCACTTAACGAAAAAAACAAGTTAAAACATGACGGAACAAACCAACGATAAAAGGCTTCATCTCTCTTTACCAAAAAAATTCTACAGCACAGCCCTATACAGCACATTCTCTTGGTGGGGGTGGCTCTACCTTACTACCTGAGCGGGATCGACAAGCACATGGAGTAGCCCTAAGAACTCAACTGCAGCAGGTTAAGGAAATGTCGGCCCAAATTCGTGAAGGGCAAGAAAACCTTGAGCTAATTAGCGGTCTCGGAATGCAAATTGAGTTTATTGGGCAACCTGATGTTGAATTAGCATTTGAAAGCTTGGGTAATGAGAGGGGGCGGAACAAAGCTCAGCACGTAGAAGTTTTAAGTATACATAAGGAGGGCGATATAACCTCTGCAAATGTATTTGTGCCTGATGGAAAGCTAGTGCATTTCGAAAATTACATTCAGGATTATTTGACTGAGAAACGCCGCGCAGACGGGGTTTCCGCTGACCATAAATCGTTAATAAATACATTATCAGCAATACGTCTTGCAGAAATTAAATCTCTTTGGACAGACGATTTGAGTTTATTGCCATCTGACCCGGATGAGGCATTTTGGTGGGAAGTATGGCTACCAGTGAGGGGTAATAGAAATGCCGTTGTTACTGATTTTCATCGAATAAGCCATGCGACTGGATGCCAGGTCAGCGAACACAAAGTCGATTTTCCTGAGCGAACCATAACCTGGATGTATGGTTCTCAGAGCCAATTTTCTCAAGCTAGGTTGGTTTTAAACTGTGTAGCAGAATTGCGGCGTGCAAAAGATACAGCTGAGTTTTTCGAAGGACTACCAGCATTGGAACAACAGCTTTGGGTGGATGATGCACTGCGACGTCTCCAGGTTCCTTCACCCGAAGACAATGTACCTTATATCTGTTTGTTGGATTCAGGCATTAATCGCGGGCACGCTATGCTTGCACCTGTTTTGCACCAGCAGGACATGCATACAGTCAATGACGCGTGGGGAGTCAATGACACCGCAAACCATGGTACGGGGTTGGCTGGAGTTGCAATCTATGGCGATATGATTGACGCTTTGTCTTCTACTGATGCAATAGAAGTAGGACACCGACTCGAGTCAGTTAAGCTTACTCCAAATTATGGGGCCAACGTTGGTGACGCAAAACAGCATGCATATCTGTTCAGCTCAGCCGTTACACGTCCTGAAATTCTCAATGGTCAGCGCAAACGTATTTTTAGTTCAGCAGTAACAGCAACTGCTTATCGTGACTTTGGTCGCCCTTCAGCTTGGTCATCAATGGTCGATTCACTGGCAGTAGATGCGCTAGCAGAAACCCCTTTTCCCCGGTTGTTTGTTCTTTCCGCTGGGAACATAGTTGATCGCGACCATTGGGGAAACTATCCCGCCAGTCTTTCAGTTAATCAAATCCATGATCCGGGCCAGTCATGGAACGCATTAACTGTAGGTGCATTTACTGACAAGGTTGAGTTAAATGAGCCTGAATTTATTCCGGTTGCTGATCAAGGAGCATTAAGTCCTTTCACCACTACCTCAATGGGATGGGAACCTGTCTGGCCGTTTAAGCCAGATGTAGTTTTTGAGGGGGGGAATGCAGCTGCTAACACAGAATTTGTCGATAACTTTGCGAGTTTAGAATTACTAACAACAAGTGCTTCATCCCACCGCCAATTTTGGACAACTAATGCAACTAGTGCAGCTTCTGCGCTGTGTGCCAGAATGGCTGCAAGGTTAATGGCACAATATCCTGAGTATCGCCCAGAAACGATCCGTGCTCTGATCACACACTCTGCGCAATGGACACCTGCTATGTTGCGTATGTATCCTGCTCGCAATAAAAGTGGCTTCGCACAGCTTATACGCCATTGCGGCTGGGGCTCACCAGATGTTGAACGTGCGCTCTGGAGTGTGAAAAATAGTCTGACACTGGTAGCTGAAGACAGCTTGTACCCCTATCGTAAGACTCGCGACGGTATTAAAACTCGTGACTTGAATTTACATGCGCTACCTTGGCCACTGGAACAGCTCCAGGAGTTACAGGATACGCAGGTAGAGCTCAGGGTTACATTGTCTTATTTCATCGAACCTAACCCTTCAGCACGGGGGAGTTCATCAAGATATCATTACCCATCCCACCGTCTACGCTTTGCGATGAAAAGACAAACAGAATCTTTAGACGAATTTAAAACTCGCATCAATGCAGCAGCTGAGTCTGAAGAGAGTGAGCATGGGACTACCGGTAACGATGATAACTGGTCATTAGGTGCTACTCAACGACATAAAGGGTCGTTGCATCAGGATATATGGCGGGGGGCAGCAGCAGAGCTTGCTAGTTGTGGTTATTTGGCTGTTTATCCTGCACAAGGTTGGTGGAGAACCAGAGGCGCTTTGCAACGATTTGATTCTGAAGCTAAATACAGTCTGGTTGTATCGATTCATGCACCCGAAGCAGACGTAGACCTTTATGCCGCAGTGGAAACCTTGGTCGAAAATATGGTTGAAAATCCTGTTGAAATAATGGGTTAGATGACTATAAAAGTAATGCGATCCGACAGAGGACATAACGAGCAAATCGATATGTCCTTGGCTACAATGATAGGCATAGATCATATTTCTAGCCTTTTCAGTGATTCCCAAAGGTTTTGCGAGCAAGCCCTACAACAGCATTGAAAATGAGTGAACAGTAGTGTAGGTAGTGAATAATATGGATAATTCGACTACTTAAACGTTAATTCATCCACACCTAAAAACAAAAAAGAGCTCGCATTTCTGCGAACTCTTATCGTCAAGCCTCGTTTATTCTGTCCAACTTTTTGGGGTCAGTACACCACGAGGCCACCTGTATGCCTAGACAACATCAGGATAGCCTCTTAGATGCCGCAAGGCAAGGAGTTGTATGGGTCCACCACATATTGCAATTTTTACTCTCACGTAAAATATAGTCCACTGGCGTCATCAGTTCGAGTGATTTATGTGGCCTTTTGCTGTTATACAGCACCAGATATTCAGCCATTCTTTG
>OIEK01000137.1_pt1 | contig 32783 bp, 36 predicted proteins | sample 1581821 | NCBI WGS metagenome assembly OIEK01 (sample SAMN03281017, study PRJEB24777) | human gut metagenome | isolation source: fecal sample PR221 from 1 month old male Chinese infant, caesarean... | reverse complement strand
CTGCAGAAAACAGATGAACATACAGCGGTTGTTCGCATTGAAAAATGACCATACGAATGTAAACCTATGTATCAGTAGATGGATGAGATTGTCTCTGAAACAGTCAATGAAAATTTAAGAAAGCGGCTTAAAACAGAAATAATTGCCATGACCTTCGATACATTACGAATTTGCTTTAACAGGTGATATTTCTGGTATCCTACCTCAAATTAAACAGCAAGTTGAGTATAATACTGCAATTTCTAAGGAAGGTCTGTCCAATGATTATGGATCTAATATTGGACAATTGTTATTGTTAGATGAAGAAAATCCATCTCTCGAAACGAAATGTAAGGCTCGTGCCGCAGCTGGCTCTGATGCGCGTATGAGTGGCTGCCCTTTGCCTGTCGTTATCTGCTCTGGCTCTGGTAATCAAGGTTTAACCGTGTCTGTACCAATCATTACGACTGCCGAGGAACTTGGTAAAAGTGAAGATGAATTGTATCGCGCTCTCGTCTTTGCTAACTTGCTAACGCTTTACGTTAAATCTGGTATTGGTAAATTGTCTGCATACTGTGGCGTTGTATCTGCCGGTGTGGTAAGCGTAGCAGGCATAGCCTTTTTGAAAGGTGATAGTAAAGATATCATTGAGAATACCCTTGTAAATGGTCTTGCAAGTCTATCTGGTATCGTATGTGATGGTGCGAAACCATCCTGTGCAGGTAAAATTGCAATTTCCCTTGATGGCGCCTTTATGGGATATAAACAAGCTCGCCTTAACAAAAACTACCAAAAAGGCGATGGCCTTGTAGCATACTCCGTTGATGAAACTATCCGCAGTATTGGTGCTGTGGCACAAGGTATGAAAGAAACGGACGTAGTTATATTGAATGAAATGCTAAAACACTAAACTGCAAGTGACGTGGTTAGCTGAATATAAAAAGAACCCTTCGTTGGTCTGTACCTTCAAAAATTGTGTCCAATTTTTGGGGTACAGTTCACGTGAAGGGTTCTTTTTTGTTTATTGTAATTTTTTAGGATCTTTAAGTATCAATGAAGCCCCAAGACCCACTACTAGGAATGGTACGAGTGTCATCATAGCGGCAGGTAAAGAATAGGTATCCGCAAGGTTACCTACTACAGGTGCGATGATACCGCCGATAGTTTGGCTCACCCCGAGGGTAATACCGGACGCAAAGCCGATGCTTTTAGCAAGGTAGGTTTGGCCTAGTACGATAACGGGGCTGTAGCTAAGAGCTTTAGCAGCGCCAATCATGAGTAGTAACATATAGGCTACAGGCATCATGATAACAGGGGAGAAGGTTGGCACTTCTGTTAATAGGAACATAGCTGGCAACCAAATCAATAGGGATAGTCTAATGATTTTGATGGGACCATATTTGTCGCCTAATAGACCGCCAATATATGTCATGAAGATACCGATACTAAAGAATATGGTTAATGCAAAGCTCCCTTGCTCTGGGCTAGTGCCGAGTTCACGAGTCCAGAAGATAGGAATAAATGCATTGATAACGCGGAAGTTTACTGATTGGCTTAGGATGATAATAAACAAGATACCAAAGTATTTCCAGTAATTCTTTAGCGGCTTAGCCACTAGTGTAGGGTTTTCCATAGCTACCGCTTGGTCGATAGTGCGTGCTTGAGTTACTATGCGCGGCATGAGGACGAATAAAACTGTTGAGATAATAAGACCCACTATGGTGAAAGCTGCCAGTCCATGAGGTCCTACTGTATAGGCAATAGAGCCCGCAAAGAGTGGACCGATGGCAAAACCAGAGCTACCACCGATGGCGAAGGTACCCATGGCTTTACCTTTTTTACCACCTCCCAGGCGATTCATGATTTTCGCTCCTTCAGGGTGGAAGATAGAGGAGCCTACACCAGCTAAGGTAGCACAAACAAGCAAGCTTTCATAAGAGGTTACAAAACCCATGGCACCTGTGCTACAAGCTGAGAGCAGAACACCTAAGGCGATTAGCCGTGGCTGATTGATCTTGTCAGAGACATAACCTAATAATGGCTGTAACAATGAAGATAATGCTGTATTGGCTAATATGAGAAAGCCTGCTTGCTCTAAACTAAGTCCATAAGTGTAGATAAATAATGGCAAGAGGGCAGGTAATACACTTTGACAGGAGTCGTTAATCATATGACTCACCGTAATGAGATAAGGGTAATATTTTTTCATAGTAGTGGTCCCTTCGCAAAAAAGCGCTAACCATGGTTAGCGCTTTATATATTTTATATGGCAGAGGAGGAGGGATTTGAACCCCCGCGCCGGTTGCCCGACCTACCGCATTTCGAGTGCGGACCCTTCAGCCTCTTGGGTACTCCTCCGTGTTTTACGGCGCTCTTTAAAAAAGTCTTTCATGATTTGACTACATTCATCACCAAGGACCCCCGATGCTAATTCGGGTTCATGATTTAAACCAGGGTGAGAGAGTACATTGAAAAGAGACTCTACAGCGCCTCCTTTGTAATCACTTGCACCATATACAACACGGTCAATACGACTGTTGATGATGGCTCCAGCGCACATCGGACACGGCTCTATCGTAACATACAGGGTACAACCAGTCAACCGCCAACGCTTGAGTACATCGCATGCTTCGCGGATGACGAGCACCTCTGCATGAGCCGTTGCATCGTGATCTAATTCGCGGCGATTATGGTGGCGTGAAATGATTGTATTGTTTTGAACTAAAATGGCGCCGATAGGAATTTCTCCTAGAGCATAAGCTTTGTGGGCCTCCTCTAGGGCAAAACCCATAAAATATTCATCACGGCTACGCTCATCCATATTTTTAATCTCTATAGGTGTAATGTTCTTTGTCATTCTCATACCTCTTAATGTATAATATCTTACATAAAGTCTATCATAGTGTGCGCAGTTATGCGAATAGATTGTGTGAGGGTATTATGGATATTATTTGGTATATATTTGATATGATTGGCACTATTGCCTTTGCTATCTCCGGAGCACTTGTTGGGGTGGCGCGGAGAATGGATATATTTGGTATGGCTGTATTGGCACTGGCCACGGCAATCGGTGGTGGAATTGTACGTGATGTTCTCTTGGGGTATTTTCCGCCGAATTCGTTACGCAATATTGTATATGTAACTGTGGTTATTTCCGTAACAATTATCGTATTTATTATCTATAACAGCCGTTATCGCAAGCATGCTATGGGTCCTCGTAGCCGAGCAAGCTATTTATTAGCCGACGCTGTGGGGTTGGCATCTTTTACAGTAACCGGAGCATCTGCAGGGTTTAAACTATATCCAGAGTTGCCAATTTTCATTGTTTTATTAGGAACTATTACTGCCGTTGGAGGTGGTATTATCCGAGATATGCTGGCTCAACGGATTCCGTCTGTTTTGAAAGAAGATGTGTATGCTCTGCCTAGTGTTATTGGGGGCATCGTTTATTACTTAATGGTTATTTCTAACTGGGTTGGAGAGGCTGTATATGGTGCTTTTACCGTTGTACTAGTTATCCGTTTACTAGCTATTAAATATAATTGGAGCTTACCCAAAGTGCGCTAAAGCTAAAGGCACTGCATTTGAGAAATAACAGGTAAATGATATAATTATACTATTAAGTATTTCATAAAAGTGTCAGAAAAAAAGAGTATTATATAAAAGTTAATTTTCGAGTCGAGAGTACTCGTGTACACAGAAGGAGATTTGCTTTATGACAAATAAATGGTTGAAAGTAGCATTAATGGTTACAGCCATTGCTACGGGTACATCCATCAATATTGATGCAGAAACCGTATTATATGTACCTCAAGATGATCGTCCTGTAAGTTTGCAATATACAGTTGATACAGCTCGTGAGGCGGGGATGACTGTGTTGACACCACCTCAACACTTGATTTCTGGTAAGACGTACCAAGGTCAAGCTGATCAAATTATGGCTTGGGTAGAGCAAAATGCAGGTCGTGCTGATGTTATGGTATTAAGTACAGATACTCTTATTTATGGAGGTCTTGTAGATTCTCGTAAACATAATATTCCACTTAGCACATTGCAAAATCGCTTGAAACGTATTGAAGGTTTAAAAGCGCGTAATAAAAATGTACGCATCTATGGCTTTGGCACCGTAATGCGTTCCCCACGTGCGAGTGGTGGCGGTACTGAACCGGCCTACTATGCGGAATATGGCCCAACAATCTTCCAAATTGCTGCATTACAAGATAAATTAGATTCTGGCTCTTTAACGCAAGAAGAAACTCAAAAATTGATGAGCTTACAAGCCTCTGTTCCTGTGGAATACTTGCAAGACTGGTTTGACCGCCGTCAAAAAAATATGAAAATCAACAAAGAGTTGATTGATGAAACTCGCAGTGGTGTATTCGACTACTTTGCATTAGGTCATGATGATACCTCTCAATTATCTCAATCCGCACTAGAAGGTCGTTACCTCAACAAATATTCCAAGGATATTTCTGTTGAAAAATACGGTAGCTTCCCTGGTGCTGACCAACTTGGTCTCTTGTTGATGGCGCGTTCCCGTACCGATGTGAGCACAGAAAAACCTACATTCTCCGTAATTTATCCACTCGGTGGCGGAGGTAAAACATTGCCAGGTTACGAAGATCAAACGATTGATAAAACAATTGCTCAACACGTTGAGGCTGTAGGTGGCACGATGGTGACACAAGGTAAACCAACTGTATTATTGGCTGTTAATACACCTCTTACTACGAGTACAGGCGAGTCTGAAAACTTCGAAAACTTCCCAATGATCTCTAACTCTACAAATGCTTTCGTAGATCGCATTCAGCAAGCTGTTGACTCTGGTGTGAACGTAAGCGTTGCAGATATTGCTTTCAATAATGGCGCAGATAATACATTGGTATCCGCTATGTATAAACGAGATTTGTTGTACAAAATCGGTGCGTATAATGGTTGGAATACAGCAAGTAACACAGTAGGTTACGCTATTGCTCAAGGATTATTGCTTAAATCTATGAGTCCAGAAGGTCATCGTGATATGTTGACGCAACAATATTTGGATAACTGGGCATATCAAGCAAATATCCGTAAAGATATTTATCGTATGCAAGATTCTATCAGAACAGACAATGTTCGTTACTCTGGTGAATTAAATGAACGTCTTGAAAGCTATTTAGGTGAACGCATTCAAGATTTCGCTGAAAAATACCTTAAAATCAATCCTCGTACAGTAAAAGCTACATTCCCATGGGGACGTCTATTTGAAACGGATATCACTGTTTATGACAAACCAGTGGTACCACTTGAAAAAGAATTACGCTTGAAACGAGAAGTTGAAGCAAAAGCTAAGGCTGAAGCAGAAGCTAAGGCTAAGGCAGAAGCGGCTGCTAAAGCAAATGGTCAGGCTGTACCAGCACAAGCCGCACAACCTGAAAAAGCTGCAACGCCTCAAACACCTACATCTACACCTCCTGTAGTTAAACAACCAGCTACAGAGTCTCAAGGTCCACGTGTGGTACCGACACCTACAGTGGCACCTGGTCAATAGTGAATAGGCAATGGCTATGAAAAAAGCGTTTTTACCGGAAATTACTTATATGCGAGGCCTCTGTATGCTCGGTGTTATCGGCATTCATGTAGGATCTTACGCATTGCAAAATCCTTTTGTAAATTTAGAACTCATCAGCGTGTTAGAAATTCTATCTCGCTTTGGAGTGCCTGCGTTTTTTCTTTTCTCTCTGCATTTTGGGCTTGTTTTTATCATACCTCGGTAGAGGGACCATTCTCATATAAGGAATTTATGCACCGCCGTATTCAGGTGGTGCTATTTCCATATACTACGTGGTCCATCTTTTACTTGCTATATACAGGGATGACAGCTCATAACCTTGGCAATTTACATCCAGGGCCGTTGGCGATAAATCTACTCTTTGGTACCTCTATGTATCATCTATATTTTATGGTAATTTTACTATGGTTCTACGTGATGATGCCATTATGGCGGGCCATGGTGAAAGTCATCTTAAAACGGCCTGTATTTTGGCTGGTGTTACTATTTGTCATCCAAGTTGGTATCGATTATGTTTCGTCTTACATGCTTGGCCGTTGGGTAACAGAAAATCTAAGCAATCAGCCAGTTCTTAAATATCTTTTTGATATGCGACTCAACTATTGGGTTATTCATTATGTGTGGATTTTCCTTTTAGGTGCCGTATGTGCTGAACGATATGAAACCGTCTGCGAATATATGTGGCGTTATCGTTACCTTTTAGGCGTCAGTGCGGTAAGCTCCATATTATTGATGCTTGGCTCCTATTACTATGTCATGGACGTATGGCATTACACTGTGTTAGAAGCAATTTACACGGTACATCAAATGAGTCCTATGGGCGTTCTTTATACAGGATTGGGAACGATGTTTAGTTTGTTCCTATTCCAAAGGCTACCTATGAATGTGACGATGGAGTCCATTTGGTCTGAGATAGGCGATAAATCGTATGGTATTTATTTAGCGCATCCATTTTGGTTGTTAATCATTTCGGGTGTGATGGCTAAATATAATCTCTTGTATACGGTGACCAACGTTCTAATTATGTATGTTATGGCGTTGGGATTATCCTATTTGTCTACGGTGGCTCTTAATTATGTGCCTAAATCTATCCGTAAATTTATACTGGGGCATTAGTTTAGTATGAGAACTATTTTATAGAGAGCCCTAATTGGTGCTAGTACGTTAATGGTGTACGTAGTTTTAGTTAGTTTTGTAGTGCTGATTTAGTATAAAAATAATATTTGTTATACATCCGCTAGGATATAGTTTTTAACTATGGTATCCTAGCGGATTTTTGTATATCGAATTAATATCTTTCACAAAGTAAAGTGTGAAAATTTAAAAGTAATTGTGTTATAATAAGTCCATGATGATTACCACTTGATAGAGTAACGAAATAGAAAAAGAGGTGCTCCTATGCAAGAATTAACATATTTTAACGGTGAATTCGTCGAACCAGGTGCCAAAGTTATTAGCATTGATGACCGTGGCTATTTGTTTGGTGACTCTGTATATGAAGTTGTTCGTGTCGTAAAAGGCCGTTGTTTCGCTTTGTCTTACCACCAAGATCGCTTGTATCGCTCTATGCGTGAAATGGATATCCCTGTAAAAATGACCCCTGATGATTTGACAGAATTGCACGAAATTTTGATCGAGCAAAGTGAAATCAAAGAGGGCTATATTTATTTACAAATCTCTCGTGGTGTAGCACCACGTCATCATGCTTATGATCGCTCCAAATTAGAACCACAAATGCTTATGTCTATCCGTACCTTGGATTTAGATGAAGTCAATAAATTGGGTGAAGGTGTAAAAGCGATAGCTTTGCCTGATGAACGTTGGGAACATGTAGATATTAAGACTACTAACTTGATCCCGAATATTTTGGCGCAAACAAAAGCAGAAAAGAAATTTGCCTATACAGCCATCTTGTTCCGTGATGGCATTTGTACAGAGGGCGCTACATCTAATGTGTTTGCTGTTAAAGATGGTATCTTGTACACGCATCCAGCGGATAATCATATCTTAAAAGGTATTACGCGCCAAATGATCTTAACCCGTGTAGCACCATCTTTAGGTATTACCATTATTGAGAAAGAATTCGATCGTAACTTTGTGGATGATGCGGATGAACTATTCTTTACCGATACAATTGGTGGTGTCATCCCAATTACTAAGCTAGACAGAAATCCAGTATCTGGTGGTAAACCAGGTGCTATTACACTTCGTCTACGCGAAGCTCTAGAAAAATTGATGGAAGAAGGATTACCTTGATAGATAAGCTACTTTCATCAAATAATACATATTTACCTTAAGAAAGGAAATTATTTTGATACAATTAGAACACATTAGTAAAGTCTATGAAGGCACTACTCGTGTGGAAGCGTTGAAAGATATTAGCCTAAATGTGAAAGAAGGCGAAATCTTTGGCATTATCGGTCAATCCGGTGCCGGTAAATCCACATTGATTCGTTGCATCAACATGCTCGAAGCACCTACATCTGGCTCTGTTATCGTAAATGGTACAGATTTAACAACACTTAGCAAATCTGATTTGCGTAAAGCGCGCAAAGATATTGGCATGATTTTCCAACATTTTAACCTATTGTCCTCTCGTACCGTATATGACAATGTGGCATTTCCGTTGGAATTACAAGGAATGAGCAAATCTGAAATCAAGGAACGCATTGAGCCAATTCTTGATATTGTAGGCCTTACAGACCGGATGAACAACTATCCATCTCAATTGTCTGGTGGTCAAAAACAACGTGTTGGTATTGCTCGTGCATTGGCCTCTAATCCAAAGGTTCTCCTTTGTGACGAAGCTACATCTGCCCTTGATCCTCAAACAACAGATTCTATTTGAAATTGTTGAAAAATATTAATGAGAAGATGGGGCTCACTATTGATGCTCATTACACATGAGATGCACGTTATCCGTGAAATCTGTGATCGCGTGGCGGTTATTGAAGGCGGCGTAATACTCGAAGAAGGTAGCACGCTTGAAGTATTCACACATCCTCGCGAAAATACGACAAAAGAGTTTATTAGCTCTGTAGTGAGTGATAACTTACCTCCAGAAGCATTGGAACATCTAGAGTTGCATGATCAATGGATTGCAGGGACCGCGCCTTTAGTGCGCCTCAAATTTACAGGACAAGCAACAGATGAGCCTGTAGTAGCAGGCCTTGTAAGACGCTTTAATTTAGATGTAAGCATCCTTTTTGGCGGCATTGATTACATCCAAAATACGAGCGTTGGTCGCCTCATCGTTATCTTGAATGGTGACCCAGAAAATGCGCAAGAAGGTTTGGACTACATCAAAACATTACCAATTGAAAGCGAGGTGATCGGTTATGTCAGAGCAAATCATTAATCTACTCATAACTGGTACCCTTGATACATTGCAAATGACGATAATTTCTACCGTGATGGCAATGTTATTAGGTATTCCTCTTGGTGTTGTTTTGGTTGTTACTTCTAAAGGTCATATCTTAGAAAATGTAGCACTCAATAAAGTATTGGGTGCCATTGTCAATGCTACACGTTCTGTACCTTTCATCATCTTGATGGTTGCTATCATTCCGTTTACTCGTATGGTGGTAGGTACATCCATCGGTACAACTGCAGCATGTGTGCCGTTGACCATTGCGGCAATTCCGTTTTTGGCACGCCTTGTAGAAACGTCTATTAAGGACATCAATTTTGGCGTTATCGAGGCGGCTCAATCTATGGGGGCAAGCCCATTACAAATCATTTGGAAAGTATTATTACCAGAAGCATTGCCAACAATTATTGACAATGTAACGGTTCTTATCGTTAACCTCATCGGGTACTCTGCGATGGCTGGTGCTATTGGTGGTGGTGGCCTTGGGGATATTGCTATCCGATATGGTTACCAACGTTTCCAAGCCGATATTATGATCGCTACAATCATCATCTTGATTGTATTGGTACAAGTTGTACAAATGATTGGTGATGCTTGGTCTAAAGCGATGAATAAGAAGTAGGAGGATCCTATGAGTATCAATGAAAAATTGAGAAGTCAACAAAATGACGAATTGTTCACCGCCATTTTAACGCTTGAAAATACAGAGGAATGCTATGCATTTTTTGAAGATATCTGTACGATTAACGAATTAAAAGCATTATCTCAACGCTTACAAGTAGCAAAAATGCTTCGCGCAGGGGATAGCTATGAGAAAATCGTAGAAGAAACAGGTGCGAGTACTGCTACGATTAGTCGTGTAAAGCGCTGTTTAGTATATGGTGCGGATGGTTATACATTGGCTCTCGATCGTCTAGGTGCAAAATAAAATAAACTAGCATGACAACGGTGGCCTTTGGCGACCGTTGATGTGCTATCTGTAGGAGGTTTATTATGGAGTGGCTCATTGCGGTAACAGGTTTACCATTTGATATCCTTATACTCGTTTTACTCGCCGTAGCTGGTGCGTTTGCTGGCTTTGTAGACTCCATTGTAGGCGGGGGAGGCCTCATTTCTGTACCTGCCATGTTATTAACAAATCTTCCACCTAGTATGGCTCTGGGCAGTAATAAGTTATCTAGTATTTTTGGTGCTGGCAGTGCATCGATTACATTTTTGAGAAATCACATGGTTGATTTTTCCCTAGTTCGCAAATTACTGCCTTTTACCTTTGTGGGTTCTATGCTTGGTACCTTGGCGGTTGTTTCTTTACCACCGCTATATGTAAAGCCTATTATTATCATATTACTTGTTTGTGTAACACTCTTTGTGGTGTTCAAAAAAGACTGGGGTGAAATCAATCGTACATCTCAGGTAACAGGAAAAGCGTTATATATTTGTATGGCTTTTGCTCTTGGTATCGGTATATATGATGGCTTTATAGGCCCTGGTACAGGTACATTTTTGATTATGGGCTTTATCTTTACAGGTTTTGATTTTTTACATGCATCTGCTAATGCAAAAATATTGAATTTTACTAGTAATTTGGCGTCTTTATTGGTATTTTTATATTTAGGACACGTCAATATTACGTATGGTCTTGCCACCGGGGCAGGTCAAATTATAGGTGCTTATTTAGGCTCGCATTTGGCAATTGCGAAGGGCTCATCTTTGGTGCGAGTTGTATTCTTGTCGGTAACGACAGTTATGTTGTTGAAATTAGTCTATGACTATATTTCAACATTATAGGAGGGCAAGGTATGCCTCATAAAAGTGATGTTCAAGTGGCCTTGATTAGTGGTGGTACATCGGGTATTGGATTTGCTACGGCAAAGCTTTTACTTAAAGAAGGTTGGTGTGTAGTCATCAATGGTCGAAATGAAAAAGTTGGTCAAAAGGCTAAAACTAAGCTACGTCGTTATTCCTCTAAGGTACAATATATTCAAGGTGATGTATCTAAAATTGAGGACTGTCAGCGAATTGTAAAAGAAACAGTAGATTTATTTGGTGGGGTGTCTGCTCTTGTAACAGCTGCAGGCTATTATGAAGAAGAGTTACTAGCTGATGTTACAGAAGCAGCTTTTGATGAAATGTTTGGGACCAATGTAAAAGGTACTGTATTCTTATGTCAAGCGGCGCTTCCCTATTTACGAGCCTCAAAGGGCAGTATTGTAACAATCGCTAGTGATGCAGGTTTACAAGGTAATGTAGCGTGTTCTGTATATGGTGCGTCAAAGGGAGCTGTAGTGAGCTTTACAAAATCTCTATCCCTTGAAATGGCACCTCACAGTGTTCGTGTAAACTGTGTGTGTCCTGGTGATGTAGATACATCATTAGTAGATAAACAGATTGCTAATGCCCACCAAGATGCGGCGGCTGCTAAGGCTGAAATGGGCCAACATTACCCATTAGGTCGTATTGCTAAGCCTCATGAAATTGGAGAAGTAATTGTATTTTTGTTGAGTAATAAGGCGTCTTTTGTGACAGGTGCAGCCTGGACAATCGATGGAGGACTCACAAGTTGGTAATATAGAAAATATTAGAAGCTATTATATATGGATAATTAGAAAAATTCATTTCACTTCTATCAATAGAATGGTATAATAATACTAATAATAAGACCTATAGTTGGTTCACAACAAAGGAGAATACTTATGGCAGAATATAATGGCGTAACACTTGAGCCCCTTACGGATGGATCTCAAGATCGTGACTATCAAGTTGAACAATTTATCTTCTGGGGGGCAGGTCGTGCGGCAGCATTGGCATTATCCTCTAAATTCAGCAGTGTCGCTTTGTGCGCCAATGCTACGTACATGGTAACTCGCATTGCTCATCTTTATGATGTAGAATTGCAAGCAGGTGCTGTAGTTGGTTTAGTAGGTGGTCTTAGCACAGCTGTAGGTACAGCTGCAGTATCCCTTCTAATTCCAATTAAAGCTGTTCGCGTTCCTGTAGCTATCGGTTTAACTTATGCTATTGGTAAAATTGCACATATTTGGATTCAAGATGGCATGCCTTCTGATATCGAACGTTATAAACCGATGGTTGCTGAATTCCTAGAAAATGGCAAAGCTATTGCTTCTGAAATCGTTCGTGATGCAAGTGCTAGCATTCCTTTCACTCAAGGTCAACGTGACGTATGGGCTGGGATTGCTAATGAAACAGGTCTTGCTAAAGAATCTTTAAAGCAAGTTTACGAAGAAAAAGTAACACCTGCCATCAATAAATGGAATAATGAAACAAAATACCAAATCCATGATAACGCAGCAGAGGTTGTAGCAAAGGTTTCTGATGCAGCGAAAGAAAAAATTGATTCTGCTAAAGAAGGTATTGAAGTAGCCAAAGAATTCGCAAAAGGTGGTGTAGAAGTGGCAAAAGCTTCTGCACAAGTAGCAGTAGAAACTGCAAAAACTAAAGCTTCTGATGCCGTAGAGACAGCAAAAGATGTTGCTACAAACACTGTTAATACAGCGAAAGAAAAAATTGGCGGTTTGCGTAAATAAACGCTGAAGGATTATTATTACTATGAATCCATTTAATATTATTAAATATGGTAAGTATTTTAGCGAATCAAGATTTTTAGGGTTTCTTGGTCGATATGGTAAGAAACTTGCCTTTGTACAACAAGCAGTAACCTTGTTCCTTTGTTTTCGTGACAAGGATACTCCCAAATATGTAAAAGCGGTCATTGCAGGTGCCTTAGGGTATTTGGTATTACCTATTGATATTGTGCCGGATGCGATTGCTGTATTAGGTTGGGTAGATGATGTGGCAGTACTCGGATTAGCCTTTAAGATTGCGAATCGTTATATCAAAACGAGTCATCAAGAAGAGGCAAAAAAATTCTTTCCATTTGGTAGCAGTCGCTAACTTTTACCATTTTAGGCAGTTTGATCCACAGTGATTGAACTGCCTTTATTTATTTGACACACTAAAGTAATAGATATAGAATAAAAATTGTATACTATTTAAAAAGGACAGAATTTATGCATATTGCTTCAGTAAATGTACGATTTTATGAAACTGATATGATGGGGATTGCTCACCATAGTAATCATTTTAGATGGTTTGAAATGGCGCGCATTGAATTCCTTCGTAAGATCGGTGTCACTTTGTGGGATATGATGAATGAGGATATTGTATTTCCTATCATGAATGTATCTTGCAATTATAAAGAACCTGCGAATTTCGATGATGAACTTCACATCGAAACGTATTTGGTTAAGATGACAAGGGCTCAAATGGTGTTTCGCTATCGCATGCGCCGTGCTAGTGATGGAGCGTTACTTGCTACGGGGGAAACTAAGAACGCCTTTATGTCAAAATTAACAGGAAAAATTGTGCGATTAGACGATACTTTTTATCTGCCTATGTTAGCAGCTGTTGAGGAGATGCCGCATGAGTAATGTACAACAATTGCCTATCGGTGTATTTGACTCTGGTGTAGGCGGATTATCTGTGTTAAAGGTGTTACAAGAACAATTTCCTAACGAAGATTTCATCTATATCGGTGATAATGCGAATAATCCTGTAGGTAATCGCAGTGATGATGAAATCACTTATTTGGCGTGTCGTATTGCGGAGACGCTAGAAAAGCAGCCTGTTAAGTTGATGGTGATTGCCTGTAACACCTTCACCGTTGTGGCTCTTGATGCGGTCCGTGAACTTGTATCTGTGCCAGTTATTGGTGTATCACAAGGTGTGAAAACAGCCATTAATAAAAGTAAAAGCAAGACTATCGGTATTATGGCAACCGTAGCCACTGTAAATAGTCATATTCATAAGCATGTGGCTTTAGAAGTTGATCATGAGGTTTTGGTTTGGGAACAACCTTGTCCAGAGTTGGCGGGGCTTATTGAACAAGGTCATTTAGATGATTACTTTGTTCGTGAAGTATGCAAGGATTATTTAGAACCTTTATTATCTCGAGAAATTGAGGTAGTCGTTTTGGGCTGTACTCATTTCCCATTTGTACAACCTTTACTAGAGGAACTAACATCATGTCGCATTCAGTTCATTGATCCTGCTTTTGAAACAAGTGAATTGGTTCGTCACAGACTTGAGCGTAAAAATCTTTTCAATCCTCAAGATACTGTAGGCACCGTGACATTGTATTTTACAAAGGATGTCGAACTTGGTGATACATTGAGTGCATCCTTCCTTGATACAAGCCGTCGTACCATTGAACATATTACATTATAAAGGAGATACCCTATGTGGTTTTATAACATCCTCAGTGCAGTAATAGCTATTATTGTGGCTGTTGCAGCTCTGTACTTATTATTCCGTTTGTTTGTATTGAAACAAGGTAATGAAAATATTGTCTTATTAGCGAAACGAGCAACGAACTTTCAAGTATCTGATCGTAATTTTGAGTCCATTACGTTGTTCTGTGATATACCATTTGTAAATAAAGGGCGCCAATTAGGCACAATAATGGACTTATTTCCACGTCCATTATTACCAGAAGAACATTTTGATGCTATTAAGGTAAATGCTTGGGCTATGGATATTAATCGTCCACGTCAAGATGGATACTTTGAAGCTATAATTATCAAACCACGCAAAGGTGGCACAATTCGTGTATATGTTACATTAACAGGTAAAACTGGCAATATTCGAGAAGATATTAAGGGATTCCCTTATATGGACATCGATATTTACTACCAAATCGTAGGTCGGACAGACTATCATATCGATAAACAGCGTATTCGTTTGACTGCTGAAGAAGTTCAAGCAGCAATGGTTCAATAAGGAGGCATAACAATGGCAGAATTAGAGTTAGTATGTGTGCCAACACGTATTCTTACAGATAATGATGACATCGTTGATGCTATCGTTGAATTTGGCGGTCATAATATTGGACCTGAAGATATCGTATGCGTTGCTGAATCTGTAGTGGCTATTACGCAAGGCCGTTTTACACGTCCTGAAGAGCTAGATGTATGCTGGCAAGCTCGTTTAATTAATCGTTTTATTCATCCAGATGGCTCCATGGCATCTATTTATGGTATGCAATCGGCTATGAATTTGGACGGTAAATGGAAGGTGTTAGGTGCTTTTATTTTAGGTGCTATTGCTAAAATTTTCCGTAAACCTGGCGTGTTCTATGCAATTGCTCGTGCTGCATCCTTAACCGATGATGTAACGGGGACTATGCCTCCATTTGATAAGCATATTGTATTTGGTCCAAAGGATCCTGATAAAGTGGCTGAGAAAATTGTATCTCGCACTGGTTGTTATGGTGCCGTTGTAGCTGACGTTAATGACTTGAAACGGTCCGCTATTTTAGGTACAAGTCGTGGCATTGACGCTAAGAAAATTGCACAATTGTTGATTGATAATCCATTTGGTAATGATAGCCAAATGACTCCGATTGTTATCATCAAAAATTACGCATCTGTATCTGGTAAATAACAGAAGGCTGTACTCATCACATAGAGATGGGTACAGCTTTTTTTATACTAATAAGGAGGTTATATGTTACTAGGGTTAGATGTAGGTGGTACTTTTACCGATGCTGTTATCATTGATGGCCATCGTGTAGTGGCAACTGCCAAGAGGCGGACTACAAAGGATAATCTAATGAATGGTATAGGTGAGGCCTTAGATGCGGTTTTGGAGGGTTATGATACATCAAATATTGAACAAGTAACCTTATCTACTACCGTGGTGACGAATACCATCGTAGAAGAGAAGGAGCAAGTAGTAGATCTCTATGTGGTTACAGGTCCAGGCCGTAATGTAGATGATATATTCCCTGTGAAACCTATATACCTTCAAGGTTATACAGATCATAGAGGTATCGTTGTAGAGCATACCCCTGCTGATGCTGTACGTGGTATAGCCAACATGGTTCAAGCACGTAGTGGTACTGATTTGGCTGCTGTGTCCGCTAAATTTTGGGGGTGCGGAATCCTCAGGAAGAACTATCTATAACAGAAGAATTGAAAAACACATATCATGTAATTTCTAATGGTAGTTTATTAAGTGGTTCTTTAAATTTCCCTCGGCGTACTATTAGCGCTTATTTTAATAGCGCTGTAACACCAGTATTTACGGTGTTTAAGAAAAATGTTGAAGATGCTCTCAGTGCACGGGATATAGTGGCCCCACTTCACATTTTAAAAGCAGATGGAGGCTCTCTTCCAATAGAACATATGGTAAGTCGACCCGTAGAAACAGCTTTTACAGGCCCTGCCGCAACAGTTCTTGGACTATCTGCTCTTGGCGTTATAGGTAATCAGCATACAGTGGCTCTAGATATTGGAGGTACTACAACGGATATATCTCTTTGGAAGCATGGTAGACCATTGATGACAAAAAATGGTGTATCTATTCGTGAGTATCCAAGTGCAGTGCGATCCTTTGCCGTTACCTCTGTCGGCATTGGTGGGGAATCTGTAGTTCGCCTTAAAAATGGTAATCTTACCGTGGGTCCTGAACGAGTGGGACCATCGGTGGCTCTAGGTGGTGTAGAACCTACCTTGGGGGATGCACTTATCGTGCTCGGTCACGCGAACTATGGCGACTTTAATCTAGCATCACGAGCTTTACAAGATTTAGCGGATGCTATACAGGCTGCGTTGCAATCTAATAATATAAATACCTCAAATAATCAACTAACTCTTATTAAGACCGCCTCTGATGTAGCAAAACTAATCCTACAAAATGCGTTGGAAACGATTCAACGTGGCGTAGATGAGGTCATAACGGTTGAGAACAAACGCCCTATTTATGTGGTGGCAGATATTGTAAATCCTGATATATTTGTGCCTGAACATATTGTTGTAGTAGGAGGCACGGCGCCAAGTCTCGGAGCGAGCATTGGAGAATATATGGATTTACCTATTACGATTCCAGAAAATGCAGCCGTAGCGAATGCTATTGGTGCTGCGCTAGCCCTATCTACCATCGAACTCACTGTCCATGTAGATACAAAACGTCGTTTACTTGTCATTCCGGAATTAGGTATTAAACAGCAAAATTGTACTTTAAAACGAGCGGAGCAAGTTGTAGAACGAGCTAAGGAGGCTCTTAGTGAAGAGGCTTTTCGTTTAGGTTTAGATACGTCGCAAGAAATCGAGATCATTAGCATTGAGGATTTCCCTGTGGTAGAGGGTTGGCAATCTATGGAGCGTTTAATTACGGTGAAAGTACAACTAGAGGCGGGGGTGAAACACTATGTGGAATAAAGGTTTATCTTATCGAGAGCGTCATGGCCTTATAGAAAAGGATACGAACACGAAACTGAATGACGACGTGAATTCTACTATTGATAAGGCTAAATATCATCACAGTTTAGGCCTTGTCTTTTTCCCTGCGTTTGACTGGAAAATTTCTGAAACACATCCTGAACGACAAGAGCGTTTACTCTATACGCGTGATCAAATTGTAGAGGAAGGTTTGTTAGATATACCTAATATTAGAGAATATAATCCAATAGTAGCTGATTGGGATACAATAGAGCGAGTTCATGTTGGTGCTCCAAATTTAGAGTCTTGGGTGACTGAAGCTCATCGAGTATCTGCTGGAGGTGCTATTGCAGCAGCTGATGCGGTCATGCGCGGTGAAGTAGATCGCGCCTTTGCGTTAGTAAGACCACCAGGTCACCATGCGATGGCTATGGTTCATGGTATTCGTGGCTTCTGTACGATTAATATTGAAGCCGTTATGATTCAACACATACGTCAAACCTATGGAATCAAACGCGTTGCCGTAGTAGATACCGATGTACACCATGGTGATGGTTCTCAAGATGTGTTTTACCATGATCCTGATACGTTGTATATTAGCTTCCATCAAGATGGACGTACTTTATATCCTGGCACAGGCTTTATGGATGAATTTGGTGGACCTCAGGCCATCGGTGGTAATATAGATATTCCACTACCGCCAGGTACCGGTGACGAAGGCTTGATGAAGGTCATGCGTGAGCTTGTATTGCCTATCCTTGAAGAGTTTGATCCAGATATTGTCATTAATTCGGCTGGGCAAGATAATCACTTTAGTGATCCGTTGGCTAATATGCAGGTAACTGCAAAGGGCTATGCAGAGCTAGTCGATTTATTACAAGCAGATATAGCAGTCTTAGAAGGAGGCTATTCCGTACAGGAAGCATTACCATACGTGAATACAGGTATCATTTTATCCATGGCAGGCCTTGATTACAGCAAGGTCGTAGAACCTGCCTTTGACCCTGTTAAATATAAACAAAGTCAAAGTGTAACAAATTATATAGATGAGCTTATCGCTAAGTGGAAGGTACAATGGGCTAATCGATATCGTATAGCAGAAGAAGAACGTGCTGGTGTAGGTGATATTTGGTCAAATCGTTACAATGTGTATTACGATGAAACGGGCGTACAAGAGGAGCGCCTTGAAAGGGTGCGCATGTACAAAGACAAGGTAGGCTGGCATAGCGTGCTTTCACGAGGACAATACGGCCCGTATGGGCCGCAAAGTGTATATGCGATGTTTATCCCTTGGCAAGCAGATGAAGGGACGCGTCAAGATGCTATTGCAGAAGTAAAACGAGCTAAAGCAGAAGGGGGAGCTAGTCGTTACGTTGTGGTAGATCCACTCGGTGACGGACAATATGAACTATAATGTTAATCTCCGTAGATAATGCGAGTTATTATGTTAGAATCGTAAATTATAATATGATTCGTAATGCTGAAAAATAGAAAAATTATGATATAATATAAGAAATAACGCCCCTTTGTGTAAGGGGCGTTCTAATATTTAGTTTTAGAATGGTGAGGTTCCTATGCGCAGTGATAATAGAACAGCGGGTCAATTGCGACCTATTAAAATAACACGGAATTTTACAGAGTATGCAGAGGGTTCTGTACTTATTGAGTGTGGTAAGACCAAGGTTATTTGTACGGCTACTGTTGAAGATTCTGTGCCACGCTGGCTAAAAGGTTCTGGGCAAGGATGGGTAACTGCGGAATACTCATTATTGCCACGTTCTACGCAAACTCGTGTGAGCCGTGAGGCTGCAAAGGGAAAACAAACAGGACGGACTGTAGAAATTCAACGCCTTATCGGTCGTGCATTGCGTGCTGTTGTGGACCTTGAAGCATTAGGAGAGCGTTCTATCACTATCGACTGCGATGTGATTCAAGCGGATGGCGGTACACGAACAGCCTCGATTACAGGTGCCTTTGTAGCTCTCGTTGATGCGGTGGACTTCACTTTTGGCGGAGCTGGAAAATTTCCAATTACTGACTTCTGTGCAGCCATCTCCGTAGGTATTGGCCCAGATGGTCCTATTACGGACCTTTGTTACGAAGAGGATAGTGCTGCCATTGTAGATATGAATGTAGTCCGTACCGGTTCTGGTAATATGGTTGAAGTACAAGGTACAGGTGAACACGGTACATTTAATCGTGATGAGCTCAACGCTTTACTTGATTTAGCAGAGGCTGCTACAGATGAGCTCATGGCTAAACAACGTGAAGTCCTTGGTGCGACAGCAGATAAAGTAGGTAAAGAGTATCCTACAGCTCCGGAGGTATAAAATGGAACAAATTGTGCTTGCTACAGGCAATAAAGGAAAAATTCGTGAGTTTTCCGAGGCCTTCTCCCATTTATCTATTGATTGTGTACCTGTAAAAGCTGTGATTTCCATTGAGGAGCCTGAGGAAACTGGTACAACCTTTATGGAAAATGCTCTGTTGAAGGCTCGCTACTATGCGAAGGCTACGAATCGCCCATGTCTTGCTGATGACTCTGGCATTACGGTTGATGTTCTCAATGGTGCACCAGGTGTATATTCTGCGCGTTATGCAGGTCGTCATGGTGATGACAATGCAAACAACGAGAAGTTAATTCGTGAACTACAAGGGAAAAGTAACCGTACAGGTCATTATGTATGTGCTTTAGCGCTTGTATATCCTGATGGCCGAGAAGTTACTGCGGAAGGCTATTGTGATGGACTCGTTCAAGATGAGCCAAAAGGGGAGAATGGCTTTGGCTATGATCCGTACTTCTATGTGCCTGAGTTTAAAAAGACGATGGCAGAGCTAAGTATAGAAGAGAAGGAAACGATTAGTCATCGTGGCCGTGCACTACGTGAATTAATTAACAAGCTTTGATATTTTCGAACTATATGGTATAGTTCATATAAATATATAATATAGTGGCATTAGAGATTAAATACAATGAAACGAATTGGCATTTTAAGTGACACTCATGGGTATCTAGAGGATATCGACCTCGTTTTGGCTGCTACCGCTGATCAAGACATCGATATGTGGCTTCACGCTGGTGATTTTGGAGATGACGCACGCTATATGCAGGAACATACGGATATTCCTGTATATGCTGTGCGTGGGAATAACGACCGTGTGCAACCGCTTGAACCACGAGAGCAATTAATTCCTCTTGAAGATACCTATATTTACATGACACATGGACATGAGGTATCATATTATAATCGAATACAAAAACTGATTGAGTTAGGAACTGACATGGGTGCACGACTCATCGTGTCCGGTCATAGCCATCATCATGGGGAGGTTCGTGCCCGTGATGCGGTATTTGTAAATCCTGGTAGTATTTCTTTGGCTCGTGATCGCTCCGGTGGTACCTTCGCCATCGTTACCTACGATAATGGACAGTTTGATGTAGAGTTTGTATATAAACAAGATATTGTTTAGTTATATGGTGAAAGCTTCGGTTTTGAAACTTTCAAAAGGAATAGTAAGTCTATGCATGGAAAGGGTTATGACATATCATGGATACACCAGTTAAAGCAAAGCCTAAAATGAAGTTATATGGTTTTAACAATCTCACGAAAACATTGAGTTTTAATATTTATGATATTTGTTATACTCGTACGGAAGAAGAGAAAAAACAATACATTCAGTACATTGATGAAGTATACAATGCGGATCGTTTAACGGCTATTTTGACGGAAGTTAGCCATATCATCGGCGCTAATATCCTTAATGTAGCGAAACAAGATTATGATCCACAAGGTGCGTCTGTTACGATTTTAATTTCTGAAGAGGAAATTGAAAAAGAAGATGTAGTTATGCATTTAGATAAATCGCATCTTACTGTACATACGTATCCTGAAAGCCATCCGCACAAAGGGATTAGTACATTCCGTGCCGACATTGAAGTGTCTACATGTGGACAAATCTCTCCGTTAAATGCACTTAATTACTTAATTCAAAGTTTTGATTCTGATATTCTTACCTTAGATTATCATGTACGTGGCTTTACTCGGGACGTGTCTGGTAAGAAAATTTATATTGATCATCGTATCAATTCTATTCAAAATTACATTAGTGCAAAAACTCGCAACATGTACAATATGATTGATGTAAATGTATATCAAGAAAATATTTTCCATACTAAGATGATGTTAAAAGAATTTGATTTAGATAATTATCTTTTTGGCATTACTGAGTCAGAGTTGAGCGATCGTGAAATCAAGCAAATTAAACATCAATTAAAACAAGAAATGATGGAAATCTTCTATGGACGCAATTTGCCATCTGTAAAAGCTTAAAGACAGCTTTTATAACATTGTTGTGACAGCTTTTATCGTATAATACGAAGATAGATTTGAAGTAGATAAGCCTTATATGGTTTATCTACTTTTTTATAATTTACTTTATTACTACTGGAGCTTAATCTTTATTATTACGGGAGCTTAATGATAGTTGTTTTTAAAAAAATCGAAAAACTATATCGAAAAAACTTGAATTATGATTTAGCATTTTGTATAATACAATTAGTTAAAGGTATAAATTACTGACTCTAAAGAGTCCGAGTGTATCCACAAAGGAGAATTGTTATGGACGTACGTGAATTAGCTGTACAAAAAAAACGTGAATTAAAAGGTTTCCTTACTGTAGGAACTAAATATGAATTAAAAGACGCTCATGATTTATCTGTAGCTTACACACCAGGTGTAGCAGAACCATGTTTGCGTATTAAAGATAATGAAGCAGAATCCTTCGAATTAACTTGCCGTTCCAACATGGTTGCCGTTGTATCTGACGGTACTCGTGTACTTGGCCTTGGTGATATTGGCGCTGCAGCAGCATTGCCTGTAATGGAAGGTAAATCCTTATTGTTCAAAAAATTCGGTGATGTAGACTGCATTCCATTGGTTGTAGATACAAAAGATGCTGATACATTGATCAATACAGTAAAATTGTTGCAAAAAAACTTTGCTGGTATTAATTTGGAAGATATTTCCTCTCCTAAATGCTATGAAGTTGAAAATCGTTTGAAAGCAGAGTTAGAAATCCCTGTATTCCACGATGACCAACACGGTACTGCTATCGCATGCTTAGCAGGTGTAAAAGGCGCTCTTCGTTTGGTTAAAAAGGATTTAGCTACTGCTAAAATCGTTGTAAACGGTGCTGGTGCGGCAGGTGCTAATATTGCTCGCTTATTATACCTTGCAGGTGCTCGTGATATTACATTGTTGGTATCCTCTGGCGTATTGCATAAAGACTACAAACGTCTTGACTCTTTACAAGCTGAATTAATCGATTTACTTAAACTTGAAGAAAAATATGGCGATTTGGCTGAAAATGCTAAAGGTGCTGATATTCTTCTTGGTGTATCTGCAGCAGGTGCTTTTACAAAAGAAATTTTGGAAAGCTTAGCTGACGATGCAATTGTATTTGCAATGGCTAACCCTAATCCAGAAGCAACATATGCTGATATGAAAGCTGCTGGTATCCGTGTTGCTGGTACAGGTCGTTCCGACGCTCCTAACCAAATCAACAACGTAGCAGTATTCCCAGGTGTATTCCGTGGTGCTATCGACGTTCGTGCGTCTCAAATCACTGATGAAATGAAATTAGCTGCTGCTGACGCTTTGGCTCACTTGATTCCTGATAGTGAATTGAACGAAGAAAACGTAATGCCATCCGTATTTGATCCTCGCGTAGCTCCAGCTGTTGCTAAAGCAGTTGCTGAAGTTGCTGTAAAACAAGGTATTGCTAAAAATCCTCAAGCAATAGAAGATGGTAGCTACGAAGGTTAATTTATTTGCTTTACTAGCATTTTATAATCTTAAATAACTATAGAACAATACAACATGCACCTCGAAAGGGGTGCATGTTTTTATATAATCGATCCAGCATATGATTGGCTTTATATTATTAGGGCGAATAATCTATAGATTAAAATGATATAGAGGCGTAGGCATATAGGATAATAGAAGTAAGGATAGATATATATTAAAGAATGTATTAATGTATCAGTAAAAAAATTAATGAAGTTGTAAAAAAGTACTTGTCACTAGTTTCTATCAATGATATAATAATTTTCATTGCAGAGCGATACTTGAAAGAGTAAGAACTCAGCAAGAGTAGTGGTTGACATCAACTACCGGGTTTGCTATAATAGCAAAGTAATTAATGACGGGGCATAGCGCAGTTTGGTAGCGCACCTGGCTTGGGACCAGGGGGTCGCAGGTTCGAATCCTGCTGCTCCGACCATTTTTTATTTGCGGGTGTAGCTCAATGGTAGAGCCCCAGCCTTCCAAGCTGGTCGCGAGGGTTCGATTCCCTTCACCCGCTCCATTTTTTTTTGCCTTTTTTAGGGTATACTAAGATAGGGTGTAGTTGACGATACATAGTACATAATTTATACTATAATAGATAATTATATAGGGAATCCACATGGTTCAGTAGCTCAGTTGGATAGAGCAACGGCCTTCTAAGCCGTGGGTCGGGGGTTCGAATCCCTCCTGGATCACCAAATATTAGCACCTTGTTTTGCAAGGTGCTTTTATAATATATATGTAAAATATAATTTCAATAGTAAGTGCTAGTATTGATGTATTTATTGGGAAGATTGCTTTGGAGTTACTGATATGTTACTGTTTATCGATACGAATATTTTTATAGAAAAGAAATATGGCTGGAGTTCAGGTTATTTAAGAATAATAAAAGGGTTAGCTACTTCTGGTTGGTTAAAGATATTGACTAATAGCATTACTAAGCAAGAAATTCTTGATCATATTGCATTCGACCTAAAAGAATCTGTTGAGTCATATAATTTTTTGCTTAAAAAGAGTGAAATAAGAGCATATACTAAAGAGTTGGAATTACCTATAAGTAAACTTGAATTATCTAGTCAAATCGATTTAATGAGTCAGAAATGTGAAGCGTATTTCTCCGGTGAAGGTGTTGAAGAAGTTCCTGTAACATCACGTTCTATCGTTGCCTTGGTGAGCGATTATCTTAATAAAAATGCCCCATTCGAGAGAAAAAAGCCAACTGAGTTTAAAGATGCAATAGTTGGATATTCTTTAAATGAATTTCAGATTTCAAATGGACAACCAATCATAATTCTATCGAATGATAAAGGCTTTTGTAAAATTTTTGAAAATAATGATAATTTTATTGTGTTAGATGGCATTGAATGTGTATTTCCTCTACTTAAAAAGAATTTTGTAAGCTCTATAGAACGACAAATTCGATTAACACTAGATGAAGAAAAGATTGAAGATCAAATTAAAGAGTATTTAATAGATCTTCCCGTTGAATTAGACACTGATTATTGGTATTATGATTCGTGCGATATAACAGATATCTATAATATCGATATTGTGGGAATAGATTTAATTGATTTTGATTTGGATATATGGGAAGGTGATGTTTTAGATTCAGACAAATTAGAGCTTCAAGATGGTACTGGTACGGTTTCTGCAAGGATAAATGTTGCATTTACAATGAATATAGATTATTCGGTAATTGATGAAGATAATTCTAAATATGACAGAGAAAGTCATGATTATATAATAAAAAATTATATAAATTTTACGGATGAATATAAGTTAGCACGTGTTATTCAAATTGATTTTAAATATTATGTCGAAGATGAAAATATAATATTTGATGATATATATATAGATGTTAATAATGATATGAAGTTGTATTTAGATCAATCTGAAATGACAAATCAATCATTTACAACTAGTTTTGATGAGCGGTATTTAATGCCTGATGAATTATAGGTAAATGTCTTGGTGTTAAAGTTAATTCACGGTAGTCTTTATTAATTAATATTTAATCAATTCATACCTTCTGTTGTTTAAGAAGATTTATGCGTTGAATAGAATATAAAAAGAATTATGATTATAATAAAAAGACCATTCATCGAATGGTCTTTTGTTTTTTATATAAATAATTCAAAAGTTCAAAATTGATTACCCATTATAAACCCAGTATTTATCTGTATTCTTGGCACATAAATCAAATTAGTCAAAATAAAAGTCAAAAAAGTCAAAAATCTTTAATTTGACCTATTGACTTTTTGACTTAATCAGATTATTATAATGATATAAGGTTGAAGGAACCTAGAAATAAAGCAAGAAATTAAACAGACTTAAAAAGTCAAACTGATATACTTGTAGTTAAAAAAGTGAGGTAATATATATGAACAACAACTTTAACAACTTTGGTAATGAATTTTCTAGCATGAATGATTTGTTTAATCAATTGATGAGTAATATGGGTGGTTATTCCACGGAACGACGTAGTTATAAGATTAATGGTCGCGAAGTAACTCCAGAAGAATTTGCGATTTTATCGTCAAACTGGTCGCTTACCATCTAATGAAGAAATGCAAGCTGCTCAAGCTGCGCAACAAGGTAAAATTAAACAAGATGGAATCCTTGCTCGTTTGGGGACAAACTTAACTCAACAAGCTCGTGATGGTAAACTCGATCCTGTAATTGGTCGTAATAAAGAAATCCAAGAAACAGCAGAAATCTTAGCACGTCGTACTAAAAATAATCCTGTACTTGTAGGTGATGCTGGTGTTGGTAAAACTGCAGTAGTAGAAGGCTTGGCGCAAGCTATTGTAAATGGTGATGTTCCAGCAGCTATTAAAAATAAAGAAATTATTTCCATCGATATTTCCGGATTGGAAGCTGGTACTCAATACCGTGGTTCTTTCGAAGAAAACATTCAAAACCTTATTAAAGAGGTAAAAGCCGCTGGCAATATTATTTTGTTCTTCGATGAAATTCACCAAATTTTGGGCGCTGGTTCTACCGGTGATGGTCAAGGCTCCAAAGGCTTGGCAGATATCTTAAAACCTGCTTTGTCTCGTGGTGAAATGACAGTTATCGGTGCTACAACACAAGATGAATACCGTAATACAATCATGAAAAACGCGGCTCTCGCTCGTCGTTTTAATGAGGTAAAGGTAAACGCGCCATCTGCAGAAGATACTTTCAAAATCTTACAAGGCATTCGTCCATTGTACGAAGCGCATCATAATATTGAATTGCCAGATGCGGTGTTGAAAGCAGCTGTAGATTATTCCGTACAGTATATTCCACAACGTAGCTTGCCTGATAAAGCTATCGACTTAATCGATGTAACAGCAGCTCATTTGGCATCTCAACATCCTGTAACAGATATTAAAACATTGGAAGCCGATATTGCTGATGCTAAAGCAAAACAAGAGGAATATGCTCAAAAAGAAGACTATGAATCTGCGATTAATGAAAAAATGCGTATTCAAAAGTTACAAGCAGAGCTTGATAACCATACAGAAAATCAAAAGGTAGTGGCTAAGGTTAACGATGTAGCAGAAGCCGTTGAAAGAATGACAGGTATCCCTGTATCTCAAATGGGTGCATCCGATATCGAGCGCTTGAAAGACATGAAATCTCGTTTAGAAGCTCATGTAATTGGTCAAGATAAAGCAGTAGAAGCTGTATCTAAAGCAATTCGTCGTAACCGTGCAGGCTTTGACGAAGGCAACCGTCCAATCGGTAGCTTCTTATTCGTAGGTCCTACTGGCGTTGGTAAAACAGAATTAGCTAAACAATTAGCTCTAGATATGTTTGGTAACAAAGATGCAATCATTCGCTTGGATATGTCCGAATATAGTGATCGCACAGCCGTATCTAAATTAATCGGCGCTACAGCTGGTTATGTTGGTTATGAAGATAACTCTAACACATTGACTGAACGCGTACGTCGTAATCCTTATTCCATCGTATTATTCGATGAAATCGAAAAAGCAGACCCTCAAGTTATTACATTACTTTTACAAGTATTGGACGATGGTCGCTTAACAGATGGTCAAGGTAACACCGTAAACTTTAAAAATACCGTTATCATCGCTACATCCAATGCGGGTTTTGGTTATGGTAATGACAATGATGATGAAAATAAAGTAGATGTAATGGAACGCATCGCGCCATTCTTCCGTCCAGAGTTCTTGAACCGTTTCAACGCAGTTATCGAGTTCAATCAATTAAGCAAAGAAGATTTGAAAAAAATTGTAGATTTGATGCTTGATCAAGTGAATAAAACTTTAGCTAAAAAAGATATCACTCTTGATGTAACAGATGCAGCTAAAGAATTGTTGATGGAACAAGGGTATGACAAAACTATGGGCGCTCGTCCATTACGTCGTGTTATCGAATCTGAAATTCGCGATAATGTAACTGATTTCTACTTGGATCACATCGATGCTAAACACTTGCTTGCCGATGTTAAGGATGATCATATTGTAATCTCTGAAAAAGCAGATTCCGATGATAGCAAAGATCAAGATAAGGCTGAGAAATAAACAATAGATGTATAAGTGTCAGAATAATCATTTGACAAATCTAAATAAAGTAGTAATATTAAAAGCATAATTATATAGTGAGTATGCAAGGGAGCCTATTATATAGGCTGAGAAAGGGCTGCGAGCACCTGACCTTTATACCTGATCGGGATCATGCCCGCGTAGGAAGCACGCTAATACTTAATACGGGTATCGATCATTTTGTTCGATACCCGTTTTTGCATACCTAACTATATATGTCTTTTATATAGGAGGATGTAAAATGTTTATGACACAATTGGAATCGGCTATAGCTGGCGTAGTTACGAAGGAAATGAAAGTAGTCGCGGAAAAAGAACGTATGGATGAAGATGTGTTACGCTCCCTAGTGGCAGCAGGAAAGGTTGTTATCCCTTGTAACAAGCAGCATACTAGCATTTCGCCTGAGGGGATTGGTAAGCGTCTAAGAACGAAAGTCAATGTTAATTTAGGTACATCGAAAGATGTTACTGATTATGATAGTGAGATTGAAAAGGTTAATCGAGCTATTCGACTTGGAGCAGAGTCGATTATGGACCTTTCTACTCATGGTGATACTCGTATTTTTAGACGTAAATTAATCGAGACATCGCCAGTAATGATTGGTACAGTGCCTATCTATGATAGTGTCATTCATCATCAAAAAGATTTGGGTGAATTAACAGCTCAAGATTTCTTGGACACTATCCGATTACACGCTCAAGATGGTGTAGATTTTATTACTATCCACAGTGGTATTACGAGGAAAACAATAGATCAAATTAAGAATCATAAACGGATGCTTAATATTGTTAGCCGCGGAGGGAGTTTGGTATTTGCATGGATGAGCATGACAGGCCATGAAAATCCATTCTATGAATACTTTGATGAAATCTTAAAGATTTGCAAAGAATATGATGTTACTTTGTCTTTAGGTGATGCTTGTCGTCCAGGTTGCTTGGCGGATGCAACTGATGTATGCCAAATTGAAGAGCTTGTAAGGCTTGGTGAATTGGCAAAACGAGCGAAACAATATGGTGTACAAGCTATGATTGAAGGACCTGGGCATGTACCTTTACATCAAATACAAATGAATATGGAAATACAAGAGTCCTTGTGTGATGGAGCGCCATTCTATGTGCTGGGACCGCTCGTAACAGATATTGCGCCTGGTTATGACCATATTACAGCTGCCATTGGTGGGGCTGTAGCGGGTATGCATGGTGCGTCATTCTTGTGCTATGTTACACCAGCGGAACATTTAGCCTTACCAAATGCAGATGATGTAAAAGATGGAATTATGGCTTTCAAAATAGCGGCGCATGCTGCAGATATTGCTCGTGGTATTCCTAATGCAAGAGATATAGATGACACTATGGCTAAGGCACGTCAAGTTCTCGATTGGGAGGCACAATATGCTTGTGCCCTTGATCCTGAACGGGCTCGTTCTATTCGTGAAAGTAGAGCACCGGAGGAAGATCATGGTGAAACCTGTTCGATGTGCGGCAAGTTTTGTGCTGTACGCAGTATGAATAAAGCTTTACAAGAAGAATATATTGATATTTTATAAGCTTTTTCATATGGGAGGTCATGATGGATTTGATTGTTAATGGAGCGCCAAAGCATGTTGTAGGTAAGCAACTTCATTTGGTTCTTGATGAATTAGGCTATTCTGGTAAACACTTTGTAGTTGAGCTTAATGGCGAGATTCTTAGCAAGGAAGCATATACAACCACTAAATTAACGGCTGCTGATAGATTAGAGATTGTTAGCTTTGTAGGAGGTGGTTGATATGTTGGATTCATTTACTGTAGGTAATACAAGATTTTCTAGTCGCTTATTAGTAGGAACAGGGAAATATGCATCCTATAATTTGATGCGAGATGCACTGGTAGTATCGAAGTCAGACATTGTGACGGTTGCTCTTAGACGAGCAGGTACAACACAAAGTGAAGAGGATATCTTAAATTATATCCCTGATAGGATGCATTTATTACCGAATACATCGGGTGCTCGAAATGCAGACGAAGCTATACGTATTGCACGCATGGCTAGAGCGTTAGGCTGTGGTGATTTGATTAAGATTGAAGTCATTCAAGATCAGATGTATTTGATGCCCGATAATCTAGAGACTATTAGGGCTACTGAAGTGTTGGCAAAGGAAGGGTTTATCGTCTTTCCTTATATGAGTCCTAATTTGATGGATGCAAAGCGACTGGTAGATGCTGGTGCTAGTTGTATTATGCCCCTCGCTTCGCCTATTGGTAGCAATCGTGGACTTGAAGCAAAAGGATTGATAGAAATTTTAATCAACTCTATTGATGTGCCGATTATTGTTGATGCGGGAATAGGCAGACCTTCCGATGCAACAATCGCTATGGAAATGGGGGCTAGCGCTGTTCTTGTTAACACGGCTATTGCTACGTGTTCAGATCCAGTAGGTATGGCAGAGGCTTTTTATCATGCTGTAGAGGCTGGACGGAAAGCATATCTAGCAAAATGTGCACCTAAGAAGTTTGTAGGCAGTGCATCTTCACCGTTAACTGGTTTCTTGCGAAAGTAAGGTGAGAATATGTCATTTTTAGATGTGCTTTCAAGAATTTCTGACGAAGATATAGCTAAAACATTAGATGTTGTAACTGACGATGAAATACTTTCAACGCTCTCTAAAGCAGTACTTGATATTGATGATGCACTTATTCTATTATCGCCTCAAGCCCTACCATATTTAGAAGATATGGCCCAGCTGGCTCATGAACGGACGGTACAGCAATTTGGTTATACTACACAACTATTCACGCCTATGTACATTTCAAACTATTGTGATAATGGTTGCGTGTATTGTGGATATAGCCATCATAGTGGGATTGCTCGTGAAAAGCTAAGCTTAAACGATATTGAGCTTGAAGCGAAAGCAATCGCTGAAACGGGATTAGAGCAAGTTTTGGTATTAACCGGCGAATCTAAATCTTGCAGTCCACCGTCATATATACAAGCTGCCGTAGAAACATTGGTTCCTATTTTTAGTAGCGTTAGTATTGAGGTGTATTCGCTTACGCTAGAGGAATATAAAGGATTTAGTCACAGTTGGAGCGGATGGAATGACGATGTTCCAAGAGACATATAATCCGACGTTGTATGCGCAATTACATCCATTTGGGCCTAAGAGTGATTTCGCAAAGCGTATTGATACGCCTGAGTTGGCTTGTCAGGCTGGATTTAGAGTGGTCAATATTGGTGCTTTAATGGGCCTTGATGAATGGCGTAGAGAGGCATACAAGACGATGTTACATCTTAATTACCTTGTGCAACATTATCCGGATGTAGAATTATCTGTTTCAGTTCCAAGAATTCGACCTTGTGCAGTAGGTTATTCTCCAAAATATCCTGTAGATGATACGGCATTGGTTCAATATATTTTGGCTTTGCGTCTTTTGTTCCCCTGTGTGGGAATTACGCTTTCCTCTCGTGAAAGCAAGTATATGCGTGACAATCTGGTGAGACTGGGGATTACAAAAGTTTCAGCTGGAGTAACGACTTCTGTAGGAGGACATACAAAACAAGATGATTCTAGCCAATTTACAATTAGTGATAATCGCAGTGTAAGTGAAATGGCAACAATGCTTGAAAATAATGGATACCAACCTATTTATAAAGATTGGCAAGTACTATGAGGGGATATGTGTATGGCTCATATGAATAACGAATTTGAAACGGCTATATCCCACTTCTATAGTCCTGAGGAGTTTCGTAAATTGCAGAGTTCAGTAGTAGGCGTTTTAGGTGCTGGCGGATTGGGATCCAATTGTGCTGTTAATCTTGTACGTAGTGGTATTCGAAATCTAATTATTGCAGATTATGACATTGTAGAGCTAAGTAATCTAAATCGACAATACTATTTTTCGTGTTATGTGGGGCAGTATAAGGTAGAGGCATTACAAGATGTGTTAACTGCCATTAATTCAAATGTTATCGTTAAGATTTATAAGGATAAATTGACAACCGAAAATATACCTGAAATTTATAAAAAAGCTGATATTTTGATAGAAGCCTTTGATGCGGTAGAAGCTAAATCTATGTTTTTAGAGGCTGCAATCTCAGTAGATGTACCTAAAATCATGGTATCCGGATTGGCTGGAATAGGTAATTCCGATGCGTTACGAACTAAAAAGTTAGGTCAAAATTTATATATTGTTGGTGACGAGCATTCCGGTGTAGATAATGCGTATCCTTATGCACCACGTGTGGCTATTGCTGCTGCAAAACAGGCGGATCTAGCGTTATCACTTTTACTAGAGAAGACCATGTTTAATGAGGTGTAATAGGTGAATAGAAAAGACAAACTAACAGAGGTAATAAATGCTTGCCCTATATATGGAATTACGGGCGGTACTCGAGATGTAGTTCCGCTTATAAAAGATATGCTAAGTGCAGGGATACGAATTATTCAGTATCGTGAAAAGGGAAAAACGCCTATTCTGCGGTATCAGGAGGCTATGATTTTGAGGCGGTTGACCTATGATTATCATGCTCTATTAATTATTGATGATTATGTTGATCTTGCGCTAGCTGTACATGCTGATGGTGTTCATATTGGACAAGATGATTTGCCGCCTAATACGGTAAGACGGATTGTAGGGCCTAATATGTTGATTGGGTGGTCAACCCATAGTATATCCGACCTAAAGGCGGCAAACAGATATACGGGTGTTATAGATTACATTGGGGTAGGGCCTATTTTTTCTACACAGACAAAACCCAATGCTAATCCTGTAGGAATTTCTTATGTATATTGGGCAAAGCAATTTAGTAAGTTTCCTATTGTTGCTATTGGGGGGATTAAAATGACAAATGCTGATATCGTTTGGCAAGCGCATCCCGATTTTATTTGTGCCGTTTCTGAAATAACAGAGTCGGACAATATAAAAAATACGGTTTATGAGCTTATGACTGGATATAGGAAAGTCAGATAAAAAAATTGAGTTTACATACAAACCACAAGATTATAATCTTGTGGTTTTTTTAGTTATAAAAGAAATTTTGTATACATGATAAAAATCATTGCTAACACATCGATTTATTTAGTATAATCGTATCATTAAATTCGATATTCTATAGAATTTATAAAATAAATGAAGATGGAGAGGTAATAGTATATGTCTCATTATGTAGATTTAAATAGTGATTTAGGCGAAAGTTTTGGTAATTATACATTAGGTATGGATAGTGAAGTATTAAATCACGTAACAAGTGCTAATATTGCTTGTA
>OIEK01000135.1_pt1 | contig 32860 bp, 33 predicted proteins | sample 1581821 | NCBI WGS metagenome assembly OIEK01 (sample SAMN03281017, study PRJEB24777) | human gut metagenome | isolation source: fecal sample PR221 from 1 month old male Chinese infant, caesarean... | reverse complement strand
GAGAAATAGCAGCCGAGGCTGAAAGTTCGGTCCTGCAGGGCGCGGAGGTCCATCACCGGCTGCGGATGGCGGAGGGTGCGGATAACAAAATGCCACGCCGCAGAGCAGGGCGACCCAGGCGGTGGTCGTCAGGGTCGCGTCATCAAACCAGCCCCAGCGCGGACCTTCTTCGAGGGTATATTCCAGGCAGCCGAGGGACAAGGCCAGCAGCAGAATACTGAGATAGTCGGCGCCGCGCAGCAGAGTGGGGTCGGCGCTGTCTACTTTTACCAGCAGCGGCACTGCCACCGCGATGTAAATCCCCGGAACAACGTTGATAAAGAACAGCCAGTGCCAGTTGTAGTTTTCGGTGATCCAGCCGCCCACCGTTGGACCCAGCGTAGGGGCGAGGGAGGCCAGGCCGCCGATCGTCGCCGCGGCGATGACCCGCTGTTTGCCCTGAAAAAAGGCGAAAGCGGTGGTGAACACTAGGGGGATCATCGACCCGCCCGCCAGTCCCTGCAGGGCGCGGAAGGCGATCATACTCTGGATGTTCCACGCCCAGCCGCACAGCAGGCTCATCAGCGTGAAGCCCGCCGCGGAAGCGGCAAACAGCCAGCGGGTCGACATGACCCGGGCCAGCCAGCCGGAAAGCGGGATAATAATGATCTCGGCGATCAGGTAGCTGGTTTGTACCCAGACGGTTTCATCGTCGCCCGCCGACAGGCCGCCGCCAATATCCCGCAGCGAGGCGGAGACGATCTGGATGTCGATAAGGGCAATAAACATCCCCACGCACATGCTGGCGAAGGCGAAGATCTTCTTCGCCGTCGGCATCGACAGACCCTGCGGGGCGGACAGCGCCTGAACGGTGCTCATCGAGGGCTCTTTTCGTTCACGGTGACGATCACCGACAGTCCCGGGCGCAGGACGTCAAGCTTTGCCCCGTCACCTTCCAGCGCAATGCGGACCGGCACCCGCTGCACGATTTTAGTGAAATTCCCGGTCGCGTTCTCCGCCGGCAGAATGCTGAAGCGTGAGCCGGTCGCCGGCGCCAGGCTGGCGACATGCCCCTTAAAGGTATGGTTCGGCAGCACATCGGCGACGATGGTCACCGGCTGGCCGGCACGCATATGCGCCAGCTGGTTTTCCTTGAAGTTAGCGTCAATCCACAGGCCGTGCGCGGGTACCAGGGAGAGCAGCTGCGTACCGCTGCTGACGAAGGAGCCGGACCACGCGCGGCGGTTGCCAATCACCCCATCGAACGGTGCGCGAATGTCGGTATAGCTGAGGTTCAGCCTGGCCATCTCGAGGTTAGCCTGGGCCTGCGCCAGGGCAGCCAGGATTTGCTGCTGGCGAGCATCCAGCACCGCCAGCTGACGTTCGGCCACGGTTTTATCCGCTTTGGCCTTCTCCTGCTCGGCGTGCGCCCGGCGATAATCGGCGGAGGCGTTATCGCGGATCTGTGCGGAAATCGCGCTCGACACGGCCAGGGCGTTATAGCGTCGGTTGTCGTTAGCCAGTTTTTCGGTTGCCGCCGTGGCGGCCAGTAACGAGGCCGCAGAGCCGGCAATGGTCGCCTGCTGAAGCTGGCGGGTAGCTTGGATATCGGCCAGCGCGGCCTGCTGCGCCGCCACTTCTCCGGCGGCTTTCGCGAGGGCGGCGCGATAATCGCGGTCGTCAATGCGGATCAACAGGTCACCTTTTTTCACCGCCATATTGTCCTGCACCGCCAGCTGCTGGATATAGCCGGAGACTTTGCTGGAGATGGCGCTAATGTCGCCGCCGACATAGGCATCATCGGTGGTCTGCATAAAGCGCCCGGTATGCCACCAGTAAGCGCCGTAGCTCGCTGCCGCCAGGGCGGCAGCCCCCAGGGCCGCCAGGACAAGAATATTTTTCTTACTGGTCGGATTCATTGCTGGCATCTCTGTAAGGTTCAGGCTGGAATTTTGCCCGCTATCGCCTTCGCGTTTGCGCAGCAGATATTCATGACGATATTTCATCAGCGGCGAGGCGGCGGGGCCCGGCACCATGGGCGTATTTACCCGGAATAATCTCTTCCCCGGTCGCTTTATCCACCATGACTGGCTCAACCCGTCGCTGGGTGGCGGTTTCCACCAGCTGCATCTGACGCCTTCGGGGGCGAAGTGGCGGTTACCCCATTCCGCCAGCGCCAGCAGCACCATGCGGAAATCGCGGCCGCGTTGCGTAAGGTGGTATTCGTAGCGCGGCGGGGTGCTGCTGTAGCACACCTTCTCCAGCAGTCCGTCATCGACCAGTTCCTTCAGGCGGCGCGACAGAATATTGGGCGCGACGTTGCTGCTTTTCTGGAACTCGTCAAAGCGGGTAAAGCCCGCGAAGGCGTCACGCAGGATCATGATGCTCCAGCTGTCGCCGATGCGGCCAAGGCTGCGGGCGATGGGGCAGGGAGCGTGGCAAAGCGGTTCATTTTTCATGGGCTGTCCAGTAACCAGGTGGCTTTTGCCAGCAAATTGACATAGTAACTATCAAAATGCAAGTTACTCTTCATGGTACCCAGAGAAGAAGCTGCTGCCGTTTCGCTACGCCGTTTCACCTTTGAATGCCGAATATTGGACAGTCGCCGCCGCCTTATATCTGCTTGACCGTAATAAGAGATAAATATCGCTGATGGCAGATGAAACATTTTAATAATGATAAAAATCGAGGTGCTGGGTAATGACCTTTATTGGGGGATACGATATAAGGTATGGCGACACTCAAATTAACATTCTCATAACTTATAAAGGTTAAATAAATGAAGCAGGTGGGTATTGTTGGTTGGCGAGGGATGGTGGGCTCAGTATTGTTGCAACGCATGATCGAAGAAAATGATTTCGACGATATTACAGCGCATTTTTTTAGTACCTCCAGTGCGGGTGCCCCGGGCCCGGTTATTAATGGTAAAAGCGACAGGCTGAAAGATGCGAATTCCCTTAGCGCACTCGCCGAAATGGATATCATCATCACCTGTCAGGGCGGGGATTATACCAAAGCCATCTATCCGGCGTTAATTAACCATGGCTGGCAAGGTTACTGGATTGATGCGGCTTCGGCGCTGCGGATGGATGAAAGAGCCTGCATTATTCTCGACCCCGTCAACCGCGAAAATATCGATCGTGCGGTAAAAGCGGGAATTAAACTGTTTGTCGGCGGCAACTGCTCCATTACGCTGAGCCTGATGGGGTTGGCCGGGCTGATAAAAGCGGATCTTATCGAATGGATGAGCGTAATGACCTATCAGTCTGCCTCCGGGGCGGGCGCCAAACAGGTGCGGGAATTAATCGCACAAAGCGCTTATATCAGTCAGCATTTATCCGCTGATGAACTGACATCATCAGGTTCCGTGCTGCCATTGGTAAATAAAGTGAGTGAGTTGATTAACAGCGCGGGCATGCCGGTGGAGAATTTTGGCGTCCCCCTCATGGGCAGCATCATTCCGTGGATCGACAGCGATCTGGGCGATGGAAACAGCCGCGAAGAATGGAAGGGCGAGGCGGAAACTAATAAAATTCTTGGCCTTGCGCCGGGTACCATCCCGGTCAATGGTTTATGCATTCGGGTCGGGGTGATCCGCTGTCACAGCGCGGCGATTACGCTGAAACTTAAACGTGAGGTCAGCGAAGCGGAATTTGCTGAGTTAGTCACCCATTCCCATCCGTGGGTAAACTATGTCCGCAATAATAAGCAAGAGAGTGTCAGTAAATTGACCCCGGCTGCTATTAGTGGTTCGCTGCAGGTAGGTATTGGCCGCTACAAGAAAATGTCGCTAAATAATGACCCAGTCTACTCGGTGTTAACGGTTGGCGATCAGCTATTGTGGGGCGCTGCGGAGCCCCTGCGCCGCATGTTAAATATCCTGCTGGGCAAAATATAGTTACGGTCATCCGGGGAAAGCCCTCGCGCGCAGGCGGTTAAGACAAATGTTTAACGAAGCGTTTGCGAACCTCCTTGTAGCCGTTATTTTCATAAAATTGATGCGCTCTGATTCTTTTTTCACTACTTGAAAGTTCGATCTGAGCGCATTGTTTATCGCGGGCGAGGCGCTCTGCGGCCTGGAGAAGCTGCTGGCCTATCCCTGATCCACGTGACGATTCCTCTATGACCAGCGCGGAAATTAATGCCCATAAACGGTTCTCATGTACCGGTAAAATAAAATTGATAACGATTACGCCACACACGGCGTTTTCTGTTTCCGCCACCAGCGCACTCATCATGCTCTGCGGGGCAGTGATGCGTTGCGCTAAGATCGCCGTCTCCGTCTGATACCCAGCTGCAGAAATAGCGTTTGCAGCGAGGGGATATCTTTTGCTTCAGCAGCTCTGATGAACACCATGATCTTCGACTCCAAATAGCGTGTTACCGGACCGGAAGCGGGCCGGCGAATACCTTATTCCCCGGTCCGCTCCCGTATACGCCACTCAGTCCATCAGACTGACCTGGGCGGCGACAATCCGCCAGCCGTAGGGGAAGCGTACCCAGGTCTGCTGCTGGCGGCCCAGGCGCGCGCTGCCTTCGCGGGTGAACTCGGTGCTGCACACCGCCATATCCGCGCCAAAGGTGGTAATGGTGGTATGGCGCAGATCGCGGGCCAGACCGGCGGCGGGGCGGGCGGCGCGAAAGGCGCGGATCGCCTCGATGCCATACAGATTTTCGCCGGCTCCCAGCCGTACGGTGCGCGGGTCGTGCCAGAACAGCGCATCCAGCGCCTCGATGTTATTGCTCACCAGCGCCTCTTCATACTGATAAAACGCCGCCGTTACCTCGGCGAGGATCGCCGGGCGGTCTACATTATCCAGATTGATCATGCTGCACTCTCCGCCACTCGGGCATCGGTAATGCCCATCGCTTCCAGCGCCCGCGCGGCGCGAAGACAGGCTTGTTCGTTAAACGGCGCGGCAATCAGCTGCAGGCCAATCGGCTTGCAGCTGGCGGTACGCAGGGGCACGGTCACCACCGGCAGACCGAGGAAGGAGATCGGCTGCGTCAGCATTCCCATGCTGGCACGCACCGGCAGCGGCTGGCCGTTAATCACCATCTCCTCCGCGCCTATTGGCGTGGCGCTGCATGGGGTGGCCGGGGCGATCAGCACGTCGGCCTGGCTGAACAGGGATTTCATTGCCTGGCGAGCATGACGGCGAAAACGCTGAGCCTGCAGATACCACGCGGAGGGGATCATCGCCCCGGCCAGCAGCCGCTCGCGGGAGTGAGGTTCAAAGCGCTCGGGCGAGTGGCGAAGATCCGTCAGGTACTGATTGCCGCCTTCGCTGGCGCTGATGATAAAGGCCGCCGAGCGGGCCAGCGCGGCATCCGCGAACTGCAGCTCGCTGTCGGCGCCCAGCGCGTGGGCGACCCGATCCACGGCCGCCCGGGCGTCGTCATCGCACCAGGTGGTGAAATAGCCGCCCAGCCGCGCGCAGCGCAGCCCCTCCAGCCCGCGTTCCAGCAGGTTGCCGGTGCGCTCGCTGGCTTTATCAGCCTGAAAGTCATCGGCCGGGTCGCGCCCCTGCAGGGCGTCATACACCGCGGCGAGGTCGGCCACCCGACGGGCAAAGGGACCAATATGATCCAGACTGGCGACAAACGGATGGCTGCCAGAGCGCGACAGGCGACCGAAGGTGGGTTTCAGGCCAAAGATCCCGCACAGCGACGCGGGGACGCGAATCGAGCCGTTGGTGTCGCTGCCGAGGCTGAAATGAACCAGCCCGGCCGCCACCGCCGCGGCCGAACCGCCGGAAGAACCGCCGGCGATCCGCGACAGATCGTGCGGGTTGCGCGTCGCGCCATAGTGGCTGTTTTCGGTGGTGAAGCCGTAGGCGTAGGCGTCCATATTGAGCATCCCGCTGAGCAGGGCGCCGGCGCTGTGCAGCTGGCGCACCGCCCAGCTGTCGCTGACTGCCGGCGGCCGATCGCTCAGCAGTTCGGCGCCGGCGAGGGTGGTGTGCCCGGCGACATCAAACAGATTTTTCACTGCGTAAGGAATCCCTGCCAGCGGCGGCAGGGGGCGCTTTTCCCGGCGCAGGGCGTCGATGCTGTCGGCCTCCGCGAGCATGCGCTGGGCGGTGACCTCGGTCCAGGCGTTGATCTGCGGATTCACGCGGGCGATATCGTCCAGCGTCTGGCGGGCGATCTCCCGGGCGCTCAGTTCGCCATCGTGCAGCGCACGCTGGAGATCGGCAATGGTAAAGTGTTGAAGAGTCATGCTTTATACACCCCCGCAATCTCCTCGCGCGGCCCGAGGGGATAGTCCATCAGCGGCTGCGCCATGGCGGCGATGCGGGCAAACTGGCGCTCCAGCTCTTCACGACGCGGCGCATCCAGCTCCATATCCAACAGGTGAGTCATCTGCGTCAGATACTCGCTCCAGTCTGGCTGTGTGGTCATAGTCTGCTCCTTAGTATCCGGCGGCGGCGCCGTTGCTGCGTGGATCGGTCGCCCCTTCAAGCAGGCCGTTGGGATGACGGACAATGGCGCCGGCGTGGCCCATCGCTTCGCTGAAATCAGCCAGCACTTCTACGTCATGCCCCAGCTCGCGCAGGCGCGCGATACAGGCGGGGGCAAAGCGTCCCTCCAGCTTCAGTGAATCGGAGGACTGGCCCCAGGTGCGGCCCAGCAACCAGCGCGGACGGGAGATGCTCTCCTGCAACGGCACCCCCTGCAGGATATAGCGGGTAAACAGCGCCGCCTGCGTTTGCGGCTGACCGTCGCCGCCCATCGAGCCATAGACCAACACCCGGCCATCGTTCAGGCGGGCGGCGGCAGGGTTGAGGGTATGGAATGGCTGTTTGCCTGGGGCCAGCGCCAGGAGATGCTGCGGGTCGAGGCTGAAGGCCGCCCCGCGGTTTTGCCAGACGATCCCGGTGTCCGGGAGTACCACGCCGCTGCCGAACTCGTGATAGATACTCTGAATAAACGACACTGCCAGTCCGCTGTTATCCACGACGCCCATCCAGACGGTATCGCCCGGGCCTTTGCCGCCGCCCCAGGGGGAAGCGCTGGCGTCGTCGATGCTGTCGGCCAGCGGCTGCAGGGCTTCCGGGGTGAGCAACTGCTGTACATCCACATCCAGATGGCGCGGATCGGTGATATGCGCATCGCGCAGGGCAAATGCCCGCTTGGTGGCTTCGACGATACGGTGCACCGTTTGCGCGTCGTCGGCATCGGCCATCTTCAGACGGTCGGTGATGCCAAGGATCGCCAGCGATACCAGCCCCTGCGTGGGTGGGGCAAGATTCCACAGCGTGCCCTGCTGGTGCTGGAGCGTCAGCGGCCCCGGACGCCGGGCGCGGTGGGCCTGCAGGTCGCCGAGGGTGACAGGCATCCCCAGCGCGGCCATACCCTGCGCCAGACGCTCGGCCAGCGGCCCGCGATAAAAGCTGTCGAGACCGTCGCTGGCCAGCATGCGCAGGGTACCGGCGAGGGCGGGCTGGCGGAAGCGGCTGCCGGGCCGCGGGGCCTCGCCCGCGACCAGCCAGGTTTCGCTGAAGCCCGGCTGATGGCGCAGCTCTTCCAGTTTGCTGGCGGTGGCGTGGGCCTGCGAGGCAGTGACCGGAATGCCGTCTTCGGCATAGCCGATCGCATCGGCCAGCAGGCGGGCCACCGGCAGCGCGCGGCCGGTTAAGTCCCGTGAAATACGCAGCGCCTCGTCCCAGCCGCTGACGGTGCCGGCGACGGTCAACGCGGCCTGCGGTCCCCGGTGGGGAATATGCCGCTGTCCGGCGTAGGCCTCGAGGGTCGCCAGCGATCCGGCGGCCCCGCTGGCGTCAATGGCGATGGGGTCTCCCTCAGGCGGCACGATCAGCCAGAAGCCATCGCCGCCAAGGCCATTCATATGGGGATAGACGACGGCGATGGCCGCCGCGGCAGCCACCATCGCTTCAATGGCGCTGCCGCCCTCGCGCAGGATCGCCAGCGCGCTCTGACTGGCGAGGTGGTGGGGGGCCCACCGCCATGCCGTGGGTCGAAACGTTGCTACTGTGCATAAATTATCCTTTCTGAACGAATCACCCGCAGAACACTGCAAAAGCTGTTCCATCTCTGAACGTTTCGTTTCATTGATAAAAACGATGACCAGAATTTTCCCACTGGCACGCTATGTGTAAGGCATAGCAGATACAGTATGATGAGGAATAGATGATGAAACGAAAGTTACAGGGGCGCTATGCAACAACTCGATGAACGACTGAAAGGGCAATACGCCTCGCTGTCGCCGCAGGAGCAGCGGGTGGCGGATTTCATCTTTGACCACTTTGACGACCTGATAAGCTACAACAGCGCCGAGCTGGCGCAGCTGAGCGGCGTGTCGAAAGCCACCGTCAGCCGGCTGTTTAAGCGCCTCGGTTACGACAAATATAAGGATATGCGCGATGAACTGCGCACTCTGCGTCAGAGCGGGATGCCGCTCACCGACCAGCGCGACGCGGTGCAGGGTAACACGCTGCTGGCGCGCCATTATAAGCAGGAGATGGCAAACCTCACCCAGTGGGTCAACGCCCTCGACGCCCGCCAGTTCGCTGAGGCGCTGACGGCGATGGTGGCCGCCCGCCGCATTGTGGTGATTGGCATGCGCAACGCCTATCCGGCGGCGCTGCATCTGCGCCAGCAGCTGCTGCAGGCCCGCGGCCAGGTGCTGGTGCTGCCCCAGCCGGGTCAGAGTCTCAGCGAAGAGCTGGTCGATCTGACCGCCGATGATCTGGTGGTAATGATGGCGTTTCGCCGCCGGCCGCGAATAGTACGCCCGCTGCTGCAGCAGCTGCAGCGCGACGGGGTGCCGGTCCTGTTAATGTGCGAGCCGCAGGCCCACAGCCTGTTTCCGCTCTCCCGCTGGCAGCTCTGCGCGCCGCTGGACAGCGTCTCCGCCTACGATAGCTATGCCTCGGTCAACAGCCTGATTAATCTGCTGGCCAATGCCTTTCTCCATGAAACGCTCGACAGCGGTCGTCCGCGCATCCACGATATCGCCACGCTTTACCAGCAGCTGGACGAGCTGGAACAACGCTGATGGGGCGCCAGCGTGGTGCTGTGCATTATTATGGTGCAATAAAAACCACGTGATGGCGCCGCCGCTCTCTGAGCACTTTTCCGTTAACGCTTGTCCTTTCTCACTTTTTGTTTTAATTCCTCGCCAACCCTCGCCTCGTCCGTATCTGGCACATTAGTTGCAAAAACAGATTCAAAGAATCTTTTGTTTCATGCTAACGTAACGGGTAAACATCATGAAGAAACTGTTGATCGCGCTGGCCGGGGCCGCTTGTCTCCTATCGTCTGTTTCTGCCGCGCAGGCTGACCAGCTCCAGGATATTGAAAAACGCGGCGTCATCCGCATTGCCGTACCCCAGGACTTTCCACCGTTCGGCTCGGTGGGTACCGACCTGCAGCCGCAGGGGTATGACATCGATATGGCGCGCTATCTGGCGAAATCGATGAAGCTCAAGCTGCAGCTGGTCCCGGTGACCAGCGCCAACCGCGTGCCGTATCTGCAGACCGATAAGGTGGACCTGGTGATCTCCAGCCTCGGCAAGAACGCCGAGCGCGAGAAGGTGATCGACTTCAGCCGCGCCTACGCCCCGTTCTTCCTCGGGGTGTTTGGCCCGAAAGGGGCGGAGCTGAAGGACGCGGCCGCGCTGAGCGGCAAAAGCATCGGCGTGACCCGCGGGGCGGTGGAAGATATGGTACTGACCAGCGTGGCGCCGCAGGCGGCGCAGATTAAGCGCTACGAGGATAATAACACTACGCTGTCGGCTTACCTGTCCGGTCAGGTGCAGTATGTCGCCACCGGCAATCTGGTGGTGGCGGCCATCTCCCGGCAGAACGCCGACAAAGCGCCGGTGCCGAGCTTTATGCTGAAGGACTCGCCGTGCTTTATCGGTCTGAAAAAGAACGAACCGGCGCTGAAGGCGAAAGTGGATACCCTCATTGAGCAGGGCATTAAGGACGGCACCCTCAACGGTCTGTCTGAGAAGTGGCTGAAAGCGCCACTGCCTGCCAGCCTCGGCGCGTAAGGTCTGGGGATGACGGAGCAACTTCATTTCTCTGAGCTCTGGCCGCACTGGCCGGAGCTGCTGGCCGGCCTGTGGGTGACGGTGCAGTTGACGGTGCTGGCGACGATAGGCGGACTGGCGATCGGCATCCTTGGGGCGGCGATCCGCAGCGGTCGCCCGGGAATGCTCAGCCGGGTATGGGGCGGATATGTGGAAATCATCCGTAATACGCCGTTTGTGGTGCAGCTCTTTTTTATCGTCTTTGGTTTACCGAACCTCGGACTGAAGATGACCGCCGGTGAAGCGGCGCTGCTGGCGATGATGGTCAACCTCGGCGCATATAGCACCGAGATCGTCCGCGCCGGTATTCAGGTGACGCCGAAGGGCCAGTGGGAAGCCGGTCGCGTGCTCGGGCTTAGCCGGACGCAAACCTTCGTTCGCGTCGTATTGCCCCCGGCGCTGCAGCGGATTTACCCGGCGCTGGTCAGCCAGTGCATCATTGTGATGCTCGGCTCGTCAGTGGTGTCGCAGGTCTCCTATGAGGAGCTGACCTTCGCCGCCAACCTGATCCAGTCGCGGACATTTTTGAGCTTTGAGGTCTATCTGGTGACCACCGGGATCTACTTAGCGTTATCGATAGCGATGCGCCAGCTGCTGATGGCGGCGGGGCGTAAATGGCTGGGGGTACAGGCCTGATGACCACTTTTACCGACTGGGACATTATCCGCAACCTGCTACTGGCCGGTCGCTGGACGGTGCTGCTGTCGCTGGTCGCGTTCACCGGCGGGGCGCTGGTGACCTTACCGTTACTGCTGCTGCGTCTCACCGGCGGACGCCAGGTGAAACGGCTGATCCGCGGGTATATTGAGCTGTTCCAGGGCACGCCGCTGCTGATGCAGCTGTTTCTGGCATTCTTTGGCGTGGCGCTGTTCGGCGTTGACGTTTCGGCGTGGACCGCCGCCTCGGTCGCCCTGACGCTCTACACCAGCTCCTTTCTGCTGGATATCTGGTTCGGCAGCATTCGCGCGCTGCCGAAAGGCCAATGGGAAGCCTCGCGCTGTCTCGGGCTGAGCTTCGGCCAGACCCTGTACCGGGTGGTGGCGCCGCAAGCGCTGCGCATTGCCATCGCGCCGACCGTCGGGTTCGCCGTACAGGTGATCAAAGGCACGGCGCTGGCATCGATTATCGGCTTTGTGGAGCTGACCAAGGCAGGGACGATGCTGACCAACGTCACTTATCAGCCGTTTAAAGTGTTTGCCCTTGTGGCGCTGGGCTATTTCATCCTGTGCTATCCGCTGTCCCGCTACAGCCGCTTTCTGGAGAACAAATTCAATGCCTCTCATCACCATTAATCAGATGCAGAAGTACTACGGCGACAACCATGTGCTGAAGGGCGTCGATCTGGATATCGACATGGGGGAAGTGATCTCGATCATCGGCCGCAGCGGCTCGGGTAAAAGCACCCTGCTACGCTGTATCAATGGTCTGGAGGGCTACCAGGAGGGAAGCATCAAGCTCGGGGGCATGACCATCACCAACCGCGATTCCCAGGCCCGGGAGATCAGCCGCTCCATCGGCATGGTGTTCCAGAACTTTAACCTGTTCCCGCACATGACGGCGCTGGAGAACGTCATGCTGGCTCCGCGGCTGGTACTGAAGAAGTCCCAGGCCGAATGCCGGGAGCTGGCGCAGCGGATGCTGGAGAAGGTCGGTCTTGGCGACCGTCTGGATTACTATCCGGCCAATCTCTCCGGCGGCCAACAGCAGCGCGTGGCCATTGCCCGGGCGCTGGCCATGTCGCCGAAAGTTTTACTCTGTGACGAAATCACCTCGGCGCTCGACCCGGAACTGGTGGGTGAAGTGCTGAAGGTGCTGGAGCAACTGGCGGCGGAAGGTATGACGCTGATCCTCGTCACCCATGAAATGAATTTTGCCCGCGAAGTGGGCGACCGCGTGGTGTTTATGCATCAGGGACGCGTCTGGGAGCAGGGCGACAGCAAAACGCTGTTCGCCAGCCCGCAGACCAGCGAACTGAAACAGTTTATCTCCTCGGTGCGCGGTCTTAACTAACGTAAGGAATGGCAGATGGATATCACTCAGTTTTCGCAAATTAACCCGCCGCAGCGCCTGCTGATGGGGCCGGGGCCGATCAATGCCGACCCGCGCGTGCTGCGCGCCATGTCGAGCCAGCTGGTTGGCCAGTACGATCCGGCGATGACCCACTACATGAATGAAGTCATGGCGCTCTACCGCGGCGTGTTTCGCACCGAAAATCGCTGGACGATGCTGGTCGACGGCACCTCGCGCGCCGGGATCGAAGCGATTCTGCTGTCGGCGATCCGTCCCGGTGACAAGGTGCTGGTGCCGGTGTTCGGCCGGTTTGGTCATCTGCTGTGCGAGATCGCGCGTCGCTGCCGGGCAGAAGTGCACACCATCGAGGTGCCGTGGGGCGAGGTCTTTACGCCGGATCAGGTTGAGGATGCGATCAAGCGCGTGCGGCCGCGCCTGCTACTCACCGTGCAGGGCGATACCTCCACCACCATGCTGCAGCCGCTGGCGGAGCTGGGGGAGATTTGCCGTCGTCACGATGTGCTGTTCTATACCGACGCCACCGCGTCGCTCGGCGGTAACCCGCTGGAAACCGACGCCTGGCAGCTGGACGCCGTGTCCGCCGGGATGCAGAAGTGCCTGGGCGGTCCTTCCGGCACGTCGCCCATCACCCTCAGCCCGCGGATGGAAGAGGTCATCCGCCGCCGCCGCTGCATTGAGCAGGGGATCCGCACCGATGCCCATCACGATGGCGTCGACGAGATGATCTACTCCAACTATTTCGATCTCGGCATGGTGATGGATTACTGGGGGCCGGAGCGCCTTAACCACCATACCGAAGCGACCTCGGCGCTGTTCGCCGCCCGGGAGTGCGCGCGCCTGATCCTCCAGGAGGGACTCGACAACGGCATCGCCCGCCACAAACTGCACGGCGATGCGCTGCTGAAGGGCATCCAGGCGATGGGGCTCGAGACCTTTGGCGACCTGCGGCACAAAATGAATAACGTGCTGGGGGTGGTGATCCCCAACGGGGTCAACGGCGATCAGGTACGCAAACTGATGCTGGAAGATTTCGGCATTGAAATTGGCACCTCGTTTGGTCCGCTGCACGGTAAAGTCTGGCGCATTGGCACCATGGGCTATAACGCGCGTAAAGACTGCGTGATGCAGACGCTCAGCGCGCTGGAAGCGGTCCTGAACTACCTCAGGTTCACCACCACTCAGGGCGCGGCGATGCAGGCGGCCTGGGATCACTACCGCACCGAGGCCACCCTATGAGTGACACCGTCCGCCAGCAGGCGGAGAGAGAGGCGGCCGCCAGCCGGGTGATGGCCCGCGCCGATCGGCTGGCCGCCCTCAGCGAAACCGCCGACGCCCTGACCCGGGTCTATCTGTCGCCGGAACATCTGCAGGCCAACCAGCTGGTGGGCCAGTGGATGCAGGCCGCCGGCATGATGGTATGGCAGGACAGCGTCGGCAACATCTGCGGACGTTATGAAGGACAACAGGAGGGGGCGCCGGCGGTGCTGCTGGGCTCTCATCTCGACACCGTGCGCAACGCCGGGCGCTACGACGGCATGCTCGGCGTACTGGCGGCGATTGAGGTGGTCCAGCGTCTGCACCAGCAGGGGCGACGGCTGGCGAAGGCAATCGAGATCGTCGGCTTTGGCGATGAAGAGGGCACCCGCTTTGGCATCACCCTGCTCGGCAGTCGCGGCGTCACCGGCACCTGGCCTGAAAGCTGGCTGTCACAGTGCGATTCCGACGGGGTGAGCGTCGCCCAGGCGCTGGTGAATGCCGGACTCGATCCGGCGCGGATCGCCCACGCGGCCCGTCACCCGCGGGATATCGCCGCCTATCTGGAACTGCATATCGAGCAGGGGCCGTGCCTGGAGCAGGCGGGGCTGGCGCTCGGCGTGGTGGAGGCGATTAACGGCGCCAGACGGCTGAACTGCCGTTTTACCGGCGAAGCTGGCCATGCCGGCACGGTGCCGATGCTCCATCGCAAGGACGCCCTCGCCGCGGCGGCGGAATGGATGGTGCAGGTGGAAAACCTGACCCGGCAGCGCGGCGGTAACCTGGTGGCGACGGTCGGCACCCTGCGCTGTGCGCCGGGCGCGGTGAACGTGATACCGGGCGAGGTGCAGTTGACGCTGGATATTCGCGGCCCGCAGGATGCGCCGCTGACGGCGCTGCTGGAGGAACTGCTGGGGCAGGCGCAGGCCATTGCCGGGCGCCGCCAGCTGAGTTTCGCCGCCGAGGAGTATTATCGCATCGCCGCCACCGCCTGCGACAGTCACCTGCAGGCGGTGCTGAGCGAGGCGGTGGAGGCGGTGCAGGGGCGTTCCCTGACGCTGCCGAGCGGCGCAGGGCATGATGCTATCGCCATCGCCGAGCGCTGGCCATCGGCGATGCTGTTTGTGCGTTGCCTGGGGGGCGTCAGCCATCACCCGGCGGAGTCGGTCACCGCCGCCGACGTCGGACTGGCTATCGACGCTTTCTCCCGGGCGGTAGAGAAGGTGGCCGACGCCTGATCGCGCCGGTTGCCGAGCCCCGGCTGGCGGCTTCACACCGCCAGCTGGTTGACCACCTCGGCGACGGAGGTGATGGCATGGATGTTGCCGATCCCCGCGCCCACCGAGATATACCCCTCATCAGTATTCCCCTCCAGCATGCCCAGCCGCATCCCGCGCAGACCACCCATCGCCTGGGCCAGCTCGGTCCTGGAGGCGCCGGCCCGGTCCATGGCCACCAGTGTGTCGCTCAGTTTGCCGGGCAGCGCGCGGTAGTAGTCCGGCAGGGTACGGAACAGGCGCAGATCCAGACCGTTGGCGGCCACAATTTTCGCTTTCACCGAGTCGGGAACCCGGCTTTCGATGGTGCTGATAAATACCGAACCGGCGAAGACGCCCTCCGCACCCAGGGCATGAACGGCGCGCGCGCCCCGGGCGTCGGTGATCCCTCCGGCGGCCATCACCGGAACCCGCTGTACCGCGTCAACGATCAGCGGGACGATGGTGAAGGTCCCGAGGGCGGTACCCGGCAGCGTGCCGCCTTCGTCAAAGCCGGTGGCGACAATAATATCCGCTCCGGCCTGCTCCGCGCGGCGGCTGTTCTCCGGCGTCGGGTTGATGTCACGATAGATAATGGTGATCCCGGCGGCTTTCAGTTCGTCGAACAGCGCCGGTTTTAACGAACCGTCGCCGTAGCCGGTGTAGACCACCACCTTAACCCCTTCCTCTTTGATCACCGGGAGGATCGCCGGCGTCCAGATGTCATTTTCCGCCGTCGGGATCAGGTTGACGCCAAAGGGTTTCTCCGTCAGCTGTTTGGTTTTGCGGATCTCTTCGCGCATTTTCGCGGCGGTGGCCTCCGGGGTGGAGACGGCGGTTGCCGCCGTCAGTCCGGCGTTCGGGCCCAGCACGCCAAGCCCACCGGCGTTGCCGACGGCCGCCACCAGACGAGCATCGGTTAGCCAGGAGAGGGGCCCCTGGACCACCGGTTTTTCAATACCCAGAATGCGGGCGACGCGGTTAGGTTGCATGCTATTTTTCCTTGTATGTTAATAAGTTATAAATTTGTTCGCCCCAGCGATGCGGCAATGAGGGCAGTGTAGGCGTCTTTATTGTTTTAAAAAATGAGCAAAAACTTTCATCACTATTATTAAATTAGTAATAATGTGAACTGATGAAGAGGTGGGAGGCGGGCCATCATGCAAATGAATCTGTTTGAAAATATTAAAATTTTTATTGAAATCGTCGATGCCGGCAGCTTTGCCCAGGCGGCGGAAAATTTGCAGATCCACCGACCGGCGGTGACCAAAGCACTGCAGCAGCTGGAGCAGGAGAGCGGGGTCCGGCTGCTGCAGCGCACCACCCGGCGTCTGTATCTTACGCCGGAGGGGGAAGAGTTTTATCGTCGCAGCAAACCGTTGCTCTCCCAGGCCGACGATCTGCTGGAGTCGTTCGCGCCGGACCGGCCGATCCGCGGTCAGCTGCGCGTTGATATGCCGATCGCCTTTGCCCGGCTGCTGGTGATCCCGCATCTGCCGGATTTTTATCAGGCCCATCCGGAGGTGGAGATTGTCCTCAGCAGCTCCGACGTACGCCGGGATATGCTGCGCGATGGTCTGGATTGCCTGCTGCGGGTGGGGGATCTTGAGGATGGCGACTATGTGGCGCGTTCACTGGGGGAGGTGGCGTTAACCACCTGCGCCAGTCCGGGCTATCTGGCGCGCTATGGGGCGCCCGCGACGCTGGAGGACCTGCAGTCGCATCTGGCGGTGAACTGGGTGAACAGCAGCAGCCGGCAGATTATGCCCTGGCGATTCCAGACCCCGGAGGGCATCAGGCAGATCGCCATTCCCGGTAAACTGGTGCTGGACAACTCTGAAGTCTTTACTGCTGCCGGGCTGGCGGGGCTGGGGATGCTGCAGGGGATGCGTTTCTTTTTGCAACCTTATATCGACAGCGGGCAACTGGTGGAAGTTTTGCCGGACTTTCCGGCGCCGCGTCGACCGTTGTCGCTGCTCTATCCGCACCGGCATCTCTCGCATAAGGTTCGGGTCTTTGCCGACTGGCTGCAGGGGCTGGTGGCGACCCTGGACTGACAATCGGCGCTGTCGCCTTGACTCTATCGGCTGAGCGTTTATATATAAAATGTGAATGCTATTAATGCAACGAATCACAAAGCTGGATAACGACTTAACCTGTAAGGGAATGCTGATGAAACTCTGGAATAAAACACTACTCGCTTCCGCCCTGTGCCTGACCCTGTTTGGCTGCGACGATGCGTCGAAAGTTGATAACAAACTGGATAAGGCTAAAGATAATGCGGAGCAGATGAAGGATGCCGCGGCGGATAAAGCGCAGGCAATTAAACAGGATGCGGATAAGCAAATCGATACGCTGAAAAGCCAGGCTGACGCCGAGGCCGATCGCCTGAAGGATCAGGCCAGCGCCATCAAGGCCGAGGCGGACAAGAAGGCGGACGCCATCGCCCAGCAGGCGAAAGCCCAGGCCGATGCGGTGAAGCAGAACGCAAAGCAGGAAAGTGACCGCATAGTCAAAGAGGCGGGTCAGATCAAAGACAACGCCATCGGTGACGCCAATCAGCTCTCGGCTGAAGCGGCGAGCAAAACCAAAGCCATCCAGGACAGTATCGCGAAGGATAAACAGAACGCCGCGCCGCCTGCCGCACAGCAGTAACTCGCGGTGTTTGTCTGACCCGCCGCCCGGAAATATAGGGAGCGGAGCCTGATAGATTGCCCGGCGGGCTGCGCTTGCGCGGGCCTACGCAGGGGGCGGGTTGGCTGCGCAATGACCGTGTATCACCCTTTTGTAGGCCGGGCAAGGCGTCGCCGCCGCCCGGCACATGGACCGCAATAACATCCTGCTCAGGGGTATCTTACGATACCCCTTTTTATGCCCGCCGTGGGTTCAACGGTTTGGCAGCAGGGTGCCTTTCAGGCCGTGCGGCTCCGAGCGCAAATACTGCGACGGCACACGGACCTGGGCGCCAAGGCTGGCCGCTGCGTGCCACGGCCAGTGCGGATCGTAGAGTACCGCGCGGGCGAGGGCGATCAGGTCGGCATCGCCATTCTCCAGCGCCGCTTCCGCCTGCTGCGGGTCGGTGATCAGCCCCACGCCAATCACCGGGATGGCTACCTGCTGGCGAATATCGCGGGCGAAAGGCAACTGGTATCCCGGCCCAACGGTGATCGCCTGCTGCGGCGACAAACCGCCGCTGGAGACGTGAATATAGTCACTGCCCAGCGTTTCCAGCTGCTGGCTAAACTTAATGGACTGCTCGCAGTCCCAGCCGCCTTCGACCCAGTCGGTAGCCGACAGCCTGACGCCCACCGCCATGGTGTTGCCCACTGCCTCGCGGATCGCCTTAAAGACTTCCAGCGGATAGCGCATTCGGTTCTCCAGCGAACCGCCGTACTCGTCGCGGCGCTGGTTGCTGAGCGGCGAGAGAAACTGGTGCAGCAGATAGCCGTGGGCGGCGTGCAGTTCAATCAGCTCAAAGCCCAGCCGCTGGGCGCGCAGCGCGCTGGCGACGAAGGCCGCTTTGATGCGCGCCAGATCGGCATGGCTCAGTTCAGCGGGAGCGCGATCGCCATCGTGAAACGCCACGGCGGAAGGGGCGACGGTCTGCCAGCCACCATCGTTGAGCGCCAGCTGATGGCCTCCCTGCCACGGGGCGGCGCAGGATGCCTTGCGTCCGGCATGACCCAGCTGGATCCCCAGACGGATCGGCGACCAGGCCCGAATATCTTCGACTACGCCGCGCAGGGCGTTTTCGGTTTCATCATCCCACAGCCCCAGATCCCCCGGGGAGATACGCCCCGCAGGCTCTACCGCCGTGGCTTCCAGAATTAACAGGCCGGCGCCGGAGAAAGCCAGTTGGCCAAGATGGATCCGGTGCCAGGAGGTCGCCTTACCCTCGTCGGCGGAGTACTGACACATCGGGGCGATAACGATACGGTTATCAAGGGTGAGTTGACCAATTCGCGTCGCGCTAAAAAGATGACTCATGAATACCTCGTAAATGTTAAACGTGGTCGTGCAGGGGACGGACAGTTGCTGTTTATAGCACGCCTGTTCACCCCCCCAGTATTCGGATATTGCGCTTAAGCGCTCCGCTATTCGATATACCAGAGACGGCGCCGTCGGCCGGCGGCCTGCTGCGACACGGCGCGGGCCATTGCGCTGCCAATCTCGGCGCTGGCCGTCAGCCCCTGCACAAAGGGGCGATCGTGCATCAGCCAGGGAAGGGCGCCGAAGGCGACCCGACCGCGCACTGTCTCCGGCGCCTGCAGCGTGTAGTCATCACCAACGTCCGGAATGTCGTCGCCGCAGGCCAGCAGCTGCTGGCGCAGTGAAGGGAAGGGCAGATCCCGGGTTTTCAGCGCCTTTTGTCCGCGGGCATCGATAAAGACATCGAATTCGCAGCGCTGACGATGATGAACAATCAGCGTCCGGTCAGGCTCCCGCTGCAGCTCATAATCTTCGCCCAGCGTCAGGATCCGCAGAATGCCAGCCCGGTGCAGGGCCAGCAGCCGACGTATGGACTCCGGCGGAATGGCGGCGTAGTTATCGATAAATACCCGGGCGAGGCCCTGGCGGAAGCGACGGCTGTCCGCATCGTTGAACTGCGGCACCACGGTTTCAATCGCCTCATGCAGGCGCAGAATGGCATAGCGCCAGGGCACCGTGTGGTGTTCGCGCTTATTGCGCTCCACCTCCTGCAGATTGCGCTGCGCCCACTGAAAGGGGTCATGGGTGAGGCGGTCGGCAAACCAGGCGTCGGCGATACTGTCAGGCGTCAGCTGACGAAGCCCGATCGCCTCGCTCCAGTCGGGGGCAGCATATTCCAGCTCTTTAACGATCAGCTCAAAAATCCGATCTAACAGAGCGTCGCTACCCTCCGCAATGGCCGCTTCGAGGGCGGCGGGAGTGGCAATCTCCAGCGGCTCCCACGGGATCGGGCAGTAAAAATCGGCCTCCGGCAGCACGCCGTGGCGTGACATCAGGGTGATCTCCAGCGCTTCGCTGCCTGGATGAAGGGAAAAATGGGTCGTTTTGTCGTCCTCGGTATGGAAAACGCCGTGGCGGGCCACTACCGCCACGGCGGCATCAATCGCGCTTAATGAAGTCCCAAGGATCCCCACCCGGCAGGGGGCAATGCGGGCCTCCATCAGGCCAGTCCACGGGCTGGGGAAGTACTGTCGGCTGGCGCGCTCTTCTTCAGGCCACAGATGGCCGGTGGCAATCGCCACCAGGTCGACAATTACCGGGTCTGCTGCACTATCGGTGTGGATGGCGATCCCGGTGGGCTGAACCGCAATATCCGTGACTTCACAGGATTCACAAACGCTAATCACAAAGCCGACGTCCCGGGCCCGCTCAACGAGGTACAGAAAACGGTCGCGATAGTATTCGCCGAGGATAACCCGCGGCAGAAACTGGCGCTCATGCAGGGCGTGCCGTTCAAGCCCGCGCGCTGACAGCCAGTCATCGCTTTGCTGCTGCAGCCATTGCAGGTAGGTCAGGTCGATGGGGGGATCTCAATGCTGGCAATATTGGCCAGCATTTGCGCCGCGGTATTATCGTCACTGTAGGGCATACCCACCCCGGCCTGCGCCTCTTTTTCAAACAAGGTGATGGCCAGCGGCTCACCGCGCTTCACCAGTTCATAAAAGGTGTAAATCCCCGTCGGCCCCACGCCGACGATGGCAATTCTCTTCATGATTCTCTCCCTTCCTGTGGGCAGATGCGGCATTGATGACGCTTCGCTTAAGCGAACCTGGTTTTAATTCTGGTCGAAAATTACCGAACCGGTGAGGGGAACACGCAATTTGAAACAAATTAGCATGCTAATAAACTTGCCGATTGTCGTAAAAGGGGTGTAATTAACAAAAGAGCAACTTTCTATACAAACAATTTACACAAGCGGCGACCCCAGCTCGCTCTGCTGGACGCCGCGCACACTCCCGGCAATGCCGTCGGGATAGGGATGACAAGATGCACGGCTGGACCTCACGACAGCGTAATGCGGCGATAGCCAGTTTTTTAAGCTGGACGCTCGATGCTTTCGACTTTTTCCTGTTAGTTTTTTTACTGAGCGATATCGCCCACTCGTTTCATGTCGACCTTGAGGAGGTCACCCTGGCGATTCTGCTGACTCTGGCCGTGCGGCCCGTCGGCGCGCTAATTTTCGGCAGGGCGGCGGAGAAGTTTGGTCGCAAACCAATCCTGATGCTCAACATTGTGTTCTTCTCGGCTTTTGAGCTGCTCTCCGCCGCCGCGCCGTCGTTGATGCTGTTTTTCCTGCTGCGGGTGCTGTACGGCGTGGCGATGGGCGGGATCTGGGGCGTGGCCTCTTCGCTGGCGATGGAGACGATCCCCGACCGCTCGCGCGGCCTGATGTCCGGCCTGTTCCAGGCGGGATATCCCTTCGGCTATTTGCTGGCGGCCGTCGCCTATGGGCTGCTGTTTGAACAACTCGGCTGGCGCGGGATGTTTGTCATTGGCGCCGCGCCGGTGCTTCTGCTGCCGTTTATCTATTTCTGCGTCGAGGAGTCTCCGGTTTGGCAGGCGGCCAGGCAGAATAAAGAGAGTACGGCCCTGCTGCCGGTACTGCGTAGCCACTGGAAGCTGTGCCTGTACCTGGTGGTGCTGATGGCGGCTTTCAACTTCTTCTCCCACGGGACGCAGGATCTTTACCCGGTCTTTTTGAAAGTTCAGCACGGCTTCGAGCCTAAAACGGTCAGCATCATCGCGGTCTGCTATAACATCGCCTCGATCATTGGTGGAGTGTTCTTCGGTTCGCTGTCGGAGAAGATTGGCCGACGCAAAGCGATTATGATCGCCGCCCTGCTGGCGCTGCCGGTCATTCCACTGTGGGCTTTCGCCAGCGGCTCGCTGGCGCTGGGGGCGGGGGCGTTCCTGATGCAGTTTATGGTCCAGGGGGCCTGGGGGGTGATCCCCACCTGGCTCAATGAACTGGTCCCGGCCAACACCCGGGCGGTGCTGCCCGGCTTCGTCTACCAGCTGGGTAATTTGCTGGCTTCGGTGAATGCCACTCTCCAGGCATCAATCGCCCAGCATCATGGGCATAACTACGGCCTGGCAATGGCCCTGGTGGCCGGGACGGTGGCGATTGTCATTACCGTCCTGACCTTTTTTGGTCGCGAAGGCCGGGTGATCCAATCCGCAGGAGCGGGACATCACCAGCCGCTCTCCACCAGCCGTTAACTTTTGTGACCGGGCGTGGCCAGGCGCCCGGTCGCATACATTAGTCACGCAGACGAATAGACGCCGCCTGGCGTTTCTCCAGCGAGCAAATGACAATCCCCACCATGATGAACAGCGCGCTAAACAGATGCCAGGCATGCGGCTGGGTATGCAGGAAGAGGATGCTCAACACCCCGCCGGAGAGGGGGATGATGTGGGTGTAAATTTCGCCCCGCGTGGCGCCAATGGTGGCGATACCTTTGTTCCAGAACAAATAGGCCAGCCACGATGGGAAAATTACCAGATACGCCAGGCCGCTGAGGAAAAACGGCTCGCGCCAGGCTGCCCAGTCCTGCGCCGGGTGGCGCATCAGCCAGAAGATGACGATTGGCAGCAGGATCAGGGCGCCGAGCAGCGAGCTGACGGCGACAAAGCCATTCGCCGGGATTCGGCGGTCCTTCAGACGTAACAGCGAACAGTAGAGCGCCCAGCTCAGCGCCGACCCCATCGCCCACAGGTCGCCGATGGCAAAGGTGTGCAGAGAGGCGGCGTGCAGCGGATTTCCCTGAAATAAGAGGATCATCACGCCGAGGGTGCTAAAAGCCACTCCGAGCCAGTTACGCCCTGATACCGGATCGCGGAAAAATAGTCGGTTAATCAACAGTACCATGCTCGGCGTGGCGGACATATAGATGGCGGCGTTGAGCGCGGAGGTGGTTTGCAGGCCAATATAGAGCGTGAGCGGGAAACTGACCTGGCCGCAGAGGGTTAGCACCACCACCGCTGGCGCGTTTGCCCGCAGCAGGCGGCGACTGCCGGCGATTTGCCGTCGGTAGAGCAGGCCCAGCAGCAGCGCCGTCAGCGCCCAGCGCGCTTCGGTCATCAGGATCGGATCCACGCCCTGCACCAGCACGTGCCCGACAACATAATTCCCGCCCCAGAACAGAGCCGCCAGCGTCAGTAACAGATAAGGCATGATGATTCCTTGTGTCGTTTGTCACTGTACTGAATGGTAATGTTATTGTTTTTATAATATCAATAATATTTTAGTGGTTTTTATTGTATTCATTTAAATTCTTTAATAAACAGTAAATTGAAAGCGCGTGTGAAATTTACGTTGCCGCATCATGGACGGTACTATACCGTATAGTAGCCATGTATTTCACAGGGATAAATCATGCGTAACACAGATAATGGGGTGATTGGAAGCGACCAGACCGCGGTGATGGCCAGGCTGGCGCTGGATGAGTTAATTGACCAGCTTCTGCACAGCAACGCGCTGTCGCTGAAGCTGACGGCCAACCCGCTGGTGGCCGACAGAGCCTGGCATCTCACTGAGAATACCTGCATCCGCGCCTTCTCCGCTGACGATCCACAGGCCAAAAAGCGTGCGCACCACGCGCTGTTCATTCTCTATCAGTCCTGGCTTGCCGACCCGCTCTCGCCAGCGGCTGCCAATCAGTTTCATCCGCTGCTTTCCGGGATCAGAAATTACATCGAGTCTGAGTGGCTGCGGGCGGAAAGCAAACGCTTCCACCACCAGAGACCAATGCTTAACGCCGGCAATATCGTCGACGAACTGCGCGCCTTATGCCAGCAGCACCCGGCGTCTCATCATCCGCTGTTCGATTTCCTTGCCAGCGAGGCCTCTGCGGCGCAAATCGACTATTTCTTCAAAAGCGACAGCGCCCTCAATCTGCTTTTCTTCGATCTGGTGGCGATGGGGCTGGTGGGCTCGCTGCCGGAAACCCGCGCTGAGATTGCGCAAAATCTGTGGGATGAGATAGGCCAGGGCAGCACCGAGATCACCCACGTTAATCTGTATAAGGATTTACTGAAGCGGCGGAATATCGCGTTGCCGGACAATCATTTTGCCCATTTGTACGAGTGGCAGGGGCTGGCCGGGTATAACGCCTTTATGCTGGGCGGCGTAAACCGGCAGCATTACTACAAATCGCTGGGCGTGATGGCCATGACCGAGCTGCTCGACCCGCCGCAGTATGAAAAACTGGTGGCGGGCTGTCGGCGGATTGGGCTTTCCGAGCGCGACGTGCATTACTATGCCGAACATATCACGGTCGACATCGGTCATGCGGATGGCTGGCTGAACAATATGATTGTGCCGATTGGCAAAAAACATCCGGCGGCGATGGAGGAGGTCTTCTTTGGCGCCGCGCTGCGTCTGCAAACCTGCAACGATTACTATGATGGTCTGCTGGCGGCCCTGCAGTCGCTGGGCGGCAGCTTATCATCTCACAGCGTACCGCCTTCTGAGTAAATAAGCGCTTTGGCCGCGCTCCAGGCGGTCACCCCTGGCGGGATCTCCCGGCATTCGGCGGACTCGGCCTGCTGGGCGGCGATGGCGCCATCGATGAGCATCACCATCATCATGGCCACCCGCTCGGCAGGTTCCGGTTTTAACACCTGCAGGAGGATATCGCGGAAGAACTGCCAGAGGAGCGACTTAAATCGGGAGCATTGCTCCCGGATCGCCGGCGATGACGCGCCATATTCAAACAGCGCGCGGGTAAACATGCAGCCGTGGAACGTTTCGCAGGTAAACCAGCGATGGTAGTAGTCGAACACGGCGAACAGCTTTTCCCGCGCGCTGGCTTTATCCGCGGTGATCTGCGCCAAATCCTGCATAAATTCGCTCTCTTTCTGCTTGAGGATAGCCAGAATGAGCGCCTCTTTATCGGCGTAATAGCGGTAGAAGGTCATTTTGGAGATGCCAGCATGTTCAGCAATCCGCTCGATGCTGGGCGACTGATATCCTTCGCGATTAAACAGCGTGCTGGCGTGGCGGAGAATGTCCGCTTGTTTTGGCTTCATGCGTTTTCCTGTCGAATGGTTCGCTGTCACGATTGCCGGTGACACGGCCGTCCTGCGACAGCGGTGCATTATGCCGGATCTTGCCGCCAGACGGGCAAAAAGTAAATCAGCCGCGGTTTATGCGGAGTCGGTTCCCTCAATAAAAACAAGATTGCGTAGACATACACAAGTCATGTCCTTATGTTTCTGAACCGGCGTATTATTCGGACCTTTATACACATAAGCTGTGAATGATGTACTTTCTGATAGGCATTATTTCTGAAGTCTGAGACGGTTACAGCAGGACAGGCATCGAATGAGGGTATTACAGACATCATTACCAGGATGATCCGATAACTATGATGAATCTTATTAAAAGATTGCTGCGAAGAATATTCAGGTCGTTAATTTCATATTATGGCCCAGCTGTACTGACCATCCTCTTCGCCGTGGCGCAAGGGCTCTTTTTTCCAGAGACGCCTCTCTGGCTTGTTCCCCTGTTTTTCGTATTTGTAATTGTAATGTTTTATCGATTTGTAAAATTTTGACATTGAAAACTTAACTTTATATTAAATTTATAAGGAAATAATATGTCTATACCCGCACATTTATGGCTGGAAGATGAAAATGGCTCCCCCAATTCTCGGCAGTTGTTTGATGCCACTGCGCCTGGGTTCTATCGAGTTAAAATCCTTTTCTCATGGGGTAACTATTCCGGTAGATCCAAACTGGGGAAAACTAACCGGTACGCGGATCCATCAACCTGTAACGATCGTAAAAGAGTTCGATCAAACAACACCGCTCTTGTACAGAGCCGTCTGCGAAGGCCGAACGATGAAGAAGGCGACAATCAAGATGTACCGCATTCTGGAAACAGGTATCGAAGCCGAATATTTCAATATCATTCTGGAAAACGTCAAATTTACCACGGTTGCACCATTTCTTTCTCCGGGTGGGATGAGTAGTACCCATCTCGAAACACTCGAATTGCGTTATGAGGCGATCACCTGGAAGTATACCGAAGGGAATATTATCTATCGTGACTCATGGAATGACCGGTGTTGCGCCTGAACTCCCAGCTAACCGATTACGAGGAGATCTTCGCCTACGGCGATACGCCGGAAGATTTCGCCATGCTGACCCTGGCCACCACCAAAATCTATCGCTGGGATGAGGCTCCGCCATGAGCCTGGCAGCGCCAGGCTGCGCAGGTTAAGATGGCCCCGCCATTGCCCGTCTCATTGAGAAGAAGAGAAGAGATGATGTTACCCCTGACCACGCCCCGGCTGCTGCTGCGCCGGTTCAGAACGGAAGATCTGCCGACTTTCAGCCATTATCGCAATCTGCCGGAGGTGGCCCGCTTCCAGAGCTGGACCCACTACGGCATGACAGAGGCGACAGCCTTCTATGAACAACAGCGTTCGCAGGCCTTTGCTGAGGATGAGAGCTGGTTCCAGCTTGCCGTAGAGATCCAGGCCAACGGTGCGCTGGCGGGAGATGTGGGGATCCACTTCTTAGATCACGGCAGACAAGCCGAGCTGGGGATGACCTTTTCCCCTGCGTATCAGCATCAGGGGTATGCCCGGGAAGCCATGCGGGCGGTGATGGCCTTACTCTTTGAACAGTTAGCCCACCACCGGCTGACAGCGGTGGTAGACACCCGCAATACCGGCGCGATCAAACTCCTGGAAGGGCTGGGCTTTCGTCGCGAGGCGCATTACCGGCAGAATATCTTTTTTAAAGGCGAGTGGGGCGATGAGTACCTGTACGCGCTGTTGCGTAGCGAATATCAGTGAAGTGACGGGCGAGCCGTCACTTCTGCCCGGCGGACGATTAGCTATGCTGGCGGATAAAGCGCACGCGCCACGGTTTTAGCACCCACAGCGCGAGGGCGGCGGTGACAAAATCAAGGCCAATCGCGCAGCTGAAGACCACATGCCAGCCGTGAGTGTACTGATAGAGCAGTGCCGCCAGCGGACCGCCAAAGATTGACCCGATGCCCTGCGAAATATACAGCCAGCCATAGTTGCTGGCGGCATGCTCGCTGCCGAACGTATCGGTGAGCGTCGACGGGAAGAGCGAGAAGATCTCCCCCAGCCAAAGAACACCACCCCGGAGAGCAGGACAAACAGCAGCGGATCTTCCCGGCACGCCAGCCAGAGCATCATCGCTACCCCCTCCAGCGCAAAGGCGATAAACATGGTTTGCTCGCGGCCGAAGCGGTCGGAAATAAACCCAAACAGCGGCCGGGTTAAGCCGTTGGTAAAGCGGTCTATCGTTAACGCCAGCGGCAGCGCCGCCATGCCAAACACCACCGCCTGGCTAATGCCGAAATCCTCGGCGAACACCGCCATCTGCGAAGTGACCATCAGCCCGGAAGTCGACATCATCGCCATCATGACGAACATCAGCCAGAACAGCGGCTGGCGCAGCATTTCCCGGGAAGTAAACGATCTGCTGCTCTGCACCACCGTCTGACTGACGGGCTGGGAGACAGCGGGCGGCGGCAGCTTCAGCCCCTGACTGGCGAGGAAGCCGACGAGGGCGAAAAGGATCCCGAAAGTCGTCATCGTGTGTTCAAGGCCGTTAGTGGTCAGCGACAGGGAGATGGGGAAGGTGGTTATGATGGCCCCCATCCCGTAGCCCGCCGCCACCGCGCCGGCGGCAAATCCCCGCTGCTGTGGGAACCATTTGACCATCAGGCCGACAACGCCGATGTAGACGATCCCGGTCCCGAGGCCGCCCATGCAGCCATAAACCAGCCAGAGCGTTGCCAGGCCATTCACCTGCGCGGAAAGCACCCAGCTCATTCCCGCCATCACCGTGCCAATAGCGATCAGCCGCCGTGGGCCAAATTTTTCCACTAACCGCCCCTGAAAAGGGGAAAAGAAGGTCTGCAGGATGATCAGCAGCGAGAAGGTGACCTGCAATTCTGGCAGACCGACGCCAAGTTTGGCGGCCAGGGGTTTTGTCAACAGCGTCCAGACATATTGCGGACTGGAGATGGCGGCCATACAGATCAGGCCCAGCACCAGCTGGCGCCATTTGCCATATTTCGGGGTAACCAACGGTTCGCTGAGTGTCGTCATGTTGTTCTCCGTTTTCAGTAAGCAGGCTTCCGTGAAACGCATCCACCCTGGATGCCTCACAGAAAGGGGAAGGTTGCGACCGCAGACTGGCGACCTGTTGTGGCCATATGGCATACGTTCTTGTCCACATTGCGGTATACAAGCGAAGAGCATTAAACGTGCCATATAAAATAATTTTTTATATTCAACTGGTTAATGTAATGAGGGCATGTCTGACGGGGGGCGGCATGGTGAATGTGCGGCACCAGGGCGGTGCAAATGAATTATCGCGGTGCGCTTTACCTGCTAACTGGCGTAGGAGACATCGTATATCCTGGAGTGGCGCTAGACGGACTTCAGTGCAAAGCCGCCCAGGCGGGTCGAGGCTACGAAATCACCGCCTGGGGCGGCTGGCAAGATAAACGGGAAATGAGGCTGGCGGTTTACCCGCTTAGTAGCGAAAAAAACGCTACTGTCCCGACTATTTTTTGCTTTATGAGCTGGGCATTTATTGTATGGACTCTCGCAGAGAGACATTCTTCCTGGTAGAAACCCTGGCTACCACACACAGATACTAGATAGGGGAAGCCTTATCGCCCTATATTAAACTCATGCCGCGGTACTGGCCCGGACTTTGAGCACTGACGGAATTTCAATGAACTTTTCACCAGGCTTATCGTTAAGCAGTTCGAGAAGAGCTTTACCGGCTTTCACCCCAATGTCATGCCAGGGAAACTCAACGGTTGTCAGGGCAGGGGAACAGACTGTCGATAACACTCCTCCGCCTAAACTCGCAATGGCTACGGTATTGGGCACCTTAATGCCGGCACTGTGGCAGGCCATCATACATCCACAGGCCATTTCATCCGACGTGCAAATTAACGCATCCAGATCGCCCCAGGTAATCATCATATCCTTGAATATATTGACGCCTGTGGCGATGGTGGATGGCAAATGCGTGGTTACCACCCGGTGCGGGGAGCGGTTCAGAGCGAGCATCGCCGTATTCCAACCGCTCAGCAACTGGCGAAACATTGTGTTATTAGCCGGGGTACAGAGCAGTGCGATGTTTTTTAATGAGGCGTCGGCCAGATGAGTCACGAGCTGTTTTACGGCCTTACCGTAATCCACGCCGATGCACATACCCACAGGGTGGGTATTTAGCGCGCCAATTTCCAGAATAGGAACATCCACGTTGGCCAGCAACTGGGTGCAGCTCTCAATGGTATCGATATTGAACTGAATAATGGCCGCCGGGTTATAGGCGAGCATTTTTTCAAACGTCTTTTGTTCACTTTGACCGTCATGCCCGGATTCCATCAACATCATGGTATATCCGCGTTCGGTCAGCACTTTTTGCAGCGCTTCAGAGACCGGCAAAAAACCCGGCGAAGAGAAGGTGGGAACGACGGCGAGAATAAGATCGGAATGGACCGACGCCAGATTACGTGCCTGCAGATTAGGGACATAGCCGAGTTGACTGACGGCCGCATCGATGCGATCGCGAAGCTCAGGATTCACTTTTTCAGGCATTCTCAGCGCTCGCGAGACGGTCATGGCGCTCACACCGACAAACTCAGCCACCTCGGTCAGGGTTATCTTACCCGTTCCTTTACGTCGTTTTTCTTTCGGGCTACCGTCCGCGTCTAAACTCTTCACCAAAATCACCAACCGTTTGAAAAATAAAATATAACGAAAGTATATCTGCGAATCGCATTATAACTTACCACAGCGAGGGGGAAAGCACATTATAGCCAGTGTTAGCGGTAACGCACTTTTTAACATTTTTCTTTGTTAGCGCTAACTTTGGGAGGTGTATCACAGTTGCATTTTATTTAGCTGTTTATAGTGCAGCACATAGACCCCCTCGGGAGAGCATATGATCAGAGACTGGTTAACCCCGGATAAAATTAAAGTCATTAACTCAATAGATAGCTGGGAAAATGCCGTTCGACTTGCAGCAGAACCCTTGCTGATGCAAGGGTATATAGCCGGGTCGTATATTGAGGCGATTTTGCAAAGCCATAAAGAACTTGGGCCCTATTACGTATTAGCTCCCGGCTTGGCGATGCCTCATGCCCGTCCTGAACAGGGGGTGTTAAGAAATGGATTATCGCTTCTTCATATTAAAGAAGGGGTGTCGTTCGGCTCGACAGAGAACGATCCGGTATACGTGGTAATCATACTATGCGCTCGTTCCGGAAATGAACATATCACGATGATTGGTGAACTGGCTGAAATCTTTAGCGATCAGCAAAAGTTACACCGATTGTTAAATGCCGATGATAGCAAGGCGATTCAGGCCGTTATTGACTGAAGGAAAACAGAATGAAAAAAGTGCTTATCGTGTGCGGTAATGGTTTGGGCAGCAGCTTCATCGTTGAAATGAATGTCAAAAAGATCCTTGCCGAAATGAATAAAGAAGCTGAAGTCGCACATACCGACCTGACGTCGGCAAAAAGCGAAACTGCCGATCTTATTCTCAGCGCTAAAGACATTGCAGAACATCTTAGCAGTCACTCTGCAAAGGTCGTTGGATTAAGTAATTTACTTGATAACAATAAAATTAAAGAAATTTTAGCAGAAAACATTTAAGCAACGGCTATCTGATTCGTGGAGTTTAACATGCTTCATTTTCTTATTTATGATGTGCTAGGAACACCGGCGATACTGGTTGGTTTATTTTCACTGATCGGTCTGCTGTTGCAAAAAAAAGGAATTTCAGACGTTATTTCAGGCACGCTGAAAACCATCATGGGTTTTGTCATATTGACCGCCGGCGCCGGTATTATAGCCTATACGTTAACCATCTTTAGCCAGTTATTTGAACATTCTTTCCATATTCAGGGCGTGGTGCCCAACACTGATGCCATGGCCGCTCTGGCGCAGAAGAATTACGGCACGGAAACCGCCACCATTATGGTATTGGGCATGCTGATCAATATCGCCCTGGCGCGTCTAACGCCATTAAAGTACATCTTTCTGACCGGACATCATACGCTTTATATGGCTGCGATGCTGGCGGTTATCCTGTCTAGGGGGATGGGTGGTGGCCATCGGGGCGGTTATTCTCGGTGCGATGATGGTCATCTCCCCGGCTATCTTGCAGCCGTTTACCCGTAAAATAACCAACACCGACGATCTGGCGCTCGGGCATTTTGGATCTATTGGCTACCTGCTGTCCGCGCTGGTGGGCAAAATTATTGGTAAAGGTAGTCCCTCGATTGAAGAGATCAAAGTACCTAAGTCGCTCAATTTCCTTCGCGACTCATCGGTGGCCATCTCTCTCACCATGATGATTCTGTTTCTGGTGCTGGTGCTCGTTGCGGGCAAATCCTTTGTCGAGGAGACCCTGAGCGCTGGTCAGAACTTTATTATCTTCGCCATTATTCAGTCCCTCACGTTTGCTGCAGGAGTTTATATCATCCTCGCCGGGGTTCGGATGGTGATTGCCGAGATCGTCCCGGCGTTTAAAGGGATTGCGGACAAACTGGTTAAAGACGCGAAGCCGGCGCTGGACTGTCCGACGGTGTTTCCCTTCGCTCCGAATGCCGTCATCGTCGGCTTCCTCGCAAGCTTTGTCGCAGGACTGGTCAGTATGTTCCTCTGCCCGCTGTTCGGCTTGAGCGTCATCGTCCCGGGCCTGGTTCCCCACTTTTTTCTGCGGGGCCACGGCGGGGGTTTACGGCAACATTACCGGCGGACGTCGCGGGGCGGTGGTAGGGGCTTTTGCTCACGGTCTGCTCATTTCGTTCCTGCCTGCCATTCTCTTGCCCATGATGGGGGATATGGGACTGGGCTCCACAACCTTTGGAGACGCAGACTTTGGCGTTGTCGGCATCGTGCTGGGTCATATCATCGCAATGTTTAACTAACTATTTATCGGAGGTGGTTTATGAGCGCTAAATTTTCACCGTCACTGATGTGCATGGATTTAACGCAGTTCAAAGAGCAGATCACGGCAATGAATAAAAAAGCGGATTTTTACCATGTTGATATAATGGATGGCAATTACGTCCGCAATATCACACTGTCTCCCTTTTTTATTGAGAATCTGAAAAAAATTACTACTGTGCCCATTGATGTTCATCTGATGGTGAATCATCCGGAAGATATCATTCCCATGTGTCTCGAGGCCGGCGCCGATATCATCAGCTTTCATCCCGAGACGGCGAATAACAAAATATTCCGCCTGCTGAATCAGATCAAGGATGCGGGCAAAAAGTGCGGGGTGGTGCTGAACCCGGCGACACCGGCAGAAAGCATTGCCGAATATGCGCATCTGCTGGATAAAGTGACGGTCATGTCGGTTGACCCTGGCTATGCCGGACAAAAGTTTATTCCTGAGTCGCTGAACAAGATTAGAAAGCTCATCAACATGCGCAAAAATAATGGCTATCACTATCTGACGGAAATTGATGGCTCTTGCAATGAGAAAACCTTCGGTCAGATTGCTGAATCCGGGGTAGATGTCTTTATCGTCGGCACATCGGGTCTGTTTTCGCTCCATGAGGATGTCAGCCAGGCGTGGGACAGAATGATCGAGATCTTCCAGCGGGAAACTGTCGCTGCATAACGGGTTATTTCTCTTCGAACCACAGTGTGTATTTGAATAAGCCTTAAAAGATCTGCATCACGCCAGCGATGCTGGTTTGTTATTTAACGACCACTCTATATGAATGCGGGTGAACCATGGATATTTCGACAGTGCTTAATGTTAAAAACATCAAGTTAAATATGACCGCCAGAACCAAAGAAGAGGTGATAGAAGAACTCACCGATTTACTTATCCAGGATGGCGCCGTCACCAATAAGGAAGATTTTATTCGTGATGTCTGGTTACGCGAGGAGCTAGGCTCTACCGGCTTTGAAAACCATATCGCTATTCCACATGGTAAATCTTCCGGTGTTTCCCGTACCGCATTAGCCATCGGACGCACGCAACATGCCATTCCCTGGGAGACCATGGATGGCAGCGATGTCCGCTGTGTTATTTTATTTGCGGTTTGCCTGGTGGATCAAAATGCCACCCATATTCGCCTGTTAGCGCAAGTGTCTGGGTCACTGGCGGATGAAGACATTATCGCTAAGGAAGGTGCGAACAAGTTCCTGATATGAGATCATCATATTCATCCGGAGCGCATCCCAGAGGGACATCATGAGCCATCAACTCACCTTCGCCGATAGTGAATTCAGCACTAAGCGCCGTCAG
>OIEK01000134.1_pt1 | contig 33173 bp, 43 predicted proteins | sample 1581821 | NCBI WGS metagenome assembly OIEK01 (sample SAMN03281017, study PRJEB24777) | human gut metagenome | isolation source: fecal sample PR221 from 1 month old male Chinese infant, caesarean... | reverse complement strand
AGTTCGATCCTGTCATCGTCCACCATTTGCGGGAATAGCTCAGCGGTAGAGCACCGCCTTGCCAAAGGCGGGGGTCGCGAGTTCGAATCTCGTTTCCCGCTCCATACACATTCCTCGATAGCTCAGTCGGTAGAGCAATCGGCTGTTAACCGATCGGTCGTAGGTTCGAGTCCTACTCGAGGAGCCATTTTTATTGGCCCGTTGGTCAAGCGGTTAAGACACCGCCCTTTCACGGCGGTATCCCGGGTTCGATTCCCGGACGGGTCACCACATGGACGATTAGCTCAGCTGGGAGAGCGCCTGCCTTACAAGCAGGATGTCGGCAGTTCGATCCTGTCATCGTCCACCAAAGCAAACGGTTATCTTCGGATGACCGTTTTTTAGTATGTAAAAAGTACATATGGTTATAAAAATACATATGGTTATGTAGATAAATAAAGAAGTACAACTGTTATAGTTGCACTCCTTTTGTTGTAATGCTTATATAGTTTTATGTAAAAAATATATAGTTGCTATGGTTATATTTTCAAAATATATAGTTAGTTATTGTTATATCTAAAAAATATAAATTTTTATTATAGTCACATCTGGAAACTACATATTTAACGAGGCGCGTACATAATGATATAAACGCCAACAAGGCATACAAGGCCTCCGATGATATCGTACATATCTGGTCGTAACCCGTCCACAAGCCATCCCCAGAGAATGGATAGAGCGATAAATACGCCGCCGTAGGCCGCGTACACCTTACCAAAGCTGGCTTCTGGTTGGAAGGTGGGGATGATGCCGTATAAGAATAAAATAAAAGCGCCTGCAATTAGGTATAACGGGCCTTTATCGTCACGCATATATAGCCATACAAGATAACCACCGCCGATTTCCGCAAGTCCTGCTAGTATAAAGAATAGAATAGATAAGAGCATAGTAACCTCACTGTATTCCTACTATATTAATTGAAATCTATTCTCTATTTTACAACTTAGGACAAGAGAGGGCAATTATTTTGTATAGGTAGGTCATTTGTTGCGTATAGTAAAACCCCATACACCAAAAGGTATACGGGGTTCTATTCGTTATTATAAACGTGGTGGTGATTCGCTGTGTACATAATCCATGAAGGTATGCATAGTTTCTGTTTTAGAATTATTCTTTTTAAATGCAAAGCACACTTGCAGTTTGAATGGTTTTTCTAAAGGCACAAAGCCATCATTGATGTTTAAAGACGTTAAAATTTGGCGTGCTACGATGCAACCAGATTTATTCTTTTGACAGTAGTCGATCATTGTATATGGATTGGATAGACGGCTACCGCGGATGTGTAGGTTTTGTTGACCGTTCCCAACATAGTTTTTTAATGTGCGATACATAAAGTATTTAGGTGGATACATGAGCAGTGGTTGTTGCTGGATAGCTTTTAAACTGGCTGTTTCCATACCGTTCACTAAGTTTGGTGCATAGTATACAAATTCGTCTTCTCTAAGCGCGGTGGATTCGTATGCGGACATATCCTTATTATTAGGTAAATAGAGTAATGCAATATCGATGCGGTTTTCTCGTAAGTCGAGCATCAATTCTTCTTCTTCCATATCGTAAATACTAACAGAGAATTCAGGATGGTTTTGGAAGAAGTGGGAAACGTAACCGTTTAGACGGATATCCCCAAGACTACGTAATACGCCAATATTTAGAATTGGGCGTTCAACCTTGCTAGCTAAACGAATGGATTGGATAGCGCGTTCCAATGTGTCGAGAACTTGTTCTGCTTCTGGTAGGAATAACTCACCTTCTGGTGTTAAACGGCTACCTCTTGTAGAACGGGAGATTAATTTCACGCCAACTAAACGCTCTAATTTTTTCATTTGAGCGCTGAAAGCTGATTGTGTAATATTCATAGATTGTGCAGCTAATGTAAAGCTTCCTGTTTTATTATAGGTAATAAAACTTTGTAGCTCTTGCATTGTAGGTAACTCTTTCATGTTATTCCCCCAACTTAGACATAAGACTCCAATGATACCTATTACCTTACTTATTCATATTGTAGCATACTATAATTGTTTTTTCATCTAAATCTATAAAATATGATGAAACATGCACAATCGATATAGTGCGTTGTATTATCGTAAAAAAGTGTAATTAGAAATTGTGATTATGCACTTATTTCAATGACTTTCACAAGTATCGATAATTGACATAACTAGATGAAAATGATATTATACTTGGGTACCATTATGTATAGGTACAGGTTTATTTTAATCTTATGAGGTGATAATCACATGGCAACGAGAAGAGAGGCTCGATTCAAACTTTGTCGTCGCTTTGGTGTGAACGTATTCGGTCACGCAAAAGCCTTGAATCGCGTCAAAAAAGACCAACGTCAGAAGAAAATGTCTGAGTATGGCACACAATTATTAGAAAAACAAAAAGTTAAAGCTTACTACAACTTGCTAGAACGCCAGTTCGTACGCTATTATGATAAAGCGAAAAAAATGCAAGGTGTTACAGGTCAAAACATGTTGATCCTTTTGGAACAACGCCTTGATAACCTTGTATATCGCATCGGCTTCGGTAACTCCATTCGTCAAGCTCGTCAAATGGTAAACCATGGCCACATCTTGGTAAACGGTCGTCGCGTAGACATTCCTTCCTTCTCCTGCAAACCAGGCGATGTAATCGAATTGCGCGAAGCATCTCGTGACAACGAAATGTTCAAAACTAACTTCCAAGAACTTCGTTCTTTCGAACTTCCTTACATTGAAAAAGACTTGGAAGGCTTCAAAGCTACTTTCACTCGTCTTCCTCAACGTGAAGAACTTCCTATCGAAGTTAACGAAACACTTATCGTCGAATTGTACTCCAAATAATTTGGCGCTATTGCCCGCAGTGCTGTGCACTGCGGGTTTTTGTATATATTGTATTATTTAAAAAGGGCTAATTATGTTATGGTGATATCTAGATTTAAAAAATGGGCTTTATGTACAGGTCTATTAATATCATTTTCTCTATCTACTGCAGTAGCTGCATCAATTCAAATCAATAATGCAACACCAATGGAGATTAAATCATATATTTTAACAAACAAAGAGTTGAGACATCCAAATTCGACAGTTAATTTAATTCCTCGGCAGGGAGCTAGTGCATTACAAATGGGTAGCGATAGTTCTGATATGATAGTATTTAACTCAGCAAAAAGTTAAGAGTGGGATTGTTTGGTGAAGCTTCAGTGAAAACAAATCGCTATACATATTTTTCTATATCTATATCTTTAAATCATTTAGGTAGTGAGGTGTCTTATTATGAAAGTGCTGAGCTATATAGTCTACAAAAAGGTGGATTTGGTATTGAAAGAACGAGCACTGATGAATCAGAAAGAATAATTTTAAATAAAATCAAACTACATTTTGATGGCGGATATACAAATGGATATACTCTTAGTCGTACAAAAGGTAAAAAAGGATATCCAATTGAAAAAATCGATCCTAATAGTCCTGCTGAAAAAGCTGGATTAAAAGTTGGAGATTTAGTTGTAAAGGTTAATGGACAAAAGGTTAAGTTTATAAAGGATACTAATACTTTTAATATCTCTAATAATATTGAGGCAAAAGAAAATAAGATTGTAACGATAGTTAGTAATAATGGTGTAGAGAAGGATATAACATTAGAAACAGGTTATTGGAATCCTAAAACAGGAATGTTTGAATAGGATAATATAGTCAATCCATGGGCTTGTAAATAGATAGGCTTTAAGGTAAAAATCATAGTAACTTTTAATTGACACAAACCCATAAAATCTGTATACTATTTTGAGTAAGCTTTAGTCGTGTTTCCATTAGCCCCCGGAAGCAAAGGACAAGCTGATTTTGGTAGAATTATGACGTTATTAGGAGGATATGCAGCATGAAAACTACATATATGGCCAATCCGAACACAATCGAACGGAAATGGTATGTTGTTGACGCTGAAGGTAAAACTTTAGGACGCCTTGCTGCCGAAGTTGCAAAAGTTCTTCGGGGCAAAAATAAACCAACTTTCACACCACACGTAGACACTGGTGACCATGTGATCGTTGTAAACGCAGAAAAAATTCGCGTAACTGGTAAAAATTGGAACAAAAGGAATACTTCCGTCACTCTGGTTATCCAGGTGGTTCCCGTTTCACTAAATTGTCCATGATGCTTGAAAAACAACCTGAACGTGTTGTTGAAATGGCAGTTCGTGGTATGCTTCCAAAAAATAAATTGGGTGCACAACAATACCGTAAATTAAACGTATACGCTGGTCCTGAGCATCCACATGCAGCTCAAAAACCAGAAGTATTAGAAATTTCCGTACGATAATCTAGAGGGAGGAATATATAATGGCAGTAGCACAATATTACGGCACTGGTCGTAGAAAATCTTCCGTTGCTAGAGTTCGTCTGGTACCGGGAACAGGTAAAATCACTGTTAACAAACGTGAACTTAATGATTATTTCGGTCGCCAAACTTTGGAATTGATCGTAAAACAACCTTTGAACTTGACTAACACAGTTGAACAATACGATGTTATCGCAACTGTAGCTGGTGGTGGTCCTTCCGGTCAAGCTGGTGCAATTCGTCACGGTATCTCCCGTGCGTTATTGGACGTAGATGGCGAACTTCGTCAATCTTTGAAAAAATGCTGGCTTCTTGACTCGTGACCCACGTATGAAAGCAACGTAAAAAATTACGGTCTTAAAAAATGCCCGCAAAGCAAGCCAATTCTCCAAACGTTAATATTTGGAATACAGGATATTACACCTGCAGACAATGTCTGCAGGTGTTTTTGTGTTTTATTTATGGTATAGTTAAAATATATTTTGTTTGTTAAGGGGGATATTATGGGAAACAATATCATATATAAAAAGGGATTATGTTACGAGATTTAATTTAAAAACAGATACAAAGTTCCGATCTGAGTTAGTAGATTTATGTTTAAATGGTGAAATGAAAATTTCTAATATAAAGCAATGTTTAGCTATAGGTTGGAGTTGTGTTGATTTTGAATCTGATGACTACTCTGCGTTTTATGATACCGTAGTAGAGTATGTACATGGACAAAAGCGACGATTAAATCCTGCTTTAAATATTTTTAAGTCGGCCCGTGAAAATGATCTGTTTTGGACAAGAGATCTAAATGGTGTGTATTGGATTTGTCGAGTCAAAAATCCTGCTATGGCCTATTTAAATAAAGAGTTAGATATAGGTGCGATTTTGCCTGTTGAAGCTTATAAATTCGGACTTGAAGTACCTGGTCAGATAAAAGCGTCTTTTAATAGACCTCATGGTGGTATTACTGAAAAGATAAAAAATGCATCAATATTATTGAATATTCTAAGTTTGTGTTTAATAAATTATCTGGTGAAGATTACTATGACGTTAATTTAAATATAACTGATAACGTAATAGCAAACTTACCAGATTTTGAATTGGAAGAGTTAGTAATTTCTTATCTTCAAATTGTTAAAGGGTATTATCTTCTTTTCGAACTCTATTGCTAATAAATTCAACGACTGTAAAAATTGAATGTCAATTGATCTCCCGTGATGTAAATAATGTTAAAAAGGCTGTAGTACAAGTTAAAGGTCCGAAAGCGCAAGTTTTAGATGCTCTTGATTTTAAAGATATGAAGACAAAGGCTATTATATCTACTTATATGCACCTTATATTGATAATTTAGAAAAAATGAAGAATGTAATTCGTATTTCGGATGAAGAGCTATATACATTCTATACGGAATATAAAACTATTTTGCCAGAATCTATTACTCTATTTGAAAATCTATTTAATATTGTGTTTAGTGAAAAGAAGTAATTTCACATTTACATCCCCATCTAATTTTCCTATAATAAAGATATATAATCGAATTTTTTCGAAAATGGATTTTCATATAGGAGAACTCATATGATTTATAATACAATTCAGTACGTAGTGGACAACGGCATTGGTACGTTGACGTTTAATCGTCCGACAGTAGCCAATGGTTTTAATATCGAGATGTGCAAGGAGATCCTTGAGGTCTTAGATAAAGCTCATAATGATGAAAGTGTTCGTGCGTTGCTTATCAATGCAGAGGGGAAGGTATTCTCTGCGGGTGGCGATTTAACAGAGATGGAGCGCGCTGTAAACGAAGGGGATACTGAGTCTTTATTTGAAATCGTTGAGCTAGTAGCTGAGATTTCTATGGCTATGAAGAAGTTACCAAAACCTGTTATCATGAGCCTTCAAGGCGCTGCGGCAGGTGCTGCCTTCAATATGGCTTTGGCAGCGGACTTTGTTGTAGCTGCTAATAACGTACGCTTTATTCAAGCTTTCGTAAATGTAGGCCTTGCTCCTGATGCGGGTGGTTTATTCCTACTAACTCGCTCTATTGGTATGAACCGTGCTATGCATATTGTCATGACTGGGGAAGCCGTATCTGCTGAAAAGGGTAAGGAACTTGGCTTTGTGTATAAGGTTTGTGAATTAGAAGATTTAGAGACTGCTACAAGACGCCTTGTTGAGAAGTTGGCAAAAGGGCCTGCACAATCTTACCGCGTTATGAAGGAAATGATGTGGAATAGCTTCTTAGCGGGTTGGGAAGAGTACAAGAAGTTTGAAGTAGAAAACCAATGTAAATTAGGTCTTTCAGAGGACTTCAAAGAAGGCGTACGTGCTTTCACAGAGCGTCGCCGTCCTAAATTTGGTCAACAATAATATTGATTTATGAATATACGGAATGGAATTTCCTGTAATTCATAAGAAAATACAAATATAATTAGAACCGATGTGGCTCCAACTATTGAGTTGCATCGGTTTTGCTTTCATTACACAGAAAAAGTGTATATAATAGAACTATTGAAATAGTTTTAGGAGGTCATTATTACATGGCTCAAGATACAATTAAATGTTATGACAGCCCTAGCGATGTAGTTAAAGCATTAGCAGAGGATTTTATTGCTTTCACTAACGAGGAAATCAATCGCACTGAAACGTGTGTTGTTGGTATTACAGGCGGGACTGTTATTAATGGTTTATTAGAATTGCTTAATTCCCCAGAATATATTGAACGCCTTAATTGGGAACGCATATTCTTTGTATGGACTGATGAGCGATTCTTGCCGCAATCTCATGAGGATAATTACTTCAATCGCGTGAAACCTTACTTGTTGTGTAAGGCGAAAGGGGCGGCTCATTTCTTGCCAATTAATACAGATTCTAAAACTGTAATAGAAGCGGCAGCGGAATACGAGAAAGAGGTTAAGAATGTTCTCAAGGCTTGTAAAAAAAGTGGTCTAGATTTGGCATTGCTCGATCTTGGTGAAGATGGTCATACAGCCGGCCTATTTGCAGGTTCTCATGCATTGCGTGTCACAGATCAAGAGGTGGTAGCCGTTGAGGATGGAAAGGTATGGGAACGTATTTCTATGACCTTTTCGTTCTTAGCAAAATCCGATGCTATTTGGTTTACCGTAACTGGTGAAAGTAAGCGAACTGCATTGACAAAGGTATTGTATCAACGCGAAGATTACGAGGATTTACCTTGGGAAAAACGAATTGGTCGTGTACTACCTGGAGCGGTGCTTTCACAACAAGCTATGACCTGGTATGTGGACAAGGCAGCCTATGATGATGTACACTAAAGAGTATAAGTAGTAGTAAAGATAAAGGAGATACATATGGGGTCTATAGGAACACCTGAATTAATAGTTATATTAGTGATTGCTCTAGTTATCTTCGGACCTGGTAAATTGCCTGAAGTCGGTAAAGCTATAGGTAAAGGCATCAATGAGTTTAAAGATGCTATTTCGGGGCCTAAAAAGGCTGTTGATGAAACGAAAGAAGCCGTTAAGAAAGCGACTACTATCGATGTGACAGCAGGGGCTAAGAACGACGATAAACATAAAGAAGCTAACGATTAATAGGAGGTAACACTATGTGTAAAGATTGTGGTTGTGGCGAAGATAATGGCGTTGTAACAAAGGTATTTACCGTACCGGGGATGATGTGCAACAACTGTAAAGAAACAGTTGAAGGTGCATCTTTAGGTTTGCCTGGCGTATTAAGTGCAGAAGTAGATTTGCCAGAAAAGACTGCTACTGTTTCTTTTGATCCAACAAAAGCATCTGTAGAAGTTATTACAAAAGCCATTGAACGAACTGGCTTTGAAGTGGCAGGCGTTGCAGACGGTGTACAAAAACATAGTCATGGATTACTAGGCACTTTGAAACGTCTCTTCAAATAATCGAACCGATGGAGCTGTATTGAAACCTTGTTTCGATGCAGCCCTTTTTTGTTTAAAGAGGTAATACGATGATACGTAAGTTTGATGCTAAAAATTTTAAGTGGGATGGTATCGAAACCTTGGTATATAAGCAAGATGGTAGTCCTTTTAAAGATGTAACACGTCAAGTATTATACGATGGTGCTTATGATATTCCATGTCAATTCCGCTATTTTGAATGTTTGCCAGGAGGGTATTCTACCTTGGAGTATCACGATCATACGCATATGGTTATGATATTTCGCGGCAAGGGGCAAGTCTTATTGGGCGATGAAATCCACGATGTAGAAACTGGTGATTTTATCGAAATTCCAGGCAAAACAATTCATCAGTTCCGTGCTAATAAGGGCGATTATATTGGTTTTCTTTGCTTGGTAAATCAAGATCGAGATAAGGTAAAATTATTATCCCCTGAAGAGATGGAAATGTTACGAGCAAATCCTAAAATCAAAGAATTCTTGGAAAGTTGTTAAGCCTGATGGAGGTTCTATGAATACTTTTACACGAGCGGCCCTTACCGTTTTAGTGGGCCTCGTTATTTGGTTTTTACCTCATACAGAGGCAATCAAGCCTGAAGGTTGGCATTTATTAGCTATCTTTACGGCTACTATTGTGGGCTTTATCTTACGTCCCTGGCCAACGGGTATTATGGCGCTTTTTGGTATTGTTGTAGCCGTAGCCACTAATTCCATCACTATGGTACAGGCTCTAGGTGGCTATGCAGAGGCGAATGTGTGGCTTATCGTAGCGGCCGTATTCTTTTCACGAGGTATTATTAATTCTGGCCTTGGTAAGCGTATTGCGTACACCTTGATTCGCTCTTTTGGCACAAGCTCATTAAAGCTTGCCTATGCGTTGGCTTGTACGGACTTGATTATTTCTCCAGCTACACCATCTAATACGGCGCGTGGAGGTGGTATTGTATTCCCCATTGTACAAAATATTTCCTTAGCTTTTGGTTCTGAACCTTATGGTAATACGGCCCGCCGCATTGGGGCGTACTTGATGACGACGGCACATACTATTAACACTATTACTGTGACGATCTTCTTGACCGCATGTAGCGGTAATTTGCTTATTACGTCTTTAGGTGCTAAACTGTTTGGCTATGATATATCTTGGTGGGAATGGTTCCAAGCAGGTGTCATTCCTGGTGTGATTTGTATGATTTTGATGCCTTGGTTTATCTATAAAATCTATCCACCAGAAATCAAGGAAACACCAGAGGCTGCTGTAATGGCTCAAAAAGAACTAGAGGCTCTTGGACCTATTACGAAGGCTGAAATTTCTGTTGCTATTATCTTTGTACTTTGCATTTTGCTTTGGGCGACAGCGATTTGGACTAAGCTTCATCCTACAGCTGTTGCGATGATGGGGGTTCTGGCGTGTGTTGTGACTGGCTCTCTTACGTGGGAGGATATCTTGGGTGAACGCACCGGTTGGGATATCCTTATCTGGATGGGCACGCTTGTCGGCATGGCTGGGTTGCTTGGTAAGCTCGGTGTGGTAGCTGTCTTTGCAGACTTTATAAGTCAACATTTAGCTGGCTTCGATTGGTTCTGGGCATCCTTTATCATTTCCGCTACCTTTGTGTATTCTCAGTATTTCTTTGCCAGTGGTACGGCGCGTATTACGGCTCTGTTCTCCGCCTTTGCAGCTATTTTAGTGGCGATGGGGGCTCCTATTCCGTTTACAATATTGCTCTTTGGTTTGATGAACAGCCCTGGCTGTACATTGACTCACTATAGTTCAGGTGTAACACCGATTTTCTTCGGTGCTGGTTATGTGCCACAAGGTACGTGGTGGCGCGTAGGTCTTGCCATTTCTGTGGTAAGTTTCCTCATTCATTTCTGGGGCGGCACTTTTGGCATGTGGCTCTTTGGTATTTTATAATATATTCAATCCCTCACTACGATGAGGGATTTTTCTTGTTATATCTATATTTTTTATACCTTACTAGGTTTGCTATAGTTTTTGGGTATGGTGAACTTCATAAAAAAACTATGATGAATCTATAGAATTTATTGTGAATTATCTTGCGCGGGATAATATAACGTGTTATTATTATTCCGTGATTAATATTACAGAATATTTTAGGAGGAAACATGTTAGGTTTAGTCATTAGCTTATTGATTATTGCGCTAGTCGTGATTATTAATGACATTCGAATTATGAACAACAACTTAACACGTTTTTGTCTTAGAAGTTCCGCGAATGGTTTAATATACAATCAATAAGATTTGACTATATGGTTTGTTTCTTATGTGTATATTTTCCAGGGGGTACATAGGATTATTTATGTATATAGGAATTCTGTAAACAAAAGGAATATCATTTGTAAACTTTTAAGACGATTCATTGGAATCGTCTTTTTTTATGCGTCGTGAAAGCTGTCCAAGTGGATGCTTTCAAAAGTGAGGAGATTAACATGAGTTGTAGAAGTGACAATTTGAAAACAGGCGTAGCACGTGCACCACACAGATCTTTACTAAAAGCTCTAGGTTTTGTAGATGAAGAAATGGGTAGACCAGTCATCGGTATTGCCAATTCTTTCAATGAAATCATCCCTGGTCACGTAGGCCTGAAAAATATTGTACAAGCCGTAAAAGACGGTATCCGCAACGCAGGTGGTGTGCCAATCGAGTTCAATACTATCGGTATTTGTGATGGTTTGGCAATGAACCATATCGGCATGAAATACTCCTTAGTTACACGTAATATCATTGCAGATTCCATCGAAGCTACTGCTATGGCTACACCATTCGATGCGATGGTATTCATTCCAAACTGTGATAAGGTGGTGCCAGGCATGTTGATTGCAGCTGCGCGCCTTAATATCCCATCTGTATTCGTGTCTGGTGGGGCTATGCTCGCTGGTGTACATAAAGGTAAAAAGATTGGTTTGTCCGACGTATTCGAGGCCGTAGGCAAACATCAAACTGGTGAAATGGGTGATGCTGAGTTAGCCGATATCGAAAATACGGCATGTCCTACATGTGGCTCTTGCTCTGGTATGTATACGGCAAATACAATGAACTGTTTAACAGAAGCTCTCGGTATGGGCCTTCCTGGCAATGGTACAATCCCAGCGGTATATTCTGAACGTTTGCGTTTAGCAAAATTAGCGGGTATGCAAGCGGTAGAGGTATTAAAAGCAAACCTTCGCCCTAAAGATATTATGACTCGTGAAGCCTTTGAAAATGCGGTAGCTCTTGATATGGCTTTGGGTGGCTCCTCTAATACGGCGCTTCATTTACCGGCTATTGCTCACGAAGCAGGTGTACCATTATCCTTAGACGATTTCGATCGCATCGCCCAAAATACACCTCAATTATCTAAATTATCTCCATCTGGCGTATATTTCATTGAAGACTTGTACGCTGCAGGTGGTGTATCTGCCGTGTTGAAACGTTTAGCAGAAAATGGTCGCCTTCATACAGATTGCAAAACTGTTGCTCTTAAAACACAAGGTGAAATTGCAGCGGCCGCTCATGTTGTGGATGAAGATGTTATCCATCCATGGGATAATCCAGTACATGAAACTGGTGGTATTGCGGTTCTCAAAGGTAACCTTGCTGTAGATGGTTCCGTTGTAAAAGCCGGTGCCGTAGATGCAGATATGCTTGTTCACTCTGGTCCTGCAAAGGTATTCAACAGTGAAGAAGAAGCGGTTGAAGCTATCACGGGCGGTAAAATTGTAAAGGTGATGTTGTAGTTATCCGCTACGAAGGCCCTAAAGGCGGTCCTGGTATGCGTGAAATGTTGACTCCAACATCTATGATTGCCGGTATGGGTCTAGATAAAGATGTAGCATTGTTGACAGATGGACGCTTCTCTGGTGCGACTCGTGGTGCATCGATCGGACACGTATCTCCAGAAGCAGCTGCAGGCGGTACCATTGCCATCGTTGAAGATGGTGATATTATCAACATCGATATTCCAAACGGTAAATTGGAATTAGCTGTATCTGATGATGAAATCGCTCGTCGTAAAGCTGCATTGAAACCATTCAAATCCAATGTAACTGGATATCTTAAAAAATACGCTCTTCACGTATCCTCTGCTGCACAAGGTGCTATCGAAGTATTTGAAGACTAATACTCGACTTTTATTTAATACTAACTAGAGGAGACCGTGTATATGTATAAGTTATATGATTTTATGGAGGCTCGTGAGCGCTTGAGCACAATCACTGTGAAAACGAAGTTACTTCATAGTGATGTGTTTTCTGACGAGTGTGGCAATGATGTATATATCAAGCCAGAAAACTTGCAAATAACAGGCTCATTTAAGGTTCGTGGAGCTTATAATAAAATTGCAAAACTAACAGAAGAGGAAAAGGCGCGCGGTGTTATCGCTGCATCTGCCGGTAATCATGCACAAGGCGTGGCCCTTGCTGCGAAACGTCTTGGCATTAAAGCGACTATTGTCATGCCGAAACATACACCTCTTATTAAGGTGAATGCTACAAAACAATACGGTGCAGATGTTGTACTATTTGGCGAGATTTATGACGAAGCCTATCAAAAGGCGATGGAGTTGCAAAAAGAACACGGTTATGTGTTCGTTCATCCGTTTAATGATGAAGATGTAATAGAAGGGCAAGGTACGATTGCCCTTGAGGTGCTTGATGAATTGCCTGATGCGGATATTTTGCTCGTTCCTGTTGGGGGCGGTGGTATCGTATCTGGTATTGCGGCTGCGGCGAAATTAAAAAATCCGCGTGTTAAGATTATCGGTGTAGAACCAGAAGGTGCAGCGAGTGCCCTAGCTGCCTTAAAGGCTGATCATCCTGTACCTCTCGATGAAGTGGCGACGATTGCAGATGGTACGGCAGTACGTCAAATTGGAGAAACTACATTAGAATATATCAAGCAATATGTAGATGAAATTATTACCGTTTCTGATTATGAATTGATGGAAGCATTTTTATTGCTTGTTGAAAAACATAAGTTAGTAGCAGAAAACTCTGGTATTTTGCCACTCGCTGGTCTCAAGAAATTAGAGTGCCGCGGTAAAAAGGTGGTAGCTATCGTCAGTGGTGGTAATATCGACGTACTAACTATTTCGTCAATGATTAATAAAGGCCTCGTATTGCGCGGTCGTATCTTTACCTTCTCCGTTAACCTTCCTGATAAACCTGGCCAGTTAGTGGCTGTATCTCAAATGTTAGCAGATGCAGATGCAAATGTTATTAAACTCGACCATAATCAGTTCAAAAACCTTGACCGTTTCCATGAAGTGGAATTGCAAGTAACGGTAGAAACAAATGGTGAAGAGCACATCCAACACATTATTGATACTTTCAAACATAATGGCTACATTATTAAACGTTTAAATTCCAGCGAGATTTTATCTGAATAGCTGGTTGAAAGGGTTCCTATGAGCGCAGAAACAATCAATGGGGCACGCATTGTCCTTGAAACATTGCATCGCTTAGGCGTAACCGATATGTTCGGTTATCCAGGTGGCGCAGTAATCCCAATTTATGATGAAATTTATAGCTTCCCTGAAATTAAACATTACTTCGTCCGTCATGAACAAGGTGCAGCACATGCGGCAGATGGCTATGCTCGCGTATCTGGTCGCGTAGGTGTATGTCTTGCTACCTCTGGTCCTGGTGCAACGAATCTTGTAACAGGTATTATGACTGCGTACATGGATTCCGTACCTATGGTGGCCATTACTGGTCAGGTTGGTCGGCCCTTTATCGGTAAGGACTCGTTTCAAGAGGCGGATATCCAAGGCATTACGATGCCTATAACCAAGCATAACTATCTTGTTCAAGATATTCATGATTTGCCTCGCATCATTAAAGAGGCGTACTTTATTGCTGGTACAGGTCGTCCAGGCCCTGTACTCATCGATATTCCGAAGGATATTCAAACCGAAAAAATATCCATGGCGGAATACAACAAATTGTACGAAGTACCTATTCATCTTGAAGGCTATGATCCAACCTATAAAGGTCATCAAGGTCAAATCAAAAAAGCAGCTACTCTCATCAAAAATGCAAAGCGCCCACTTATCATTGCTGGGGCAGGCGTATTGAAGTCTGGTGCTATGGATGAGCTTAAAGAATTAGCTGAAAAGGCTCAAATCCCGGTGACGAATACATTAGTTGGCCTTGGTGGCTTCCCGGGAGATCACGAATTGGCCCTTGGTATGGTTGGTATGCACGGTTCTGTTGCAGCTAATAATAGTACAGATGAGGCTGATCTCGTGATTGCTGCAGGCATTCGTTTTCATGACCGCATCACAGGCCATCCAGACTTTTTCTGTAAAAAAGCTAAAATCATCCATATCGATATTGACCCAGCTGAAATTGATAAGAATGTCACAATCAATGTGCCTATCGTAGGGGATCTAAAACAGGTATTAACGGAGCTTAATGCTCTTGTAGAACCTACAACGCATGAAGCGTGGCTTGAGCAAATTCGAGAATGGCAAGTGGAATACCCTATGGTGATTCCTGAATCGAAAAATGGTGTATTGCATGCACAATATGTGTTGTCTGAGCTTAATAAGATTGCCAAGGAAGATGCCATAATCGTAAGTGATGTCGGTCAACATCAAATGTGGGCGGCTCAATTCTTAACTCATAAAAAACCTCATACTATCGTTACCTCTGGCGGTGCGGGTACCATGGGGTATGGCTTACCGGCGGCTATTGGGGCTCAAGTAGGGGCACCTAAGAAGCAAGTTATCCTCGTTGTCGGTGATGGCGGGTTCCAAATGACTTGTGAAGAGCTCATGATGGTTCGTCAATATAATTTGCCAATCAAGATTGTTATTATTAACAATGGCTATCTTGGTATGGTTCGTCAATGGCAAGAAATCTTCAATGATAGACGCTACTCTTATGTAGATTTAGAAGTGAGTCCGAACTTCGTGAAACTCGCAGATGCATTTGACTTAAAAGCAGCGCGTCTAGATAATGTTGAAACTTTCAACAAAGAATTTAAATCATACATTACATCGGATGAAAGCATTGTCTTGGATTGTCGCGTTGAACGAGAGGATAATGTATTACCAATGATCCCAGCAGGCGGCACGATAAGCGGTATGATGGGTAAGAAAGGGGTGCTATAATGGCGAAAGAACATCAAGTCTTAATCATTGCAAAAAATGCACCAGGTATTGGTACACGTATCTTGGCACTCTTTAACCGTCGTGGCTTTAACGTTACAAAAATGACATCTGGCATTACAAATCAGCCAGGTTATGCACGTATTACTATTACTGTAGAGGCCGATGACCGAATTCTTGATCAAGTGCAAAAACAAATCTACAAGCTCATCGATGTTGTTAAGGTTAAAGTGTTTGACAATCATGATGTGGTATGCCGTGAGCTAATGCTTATCAAGGTAAAAGCATCTGCTTCCACAAGATCACAAATTGTACAGATTGCCGATGTATATCGTGGTAATGTGTTAGATATTTCTCCTACATCTATGATCATTGAAGTCATTGGCAGTGTAGAAAAATTACGTGGCTTCATTCAAATTATGGAAACTTATGGTATTCTTGAAATTGCCAAAACAGGTATCACCGCTATGAGCCGTGGAGAAAAAATGTAGGAGCTGATAACGTGGGGCGTGAATTACTCCATTATGAAAATGTCTGCTTTCGCCGTGATGGTAGACCTATTTTAGATAATGTAAATTGGCATATAGAGGAAGGTGAACATTGGGCTTTGTTAGGGCTTAATGGGGCCGGTAAATCAACGCTACTCAGCATGCTACCGGCTTATCAAATTCCTACAACGGGCACTTTGCGTGTGTTTGGTAAGGAGTTTGGCAAATATGCGTGGCCTAAAATCAAGTCTAGACTAGGATTTGTCAGTTCTGCTCTTGGACAATTTCAGTCAACCTTGGATAAACAAGTTGTTGAAGATATTGTTATTTCTGGTGCGTTCAGTAGCATTGGTATATACCAAGAGGTAGCACCTGAGGTTCGTCAACGAGGTATGCAATTATTATCTGAATTTGGTCTAGGATACTTAGAAGGACATCGTTATTACACCTTATCTGCTGGTGAGCAGCGTCGTGTATTGTTAGCGCGGTCTATTATGGCAAATCCGGAATTATTGATTTTGGATGAGCCTTGCTCTGGCTTGGACTTACCAGCGAGGGAGCAGTTTTTACGCACCGTATCTACCTTGGCGGCGGAGCAGAAGACGCCGATTATCTATGTGTCACATCAAATTGAAGAGATACTACCGTTTATTACTCATGTAGCTATCCTGCGAGAGGGCAAGATGGTTCATGCAGGACCTAAACACGAGATATTAACCGATGATATTTTATCTGATGTCTTTGGTCTTTCCGTACAAGTTGTATGGAAGGATGATCGTCCATGGGTGATGGTTCGGTAGTTATCAAATTTCTTTATCAGAGGCTTAAAACTTGGCTTACTGATACTAAATTAATGTACGCCACATCTTGCAAAAATTTGTTAGATTGTGTACAGTATATATAATCTATATTCTATTGAATATGTTTGGAGGTTGTCTAATATGGCAGGTAAAATTTTAGGTACTACAGTTTATTATGATGCAGATTGTAATTTGAGCAAATTGGAAGGCAAAAAAATTTACAGTGTTAGGTTACGGTTCCCAAGGTCATGCTCATGCATTGAACTTGAAAGAAAATGGTATGGACGTAACAATTGGGCTTCGCGGTGGTTCTTCTAGCTGGAAAGCTGCTGAAGAAGCAGGTCTTACAGTAAAAGAAACTGCAGAAGCCGTTAAAGGCGCTGATATCGTTATGGTATTGATTCCAGACGAATTGCAAGCAGACGTATATGCACAAGATATTGCTCCAAACTTGAAACAAGGTGCGTACTTGGCATTCGCTCATGGCTTTAACATTCACTTTGGTAAAATCGTACCTCGTGAAGACATCAATGTATTCATGGTAGCTCCTAAAGGTCCTGGTCATTTAGTTCGTCGTACATACCAAGAAGGTTCCGGCGTTCCTTGTTTGTACGCTGTAGAAAAAGACCCATCTGGCGATACTGAAGAAGTAGCATTAGCATGGGCTTCTGGTATCGGTGGTGGCCGTTCTGGTATTTTGGAAACTAACTTCAAATCCGAAACTGAAACTGACCTCTTTGGTGAACAAGCTGTATTGTGCGGTGGTGTTACTGAGTTGATTAAAACTGGCTTTGAAGTATTAACTGAAGCTGGTTATGAACCTGTTAACGCTTACTTCGAATGCTTGCATGAAATGAAATTAATCGTAGATCTTATCTACGAAGGTGGCTTCCAAAAAATGCGCCACTCCATCTCCAACACTGCTGAATACGGCGATTACCATGCAGGTCCTCGCGTAATCACTGCAGATACTAAAAATGCTATGGAACAAATCTTGGCGGATATTCAATCTGGTAAATTTGCTGATGAATTCTTAGCAGATTCCAAAAATGGTCAAAAATTCCTTAAAGAACATCGCGAAGCAGCTGCTAATCATCCAATTGAACCAGTTGGCGCAGAACTTCGCAACTTGATGAGCTGGTTAAAATAAGAGTATTATTTAGGTAATCTTTTGTGAGATTATATGCTTATTAAAAGCGACCCCGTAAGGGGTCGCTATTTTTTATCTTTTCTTACATTATTTTGGGCCATCTTGACGATTACATCGAAAATATTGGAATCAAATATGGTATAATAAAAAGTAATATTTGAAAGGAGTGTAGCATGGATTTTTACACATTAGCCTATGTTGAAAGTCAGGCTGTAATAGGTCAAACTTGGGGCTTTATTATAATTGTAGCTGTTCTGTTAGCATTGCTCATTTTGGGAGTACAAGTATTGCGAAATGGTTTTACTAGTCGCTATCGTGACCTGATGATTATATTGTCTTTAATCGTAGTGTTCTTCTTAGGGCTTGAATACCAAGAGTATAATCGGATGAAAACCTATTCTGAGGACTCCTCTCGTATGGCTCAATTTTTACATTCTTTCAGCTCGGATCGTTCTGTGCCGAGTGACCAATTGGCGGTTAACTCCTTAAAGATTCGTAATGGTATGATTTTAAAAGTAAGTGACGCTTACTATGAGGTTCAATTTAATCCAGAATTTTCAACCTATACGATTACACGTGTTTATAAGGTAAGCCCTATAGATCGAATTCACGATAAAGAGGATGCATTACAATAAGGAGGACCACATATGACAGAAGCTATGGCCGTCTATGGGATGGTCTTTGCAAAACTCGCCATCGGTCTCTTGGCGATTATTCTACAAATCAATTTAATGGGTAAGGGCAATTTAGCCCCAACCTCTGCTTTAGACCAATTGCAAAACTACGTACTTGGTGGTATTATCGGTGCCATTATTTACAATGATCAAATTGGCATTTTACAATTTATGTTAGTCCTTATTTTGTGGACTATTTTGGTAATGACGCTTAAGTTTTTAAAAGGGAATCTTCGTATTTTTAAAGCAATTCTTGATGGTCATCCAGTTATAGTAATCGAAAAAGGTCATATTCTAACAGAAGAATGTATGCGTTATGGTATACAAGCGGCTGAACTTAAATTAAAACTTCGCGCTGCAGGTGTTCAATATGTTACGGATGTTAAGCGTGCCGTATTGGAGCAAAACGGTCAGCTCAACGTGGTTCAATTTGGTGAAGATAATATCCGATTTGATCTTATCGATGATGGACAAATTAATCAATTTACCCTCGATGTAATTGAAAAAGATAGAGAGTGGCTTGAACGAGAAGTTCAAGCTCAAGGATACTCTGTTAAGGATATATATATTGCAGAATATAAAGATGGTAAAGTTGTTGTATATCCTTATGATAAAAGAGAGAGACCTAATTTAGTAAGCTCTATAAAAAATAAGACTAAGAGCAAATTAAAGCCTTAAGTTGTAGCTTGTAATATGAAGCTAATACATCTATTAACATTTTAACAATAGGTATATAGTATTTAGTTTTTATTAAGCCCACTATTCGTAGTGGGCTTATATAGAAAGGAAATTAGTGAATCGTAAAGATTTAATTGATCGATTACAAGAATTATATAAAGATGAAGACAGTCGGGTAACAGTAAATCCTCATGCAGGGCAAAAAGTAGCTATCGTTTATCCGAATACATATTTTGTGGGCATGAGTAATCTTGGACTTCATATCATTTATGAGGAAATCAATTTACGAAATGATAGCGTCTGCGAACGAATCTTCTTGCCTGAGAAAAAGGAATTAGAAGCTTACGATAAGACTAAGACTCCCCTTATGAGCGTTGAAACACAAAGGCCTATGCATCAATTTGATGTAGTTGCTTTTGATGTCACCTTTGAAATGGATTTATTTCCATATTCCTTTGATGTTGCGCCATGGTCGTGTACCTATTATGGGAAAAGACCGCACCGAGTTTGACCCTATCGTTATTGCAGGCGGTCCTTGTGCGACGTTCAACCCAGAGCCTTTTGCTGATTTTATTGATGCTTTCATTATCGGTGAAGGGGAAGGCCTTGTGAGCCATGTCCTCGATATCATTCGAGATGGGAAACTGGAGGGTCTAGATCGCCCTGCTATTTTACGTCAGTTAGCGGATATATCGGGCGTATATGTACCATCCTTGTATGTGCCCATTTATAGTGAAGACGGTAAATTCAAAGGCTATGATATTACAGAGGGCGTACCTAAGAGGATTAAACGTCACTTTGAAATGCTTACTAGCGGTGGTGAAACGGTAGTGGCTACGAATTATACTGAATTTGGCGCTATGTATATCATCGAAGTAGCCCGTGGTTGTGGTCGTCACTGTCGCTTCTGTATGGCTGGGTATTGTTTCCGCGTACCTCGTGTACGTCCTTTAGACATTTTGAAAGAAGGCGTAGAGCGCGCAGAAAAGCTAGGTAAAAAGGTGGGCCTCATGGGTGCCGCTATTTCAGATTATCCTGAGGTAGACGAACTAGTTAATTATATTCGCTCTAAAGATATGCGTTACTCTTGTGCATCTTTGCGTGCTGACTCGTTAACACAAGCCGTGGTGGATGGACTAGCGGATAGTGGACAAAAGACGATTACCATTGCACCAGAAACGGGTAGTGAACGGTTGCGTCGCGTCATTAACAAGGGTATCAGTGAAGAGCATTTACAAAATGCAGCCACCTTATCTGCAAAGTCAGGTATTCAGCATATGCGCTTATATATAATGATTGGGCTGCCTACGGAAACCGATGAAGATATTGAGGCTATTGTAGGTCTTGCGGAGAGAACACAGGCTCATATGGCTGAGGTAGGCTGTAAAGGTCGTTTGACGCTCAGTATTAATCCGTTTATTCCTAAGCCTTTTACACCATTTCAATGGATGGCCATGGATAATCAAAAAACGGTGGAGAAAAAATTACAATATATAAAAAAAAGCGTTGCAAAAGAATCGCCGCATTGAGGTTCTTGTAGAGTCCCCTAAAGAGGCGTATATTCAAGGCGTTCTTGCTCGTGGAGATCGCCGCTTAGGCGCTGTTATTGCAGCGTGTGCAGCCGATCGAGGTAGTAAATCTTTTAAGTCTGAAATGAAGGCGGCTGGACTAGATATGGACGATATGAACTATCGCGAACGCAGTTTTGATGAATTCTTGCCGTGGAGCCATTTAGATATGGGCATGGACGAGGGTTATCTCGAAATGGAATGGAAACGATCCATCGATGAAGCCTATACACCGCCATGCACACAAGGGTGTAAACGATGCGGTGTTTGTAAATAGGAGGAATTGATGAATCAATCGGTAAAGTGTATAGATGTGAAAGGTCCCCATGGAACGTGGTCTTATGAGACGCCAAGCTGGAGTGAGCGATTTCCTATTGTTATGGGCGATACCTATCGTCATGGTGGCGTATCTAAAGCCCCTTATGAATCATTAAATCTAGCTTTTCATGTAGGCGATGAAGCTCAGAGTGTACGAGAAAATCGAGCTATTATTGCGAAATATTTAGGTGTTGAACCAAACCGTATTTCTTGTGGCAATCAAGTCCATGGTTTAAAGGCTGTAGAAATCACAGAAGACCTTATTGGGGCCGGTGCTTTTGGAGAAGATACGGCTATCGATGATTGTGATGCGGTATTTACAAATCTACCTCATGTGCCATTATTTCTGTTCACTGCAGATTGCGTTGGCGTAGGCATTTACGATGCCAAACATCATGCGATTGCAACGGCACATTCAGGTTGGCGTGGTGCCATTGGCCGCTTACCAGTACTTACTATTGAGGCCATGAAAGAGGCTTATGGGACCGAGTTCAAAGATTGCTATATATATCTTGGGCCTAGTATTGGACCAGAGTCCTTTGAAGTAGATATAGAACTAGGTAAACGCTTTGAATTAGCCTGGAGAGATATGACAGACCGAGATGCATCTGATGTTGTCAATTATTCTGGTGATAAATTAGATAAGGCTTATATCAATTTATGGAATTTTATTGGTGAGGATCTCGTTGTAAATGGAGTTCCTCCTGAGAATATCACAATTGGTGGTACCGATAGTGTAAGTGAAGTAGACTGTTATTCCTATCGTCGAGAGGCAGGCCTAACAGGTCGCATGGCCTTATTTGCGATGTTACAAGACCGATAAAATTCGACTTTCACAGGAATCATAATAAAGTATGATATTTTATATATATACATGCTTGAATTTGTGGAAGGGATAAGCCTTAAATCATGTACATTTGACCTTAAATACTATATAATAAAATAGTCTATACAAATATATTTGATGATTATGATATATAGATTGAAGGGGGCATTCACGTGATTGAAGAATCCCTACACGCTATACAGCAGCGCATGGCCGATGCTATGGCGCGTGTTGGTCGCGTAGATACAGCATTATTAGTGGCGGTTACAAAGAACCACCCTGTGTCGGCTGTGGAAGAGGTCGCACGGCTCGGTGTCACTCATGTAGGAGAAAATCGAGTACAAGAGGCCAAAGAAAAGCAGCTAACCTATAAGGGGCCACAATTAACATGGCATTTGATTGGTCATTTACAGGTCAATAAGGTGCGCCAAGCGGTTCCTATGTTTGATTTAATTCATTCTGTGGATAGCCGTAAATTATTAGATGAAATCGAAAAGGTTGCTGCAAAGCACGATAAAATACAAGATGTATTACTGCAAGTCAATGTGGCCCGCGAAGCCTCTAAAACGGGAATGACCGTCGAAGAGTTTCCAGAAATACGAGATTATGCAAAAACATTGCCTCATGTACGCGTAAGGGGCTTGATGTGTATGGCGCCATTTTTCGATGATACACAGGAAGCTCGTCCAATCTTTCGCGTAGCGAATGCCTTGTTTGAGGATATGAAACGCTACTTTGAAGAAGGGCAGATTCAATATTTATCTATGGGGATGACTCATGACTTTGAGGTCGCTTTGGAAGAAGGGGCTAACATCGTTCGTGTAGGCACAGCAATTTTTGGGGAACGTGTATATTATTAAGGTTCGGATTACCTGATAATCGGAAGCGTTAATTGTATTAGGAGGAAATCCAAATGGCATTGGGAGATTATTTAGACAAAGCAAAAAACTTATTCTTAGGCAGAACTGATGATGACTATGAATATGATGATTACGAATACGAAGATGAAGAGGAATACGAAGCTGAACCTACCCCAGTAGCAATAGCGGCTCCCGTGTCCGGCGCATCTGAATTTCATCCACGCAAGGTAGGAGGCCAATCTACGATGACACAACGTCCAACAGCTATGAAAGTAGTTGTAATTGAACCAAAAGTATTTGAAGACTCTGAAAATATTACACATCAATTGCGCGACATGCGTCCTGTATTGATTAATTTTGAAAATACAGACCCTCATGAAGCAGCTCGTATTGTAGATTTCGTATCTGGTGCGACCTATGCATTGGATGGCAAATTGGAAAAAGTAGGTAAAGACATTTTCATGTGTGTACCTGTAAATATTTCCATTGATTATAATGACAATGAAAGTAATACAACTGAGCAAAACGAATATTCTTGGGAAAACAAATAATTTCTCTATAATTGGTGGTGATAACTATGTTAGGTAAAACCCTATGTATAGGCGTTGGCTCAATGGGGGGCGCTCTATTGCGTGGAGCATTACAGCATGGTGTGTTGAAAGCACGTGATACACACATTCTAGTGCGTCGCGAAGAACAATGTAAGGATCTTACAGAGGAGCTTGGTGTAGTAGGTTTTACTACATTGCCCAATGTAAACGAGTACAACACTATTCTATTGGCTGTAAAACCACAAGTGTTACCATCTGTATTAGAGTCGTTGAAAGAAGTGCCTTATGGGACTGTTATGATTTCCGTTGCCGCAGGTATAACCTTAGATACTCTTGATGCGGCGATTCCACAAGCTAACTGGTTTAGAGCTATGCCAAATACACCGGCTTCTATCGGTGCTGGCATGACGGCACTTGCTGGGGATGATGTGAATACGGACCTAGGTCGTGCTGTACAAGCCCTATTTGAAGCTGTAGGCGAGGTAGCAGTGGTGAGCGAAGCCGATTTAGATCGCTTAGGAGCGTTATCTGGTGCGGGCCCTGGTTATATGTTTGTCATCCTTGATGCTTTAGCTGATGCGGGCGTTCGCATTGGTTTACCACGTCAGTTGGCCATAAAGGCGGCGGCTCAAACGATGTACGGCGCTGGTAAGATGGCTCTTGAAAGTGGCAATCATCCAGCGGTACTACGAGATCAAGTGACAAGCCCAGGTGGCACTACCATTGCTGGTATTGGTGCTATGGAAAAAGGTGGACTTCGCAGTGCTCTCCAAGATGGCGTAGTAGCATGTCTTGCTCGGTCGAATGAGTTGGGGAAATAATTTTGGCAGATACTAGTAAATTAATACGATATTTCGAGGCCAGTGGCAGTGGCGAGGAAGCTCGTCGCATGCTAGATTTGGCTGAGCAGGTTGTAAAAGGTCGTCCCTATCGTGTGGCGGACTTTACGAGCCCTGCAGGTCTTGTTATTGCAGATGCTATCAAGGCTAACTACCCACAGTTAACTGTTAAAACTGACGGTGGCTATGAAGGGGCGGAACGCATTCGTATCGCTTTTGTAGACAGCGACTTTAACGGTACTGTAGATATGGGCATTCGCGCCCTTAAGGTGAATTGGGACCCTCGGTTCCGATTGCTCACTCATCGCGATGTGCTTGGCTCCTTAATGGGCCTAGGCATTGATCGCTCCAAATTTGGGGACGTTATCGTCCAACAAGGGGGCGCTCAGATTATGGTGGATGAAAGCGTGGCTGATTTTGTAATTCAAAACTTTACGAAAATTGCTATGGTTTCCGTATCTGTTGAGGCTATTGAGTTATCAGATATTGCACCAAAAGAAGAAAAAATTAAAGAAGTCCGCACTACAGTCGCTTCTTTGCGCTTAGATGCGGTAGCAAGTTCTGGCTTTAGTGTATCGCGCACTAAATTGGTGAGCGCTATCAATGCGGGCTTATTACAAGTAAACTGGCAACCAGCTAAGGGTGCATCTCAAGAAGTTAAAGAAGGGGATGTCATATCCATGCGTGGTCGTGGCCGAATGAAGGTAGAAGCTATTACAGGTACCTCTCGTAAAGGGCGTATCGGCGTATACCTGAAACGATTTATGTAGGCAGTTGAAAATCGGCTTGACCATCAAGCCGATTTTTTTATATATAGTAGGACAGCCATGGTATCCATAACATTTCAACCTACAACTGAAGATATAATCCTATTCGTAGGTGGCGGAGAAGTAGCGGAACGAAGGATGCAGCTTTTTATTGAGGAGCCTTGCCAAATTGTCGTTATTGCTCCAACTGTGACGGATACGATTAGCCAATGGGCAAAGGAAAATCGCATCACTTGGTGTAATCGAGCTTTCACAATGGATGACGAAGAGCATATTATTTCGAGTAGTTTGCTGTTTATCTGCACAGATAATCATGAACTAAACGATACCTTGTATGAGCTAGGGAAAAAACATCGAGTGTGGACAAATCGTAGTGATGACCCGAGCGGGTGCAGCTTTACTGTGCCATCGTCTCTTGAACTCGGCGATCTTCATATTGCTATTAGTGCTAACAATGTAGGCCCGCGTATCAATCGTCTCGTACGACAAGATATGATGAATCGTTATGGTCAGTTGCAAAAGGCTATGCCTAGACTTAAAATATTTAGAGAAGAAGTAAAGTTACTACTTCCTACTCCAGAGGCTCGACAGAAATTTTGGCGAGACAATCTGACGGTAGAAACATTTGAAGCCATTCTCAAGGGAGAGTGGATGATTATAGAGGAGAAACTAAACCATGCAATTAGTGGTATTAGGTCTAAATCATAGAAGTGCCGCTGTAGAGGTGCGTGAACGTTTCTCGTTTGATAAAGACGAGGTAGTTGCCGCACTAAACCGCCTCTATGAATTTGACTGTATCTCAGAATGCGTTATATTATCCACCTGTAATAGAACGGAAATTTATGCTGCTTTAGAAGGTGTAGAATTCCCGAAGGATTACATGTTGGCAGTGTTAAAAGATTTAAAAGGAGCAGATCATATTGATGCAGATGCATTCTTCTTCTACGAAGAACGAGATTGTATTGAGCATCTATTCCGTGTTTCTGCTAGTCTTGATTCCCTTGTGTTGGGGGAAGGCCAAATCTTGAGCCAATTAAAAGGGGCTTATATTCAGGCTTATAGCGCAGGCTGTACGGGCACAATATTTAATATTTTATTCCAACGGGCTATTAGCGTTGGTAAAAAGGTACGTACTAATACGGGCATTGCTAATACGCCTGTATCTGTTAGTTACACGGCGGTCAATCTTGCGGAGGACAGTTTAGATAAGCCATTATCTGAAGCGACTGTTCTTATTTTGGGTGCTGGTACGATGAGTGAATTGACAGCTACTCATTTACAAGCGAAGGGTGTAAAAACGATTTTCGTATCTAATAGAACCTTTGCTAAGGCTGAAATGTTAGCGGAACGCTTTAATGGTAAAGCTGTTAAGCTCGATAACTTTGTAGACTATGCTAAAGATGCGGATATTCTTATCACATCTACAGGGGCACCGCATTATATTATTACTGAAAAAGAAGCGAAGAAAATTACGACTCTTCGCAAGGGTGAACCAATCGTTATGATCGATATAGCGGTACCTCGTGATATCGATCCTGCGGTGGCAGATTTGGACGGTATTTACCTATTTAATATTGACTCTCTTGAAAGTGTAGTAGAAGAAAATAAGGCGCAGCGCGAAGAAGAAGCTCGTCGTGCGGAGCCTATTATTCATGATGCTATTGAAGAGTTATTGGATAAGTTGAGCTATTTAACAGTGCGTCCGATGATGACATTGCTTACAGAAAAAGCAGAGCGTATTCGCCGTCGTGAGTTACATCGCGCATTAGCTAAATTGCCAGATATTTCCGATAAGGAGCGCCGTGTTATGGACTCGATGAGTCGCATGATCATTCGCAAAATGTTGCGTGAACCGATGATTCACTTCAACGAAATTGCTGGTACAGAGGAAGAAGGCTTGTACTGGGACTTATTCAAAGATATGTTTAATCTTGAGAAAGAAGGCTAATGCCATGAGAGATCATATTCGAATCGGCACGCGAAAAAGTGCCCTTGCCCTATGGCAGGCTGAACATATTAGTGCAGAATTACAACGTCTGTACCCCAATATTACGGTAGAGCTAGTTCACTTTAACACAAAGGGTGACCGTATTTTAGAGAAACCACTGGCTCAAGTTGGTGGTAAAGGTTTATTTACCGCTGAATTAGAAGCGGCTATGCATGCAGGCGACATCGACATCGCCGTACATAGCTTAAAGGATATGCCTACAGAGTTGCCAGAAGGCCTTACTCTTGGTGCCATTTCCGCTCGTGAAGTGCCTTATGATGCACTAGTGAGTCCCGTGTATAAAACACTGGACAAATTGCCACAAGGCGCTCGCGTTGGCACTAGTAGTTTACGCCGGCAAGCACAGCTATTACATGTCCGACCTGACCTAAAGGTAGAGGTTATTCGCGGTAATGTGCAGACTCGTTTGAGCAAGATCGAAACGGAAAAGCTAGACGGTGTTATCTTGGCTCAAGCAGGACTTAAACGATTGGGTTTAGAAGACCAAATCACACAAGTCTTCAAGGCCGACGAAATGATTCCTGCTGTTGGGCAAGGGGCGCTCGCTATCGAGTGTCGTGCCGACGATACGGAAATGCTTGACATGTTGAATCCTATCAACGACGAAGCAACTCGCTATGCCGTTGAAGGGGAGCGCAGTTTCTTGCGTCAATTAAATGGTGGTTGCCAAGTGCCAATGGGCGTACATGGTACCATCAATAAAGGTCAATTGACTTTAAAGGCTATGATTGCATCCCTCGATGGAAAAACTGTGTACGAAGGGGAAATCTCTGGCCCTGCTAAAAAGGGAGAAATCCTTGGAAAAAACCTTGCAAAAGCTTTATACGAAGAAGGGGGCAAACGCATTGTGGATGCTCTCATAGAGGAAGGAATTATAAAATGACAGGTATGGTATATCTAATTGGTGCGGGCCCTGGCGATGTTAAACTTATCACTGTAAAAGGTCGTGAATGCATCGAAAAGGCAGATGTAATTGTATATGATTATTTAGCGGATGCTCATCTGTTAGAATGGGCACGTCCAGATGCTGAATTGATTTACGCTGGTAAGCAATGTAAAGATCACACAATGCATCAATGGGAAATCAATGAGCTATTAGTCCAAAAGGTAAAGAAGGCAAAATTGTAGCGCGTTTAAAAGGCGGGGATCCACTCGTATTTGGTCGTGGCGGTGAAGAAGCGATGGCTCTTGGCGAAGCCGGTGTACCATTTGAATTCGTGCCAGGTGTAACATCTCCTATCGCAGCGCCTGCTTATGCGGGTATTCCTGTAACACAACGCGCTATGGCCACATCCTTTGCGGTTGTAACAGGTCATGAAGATCCTACAAAAGCGGTATCCGGTATCCATTGGGAAGGCCTTGCTACGGCGGTAGATACACTTTGCTTTGTAATGGGTGTCGGCAACTTGCCTGTCATTGCAGAAAAGTTGATGGCTCATGGCCGGGCAGCCTCTACTCCAGTAGCGCTTGTTCGGTGGGGCACAAAAACAGTACAAGAGGTATTAGTTTCTACCCTTGAACATGTCGTTGAAGATGTAGCAAAGGCTCAATTAAAAGCGCCAGCTATTATCGTAGTAGGCGATGTAGTCAACCTTCGTGAAAAATTACAATGGTTCGATAATAAACCTTTATTTGGCAAAACTGTTGTAGTCACACGCGCTCGCTCCCAAGCAAGTGCATTCCGCGAAAAATTAGCGGCTCAAGGCGCTAATGTAGTGGAAGCAGCAGCAATTAAAACATCTCCATTGGAATTGTTTGAGGAAGATAAACGTATCATCAATAATACAAAACAATACCAATGCATCGTATTCACATCTGGTGAAGGGGTTCGCTACTTCTTCGATGCTCTTTATAAAGAAGGCAAAGATACACGTGCGTTAGGCAATTCTAAGGTGGCAGCTATCGGCTGTGCTACGGCTCGTGAACTTCATAAATATGGCATCGTACCGGATATCATTCCTGTAGATTACAAGGCAGAATCTGCTGTAGAGGCACTAGAAGAAGAACTCAGTGCAGGGGATTCCGTATTGTTGATTCAACCAAAGGTAGCACGGGATGTAATTCCACGCTGCTTGCGTCATCGAGATATGGATGTAGATATCTTGCGTTTGTATGAAACGACACAAGATACATCTCAACAAGAAGCATTAGTAACAGCGTTAACAGAAGGCACAGTAGATTATATTACCTTTACAAGTTCTTCTACTGTAACAAATACAATCCAATTATTGGGCGACAATGCACTAGAGCTATTAGGCAATACTAAAGTGGCTTGCATCGGTCCAATTACGGCTGCTACGGCTATGAGTGCAGGTCTTAAACCGGCTATCATTAGTGATGTATATACAACTGATGGCTTAGTAAACGCTATTGTAAAAGATATTTAGGAGGATTACATGTACGATTTAACATACCGTCCTCGCCGCTTGCGTATCAATCCAGAAATGCGAGATTTGGTACGCGAAACGACACTCGACGTAACTGATTTGATTTATCCATTATTTATTGTGCCTGGTGAAGGTATCAAAAAAGAAATCGACACATTGCCAGGTCAATATCATTTGTCTGTTGATGAGGCTGTGAAAGTAGCGCAAGAGGCTTATAATCTTGGTGTGCGTGGTGTAGAAATCTTTGGTATTCCTACATACAAAGATGAGCAAGGTTCCTCTGCGTGGGACATGTCCCAACCAGTACAACAAGCCATCAAAGCCATCCGCGCAGCGGTGCCAAATCTCTTGGTTATTTCTGACGTATGCTTGTGCCAATATACCTCTACTGGTCACTGTGGCATGATTGATGACCATGAAATCTTGAACGATGAAACATTGCCTTTGCTTTGTAAAGTAGCGGTGAGCCAAGCGGAAGCAGGTGCGCATATGGTGGCTCCATCCGACATGATGGACGGCCGTGTAGGTGCTATTCGTGAAGCCCTTGATGCGGCAGGCTATACCAATGTATCCATCATGAGCTATGCGGCAAAATACGCATCTGCTTACTATGGTCCGTTCCGCGGTGCTGTTAATTCTGCGCCAAAATTTGGTGACCGTAAATCTTATCAAATGGACCCGGCCAATCGATTGGAAGCTTTCAGAGAAATCGAACTCGACATCGCTGAAGGTGCGGATATTATCATGATTAAACCGGCATTGTCCTACTTGGACATTGTTCGTGAAACGCGTGACCGCTATGAATTGCCGGTTGCGGTATACAATGTATCTGGCGAGTATGCGATGGTAAAATCCGCTGCAGCGGCTGGTCTTATCGATGAAGAACGCCTCGTTATGGAAACAATGCTTTCCATGAAGCGTGCTGGTGCTAAGATCATCATTACGTACCATGCCTTAGATATTGCTAAATGGTTACAACAATAAGGAGGAACTATGTTCCAACTCGGTAAATCTGAAAAGGCCTTTAACGAGGCTAAACGTTATATGCCTGGCGGCGTAAATAGTCCTGTTCGTTCCTACCGTAGTGTAGGATCTAACCCTCCGTTTATCAGCAGTGCCAGCGGTAGCCGTATTTATGACATCGATAATAACGAATACATCGACTATGTGTTGAGCTGGGGTCCTATGATCTTGGGCCATGCGAACCCAGAGGTTATCGCGAGCCTACAAGAGGCTATTCCTCGCGGTACTAGCTATGGTGCGCCTACATTACTAGAAACAGAATTGGCTAAAAAGATACAAGCCTTCATGCCATCCATGGAGGTTATCCGCCTCGTAAACTCTGGTACAGAGGCTACCATGAGTGCCTTGCGCGTTGCTCGTGGTTATACTGGTCGTGATCGCATCGTGAAATTTGTAGGCTGTTACCATGGTCATAGCGATGCTCTCTTGGTAAAAGCTGGCTCTGGCCTTGCTACCTTTGGCGTGCCGGATAGCCCTGGGGTTCCACAAGGCGTAGCAGAAAATACCATAACATTGCCATACAATGACTCTGATGCGGTTCGTAAATTATTCGACGATATGGGTGATACTATTGCGGCGATCATAGTTGAACCTGTAGCTGGTAACATGGGCTGCGTACCTCCAGTACCAGGTTTCCTCGAAACCTTGCGAGAAGTAACTAAGGCTCACGGTGCTATACTGATCTTTGACGAAGTTATGTGTGGCTTCCGCGCTAGCAGCGGTGGTGCTCAAAAACGCTACAATATTAAACCGGACCTTACATGCCTTGGTAAAATCGTTGGTGGTGGCATGCCACTTGCTGTATTTGGTGGCTCTCGTGAGATTATGAACCAAATTGCTCCAGCTGGTCCTATTTACCAAGCTGGTACATTGAGTGGTAACCCTATTGCTGTTACTTCTGGTTTGGCAACACTTTCCATTCTGCAACGGGATCCAACGGTGTTTAAACAAGTAGAAGATACGACGATTGCCCTTTGCGAAGGCTTTGAAAGATTGGCGGCACAATACAATGTGCCTGTTGTTGTGCAACGAGTAGGCTCCATGTTCACCATCTTCTTTACTGACAAACCAGTTAAGGACTTTGATGATGCAGCAGCTTGCAACGAAGAACAATTCAAAATGTTCTTCCACCATAACTTGAGCCATGGTATTTACTATGCGCCAAGCCCTTATGAAAGTAATTTCGTATCTATCTGTCATAAGAGCAGTGAAGTAGAACGCACATTAGCCGTTGCTGATGAAGCTTTCAAAAAAATCAGTGATACATTATTATAAAAGTATATAGTTTGTAGTTGTTTATGTATCGATACAGGTGATGAACATGCAGTTTTACAAGAACTTAAAGCGTGCTCGCGTGCGCATGGGCAAAAGCCAAATCGAAGTAGCAAAGGCCGTAGGTATCAGTAATGCGGCGCTTTCAAATTACGAAACAGGGTATCGCGAACCAGATTTAGATACACTCTGTGCCCTGTCTCGCTATTATGGATTGACCTTGGATGAGCTGTTGGATGTAAATGGAGAAGAACACGAGCCCATCTATGATCTCAGTCCTGTACTAAAAAAATAAATACATCGCCTATAAAGGTGATGTATTCGAGTTGAAAGACTCACAAAAACGTGCGCTCTTGCGCGAGCTAGATAATCTATTTACTAAATTTGAGAAATCAAAAGTAGAAGATAAAAGTAGCAAGCCAAAGACGTACAAACATGGGAACCCACATATCAATCGGGCTGGACTAGCTAGCAGTGCTGGTAGCTTAGTGGCAAGACGGAATATAAAGTAGTGCTATACTACATTGTAGACCGAGTGGGACATGTTTATTTGAACAATTTAATTAACTTAATTATAAAAAGTACCATCTATTTGGGGAGCTAAACGACACATAAGTCGTCCCTAGATAGATGGTGCTTTTTTTTTGCCGTATATAACAAAATATTCTTTGGTGGTATACGCTAGTTTAACATATAATTGAATTATAGAAGGGGAATAAATATTTATTAATTAGATATGATATTTGATATTATTAAAAGATGTTGGTGTTTTGTATGAAGCTATTTGATTATATAGCTTAGGTAGTTTGGTATGAAAAAAATTTGTTCTTTAATACTGATTGTTATAGCAATTATTAGTACCACTATTTATCAGTATTATTATCACGATGGTTCTCCTAATAATATAGTTATTCTGGATGAGTCCCATGAATTAGTAGATACATCAATTAAAGAAACCGTCTCTAGTCGTATTTTAGCCGTATATCTTGATGAGCCTTACTATTATTATTTAGGCTATGATGGAATCGGTCGATATGATATTAGAAATCACATGTTAGATGTTCTAGAATTTGAAATTTACGGTGATGAGACTGGCAAGCATAAAATTAATTATTCAAGATCTAAGATGATTGTTAATAAGAAATCTAAGTTAGAAGCTTTTTCAAAAGAGACTTTAGATAACTTTGAAAAAATGCTGATGAACTCAGAACGTGGTGCTAAATATTATAATAAACGATGGTATCATTCAGGCTATGAAGCCACATTTCTCGACTTAGATAAGCATCTAATTATTACAAATGACGTAAGAGGAATAAAAGAGACTCCTACTAAAATCTTAATATTTAATGTTAGTGGTTTTATTATCATTGATAAAGAAACAAATAATATACAAGTATATTTTGATGAAAGTATTGCTGGTAAAAAAGGTTAGAGACTCTTTAATTACTATGTTGAAATATAACTATGGCGATTATCTAACCATATTAAATAGTCTTGATGAAAATTGGGAAAGACGAACGGACCATCTTGTTACAATTAAGAGATAATTATGTTAATAAAAGTAGTAATATATTATATTTATATTCATAATATTG
>OIEK01000133.1_pt1 | contig 33426 bp, 34 predicted proteins | sample 1581821 | NCBI WGS metagenome assembly OIEK01 (sample SAMN03281017, study PRJEB24777) | human gut metagenome | isolation source: fecal sample PR221 from 1 month old male Chinese infant, caesarean... | reverse complement strand
GGCGACTCACTCTTAACGACAATCTTTCCTGTCGTGTTGTCCATCCGGTATTGTGAAATTGTACCGTCAAGAATGTACTTGATAACCGACAGCACCGTCGATAAAGGTGCATGGAACCATTCACGGGGATGGTAAGTTTGTCCATCCAGACCCCGTAGCGAGATATTCAGCCGCTGCATCCCTAAAAAACCATGAATAAGCGCTTCAAGTTTGTGTGTGTTGATGTTGAAACATTGCGTAATCATGACTATGCGAACAGAGGCTTCGAGGAAGGTTTTATCTTTTTCAGCATGTTTAATCCGTTCTTCGACGGTGCCTTCAGTAAAGCCAATTTTATACAAATCAGGTTTGAAACGCTGAAGAGCAGGCTGTGTACTATTCGTGGCAAGGACATAAACATATCCTGTTGGAACCGGCGTATCATCGGGCCGCACATTTTGGCCATTCAGAATGATTTTACGACCTTCGGTGTCCCGTACCAGACCATGCGTCAGTGAGAGGAAAAGCATATTCATCTCAGTTCCGTTTTCGAACACCAGATGCAGACGTGCATTCCAGGGCCCATATTCCTCCAGTCGCTCACCGACTTTGTCTACATAGCCCATAATGCCGTTGAGAATAAAAAAATCGCCCTCATACATTTTTAACTCATGGCGGAAACGGACAAATGAAAAAGCTCCCGTTTTCAGACCATTGTGAACGGTCTCAAACAGTGAAGAAAATCGATGGAAATCCGGACACGGCTGCCGTCTGGCAATTTCATCAGGCTTTATTTTCCTTTCAACAGGAACATGTTTTAGCGTGAAAATATCGGGTTCAGAAAATGAGAGCAACCCATCATCATCAGCGAAGATATCATCCAGCGAGGTGACCAGCTCAGACTTATCAACAACGACAGAGGGGGCTGGCGGCGATCCCGATGATTCACGGGAAATCTCGATATCATCAAGCAAACCATGGATGTCAAACGGCCGCAACGCATCATGGCATTGTTTGTTGGCTCTGAGTGCCCGCAAACGTTGAGCAAGCAGCGTTTCCTTAAACTCCTCCGAATCGGGCAGGGGCGGCCGGCCATGAACAACATAAAAAGCATTAATCTCTTCTAAGCGACTGAGTGGAAGATTACCGGCAGGTGAATGCATTTTCAGTGGTTCGACCACCAGTAAACCCAGATCATCAGCTTCAGAAAAAATATCGTCAATGGTCATGTTATGACGAGGCTGAGCGGGGGAAAGTCTGAGCATAAGTTACTGTTCCTGTCGCACAGCACGCTGCTGTTTCATTTTCCGAATATAGGCTAGTGCTTCAGCGTAACGAACCTCTATTGCGTCACTGGCGTTCAGTGAGGGTTCCCGCTTATGTTCACTGGCAAATGCTTTTATTCTGGGCCAGAGCATCACTGCTTCTTCCTCAGAGACCTGCGCCTGATTCGCCCTGACGGCTTCCTGAATAGTTTTCAGCATCGTCGCGGTGACAGATTTTGACAAAATCTCATAAGCACCGTGGAAAGGATTCACCGCATCAATCAGGTCAATATTCAGATTTTCAATGTTGATGAATTTATCACCCATTTTTATAAACTGATTATTCCCACTTGATGAGTCATTCGGATTGCCGGTACGTTGACCCGGAGTGCCATCGACAATCGCATAAGGCGGCAAATCAGCTTCATCTATAAGACCGCCATACTGACCGATAAATAGACTCTGCAAAATACCACTGCGCACCTGCTCCAGTTCGTATTCAGTCAGATCAGGGTGAAGCGTTTGTATCACCGATGGTAACACCGCCTGCGTGATCACCTCAGGCGGTGCTGACTCCGTAATCGCTTCTTTAACCACCTGCTCATTCGCCATTAGCGCCGCCAGGATCTCGTTTTTACCGCCGTTCAGGATTGTCAGGACCTTGTCAGATACCGGTAAGGTGTGATCATCAACCAGCACCGTATTGGCTGGTAACGGCTCGCCCGTCCATTGAGTGCGTGGCTTAAATTGAATATTTGGAGCCATAATCTGCTCCATCAACAACGAGGTAGTGATGGCCTTAAGCATGTTGTTTACCGACACTTTAACATCATCATCCTGTGCATCAGGCTGAGCGATAAGGTTGGTAAATTGTGCGTGAGTTTTGCCCACACAATCTCGTGTCGCACGTCCAATGATTTGCACAATCTCCGTCATCGAGCTTCGATAACCAATGGTCAGCACATGTTCACAGAAAGGCCAGTCAAATCCCTCTTTTGCCATACCTAATGCAATAATGATGTCCATATCATCAGCAGTGTGGATATTACGCAGATACGCCTGCACCTTCGGTCTTTCCGCTGGGTTATCATCAACCAGATTCGCTACGCGCAATATTTTGCCGTCGGCTTTACGTCTTACACGATAGATACCAGTATCTGGCTCTTGCTGTTGCACCTCACCAATTACATCCAGAATGGCGTCCACTTCGGCATGCTTGTCTTTTGTCGACTCACCGGAATTAACATTGGGAATATGAATAATTGTTTTTTTGCTGACATCCAGCACCGACGGCAGGGCGTTGATATACGTTCCCTGATAAAAGTGGTAGCCAATACCCAGTGATTTTAAATACTGATAACCGTTAAGTTGCTCATAATAGGTGTAAGTCACTTTTGTAAATCGCGCTTCATCTTCGGGCTGCAAAATGGGGACTGTATCGCCCCGAAAGTAAGACCCCGTCATCGCAACAATATGTGCATTAGAACTCTTCATCAGAGCATCGATAAGAGCACCCAGACGGTTATTTTCATCCGCAGAGACATGATGAAACTCATCTATAGCCACCAGACAGTCATTAAATGATTCAATGTCCAGCTTGTCGAAAGCAAAGCGCAGGGTGGCATGAGTACATACCAGAATGTCGTCTGGACTCGCCATAAACCGTTTAAAGGCTTCAACCTTCCCTGCCTCTCCACCGCCAATGCACAGATTATTTTCAGGTTTCACTTCCCAGTCAGCAAAGAAGCCATGCTTAGTAAGTTCAGTATCTTTAAACGAACCGCCGATGGACATTTCAGGGACAGCAACAATAGCTTTGCGTAAACTCTGATTGACGAGCTTATCCAGCGCAAGGAACATTAACGCTCTTGATTTACCGGACGCGGGTGGCGCTTTGATAAGGAGATAAGGACTTTTGCGCTGCTCAAAAGCGCGCGACTGCATCTCACGCATTCCCAGATTATTAAGGCACGCACTTTGCCCGGTCTGTCCGTAAGTCACCTGTAAGATATTGTCCACAATATGTAATCCTCTGCATGCCCTTGCTGGTAGGGCGAAATCTATGCTTTAGTCAATGATTCATAACGTTCCAACAGGCAGCTTAAGCGCTCAGTAGAGTCCCTGAATGGCTTGGCGCTGTAGAGACGGTCAACTGCCTTATCCAGCGCCTGATGGGCTTCCAGAAGGTCTGCGGGCATCTTTAACGGGTCATACAACTCGGCCAGCGTATTTTCTGGGTAATTTTCCCGCGCCAGTAACACTGTTTTAGCTAATGAAATTATGTTATTACGCTGTTCTTCACTCACAACAGGCCAGGGGAAAGTGTTGTAAACCACTTTATTACCGTAACTGTAACGACTTTCAAGACGCATTGTAACCAGACGCATCCAGTCGTTATGCATTAATGACGTCAGGATGGCAAACTCATACAAAGTGCCATTCGGTAGAATAAAGTTTCTGTCGGAACTGATTATGTCTGAGTTGAAAAATCCAATGGGAATATAAGTTCTGCGTTCAGATGAAACGCGAGGGATCAGGATGTAATCCCCGGATTCAGGCTGCCGAATTTCATCAAAAAGGTGTGGTATTTTTGATTTTTTTTGTGTACTTAACTTGGCACTTTTCCCGCGCATTTCAGCCACTTTTTGAACACGACTGTATACAAGCGGCATACACTGGAGCTCTGCACTGGAAATACCCACCAACCATAAGCACCAGCGCTCCTGACCATTGAGAAACTCGTCAGATCCTAATATTTTTTTTATCCATCGAGCCGCCTGCGGTTCCTGCCATAGCAAAGCATCACGTTCCCCCCTATTCAAAAGCAAGTGACCGCCGTCCGTGGGTTTATTTCCAAACAATAGCGGAGGGACATTCTTTACCATCGGTTTTGTTTTCGCCAACACGGCTATGTTGCTACCTTCAACCAGATAAGGGCTAATATTGCTCACCAGTTTGCTGTGCCACTGCCTGTCCACCTGCTGGAAAAGTTGACGCGTTTTACTTCGCCCTGACAGGCCGACAATAACCACATGTACTGCGGCTTTATCGCGGGCATTATTTTCCCAGGGAAATGAGGAATATGCCAAATGTATATGTAAACCCAGGGCGAAAATTGGCGGCCAGAGTGTTGCCACCTGCTCTCCCTGACATAACGAATTTGTTGCTACCAGTGCCAGTTCAGCACGGCTGTTCTGGATATATTGCGCCCCTTTCCAGAACCAGCAGGCAACAAAATCCAGCCCCCCCAATGATTTAAAACCGCTAAATACTGCCTGCATATCAGCTCGCTGCTCATCAGAACGGCCCAGGGTTCCCAGGAACGGCGGATTACCAATCACATAAACTTCATCATCAACACCCTTTGGACATACAGTCTGCCACTCTGTTTGCAGACTGTTGCCACTCCAGATTTTACCTGATGAACGCAGCGGTAATGCTGGCGGCGCTGAACCGATATGCGCTTCCCACTGTTTATTTAGCTGATGCTCCGCAAGCCAGAGAGAAAGACGGGCTATCTCACAGGCAAAATCATCAATTTCAATGCCATAGAATTGATCAAGATGGATACCACTCATAAAGATTGATTGCGGGTCACTCTGCAATAGCGCCCGGATCACATCAATTTCCAGAAGACGTAATTCTTTATAGGCGATAATTAAGAAATTCCCGGAACCACACGCGGGATCGAAAATCTTTATTTTGCCCAATCGGACCAACAATCTTTTAAGACCATTCACATTTGTACGTTGTTTTTCCAGCTCAGTACGCAGCGGGTCAAGAAATAGCGGTTGTATGACCTTCATGATGTTGCTGTATGAAGTGTAATGCTGCCCTAAACGGCTACGCTGCTCCACATCAATCACAGCCTGGAACATACTGCCGAAAATGTCAGGGTTTATCGCACTCCAGTCCATTGCACTGCATTCGAGTAAAATACGCCTGCCTTTCAACCCCAGATCTGGAACAGGCTCATCGCTGGCGAATAAGCCACCATTAACATAAGGGAATGCCGTTAAATGAACAGGAAGTGACTGTCTAAATTCACTATTCGACTTGCTGTTCATCACAGCAAACAGGTCTGTCAAAAACTGATCTAAATCGCTGCCATCCTCAGCCGTGTAACTCTTAACGGCGGAAGTAAACTGACCTTTTTCAAAGATGCCCGTGTCTTCGGCAAAAAAACAAAACAACAAACGTGTGAGGAAGACATTAAGCACGTGGATATCTTCTGCTTTGCTTAACTCATTACGCTCTTTGATAAGATCAAACAGCTTCCCCATCTTTTCAGCGGCTTTCACATCGGCCGGATTTTCACTATTGAGAATCGCCTTCTCCAGTCCAACCAGAGGTAAGAAGAAACCGTAGTTACGTGGTAACTCTTCAAACTCAATATCGATACGCTCCTTCGTCAGTGTGTCCCAGGCTAAAAAGCGAACAAAATTGGTCATCAGAACAAAGCGGATCTTATTTTTTGCAACAGCCGTATCATCAATACGTTGCTGAAAAGCTGATTCGATATCATCGGAACCAGCCACTGGCTGATAATAAAGCTTATTTTTTAACCCAACGTGTCCGGGTTCTTTCGCAACATTACGCGCTCCACCCTGGCGAATCTGACTCAGGGTCGCTTTAGGGAACTCAAAAGCGGTTAAAAAGCCGTAGATAAATTCGTTTTGCTCAGAATTTCCTACAAGTTGTTCAAGATTCTCAAGAATCTTCGCTTGATTAACAGCCATTATTATTCCTTAAAAACCACAGTATCCGCAAACGATGATGTACTCATTCTACCCGAAGAAAATTTTATCAAGTAGTTCCTGTCAGTTAGATTGATTTTGGGGTTTGATGGCCAATGGAACGAAAACCTACGCTAAGGAGATAATTCATTGTTTAAATTGAAATTTAACGTCGAACAGCAGGCGGATACTTCCACTTAGCCCTGACTGACCAGTTTTTGGGACTGACCGAATCCAAAAAGTCAGTCCCTGATGTACTGGTTATTCAGTACAGGGCAATGACAGGTTTCTTGATGCCACAGGCGTGAGCGTAGCGGGTCAGTGTATCGATGCTGGCTTTGGTGATGTTGTTTTCCAGGCGGGAAATAACCGGAGGTGTAACCCCCATGCGTTCAGCAACCTGCGCTTTTGTCAGGTTGTCATGTTTACGCCATTCCGCAAGTAGCTCTCTGAGCTTCTCCTTGCGTTCTTCTTCCTGCCATGCAGCGCGATATTCATCGTCCTGCATCCACTCGTTATGCAGTTCTTTATGGCTTACCAGTTTCATTAAGTACCTCCGCTAACCGCTTTTTGGCGAGATCGATTTCTTTCGCTGGCGTTTTCTGTGACTTCTTGATGAAAACCCGGAGCATGATGATGGTATTGCCTTTGTGATATACCCAGATGCCTCTGGCTATGTCCGTCCCCATCGTGCGGATCTCAAAAAGTCCATCGCCCAGGGGCTTTGTGTCCGGTTCCCGCAGTAATCGGGCGTCATACTCCAGTTTGCCGATGAGACGGTCAAACTTCACCCTGATTTTTACGGGTAATGCTGTGGCTTCTTCCCTGGCTTCCGGGTGATAAACGACGCTAAACATATGATCTCCCATTTCCATCAATATTAACCTACAGGCTAATTTCTGGCAAGATAAAATTAACCTACAAGCTAATTTCGTTGGCAGTTATAGCGGCTACCCGGTCACTACCCTGTTAGCGTGAGTTTTCGTTCCATTGAGGAACGGGGATTGATGCGCGTCAGCGCATGTAAGGCGGCAGGATGAAATGACAGGTAGCACTGAGGGTTAGCCGCCGATACCAATGAGGGATCGAAAGGGATCGTCTATCCATCCCTTACCCTGCAAAGCCATAACCCACTAAAAGCAGCTCAAAGGCTTCTGTGCGCGGTCGGAGTGGTCACAACAAGGCGAAGCCGCAGTTGGGGCGTATCTCCGCGTTAGCGGGTCGTGAGAGCCGCTTACGAGCGTGTAAGCAAGGTGTTCAGCGATATTTGCTGACGCATCCGGCGTGGCCGGATTTGTCCAATCCCTCGACGGCTAACAGGCGAGCTGTTAGCCCTCTCACGATTCCGATCTAAATGCCCCGCGCTTTAGCGTGGGGAGCTACTTTTGAGGCGCTTGCGCCGATGCTGTTCGGTTATCCACTTTTTAAAGGGGATAACAGTAATGTCTTTTATTTTTTGGTTTATCTTTTAATACGTAAGTAATTAAAAGATAAACCAAAAGAGTAATTGCGGCATATCGTTTGCACTTCATTATCACTTACCCACAAGCTATACAGCAGTTGTGGAAGGTCTACGCCAGAACCGCCGGAAAATCCGTCATTCAGACAGGGGGGATGGTTTGGATTTCGAAAATTATTGTACGTTTAGGCTATTTTTTGTACTGAGGTTTATTGCAAACGTGCAGAATCCCCGCCAGCTAAGGCGGTAGTTTGTGGAGGTCAGGCAAAGGTTGGTGAGTAGTATTCCTGTTTGCGCTGGCGAGCAGCGTCACGCCTCGCTTTCATCCTGGCTAATCCGGCTGCGGCCTTGCGCGTCCAGTTTTCAACCCTGATTGCGATTAACCGCACATCCCCGGATGATATGATTTCATTCGGGTCGGCCTTAAGTAGCCTGGCGCGTTCCCGGTAGACCTGTTTCAGCGGAACGCCGAGAATGGCAAAGAAATCCTCTGTTACCTCAATGTGCTTACAGGCACAACGGGCGTCATAAGGATTGAAGGCTGCTTTCTCTGTGATAATCGCATCCAGCCAGACCAGGCGATCGCATCCGTTACTCGCACGGGAGACAGATTTATTTCCGGCATCACTGCGAGTAGACAAACCTGCGCGATCAGAAAGCGTCTCCAGGTTATGCCGGGTTTGCCAGTCTCTTAAATCCAGATCGTCAAAGATGGCCAGCATCAGCTCGCAGAGTGTTTCGATACCGTATTTATTGGCCTCGTTGACCCAGTACTTGTTGTGCCGGATACGGCGCCGGAGTTCATTTTTGATTTTGATACGCCCGGCTTCGGTCGCCAGCGACTTAATCCACCGATTGAGGAACCGGCGACGCTTGCGCGAGGCAACGTTATAACAGGGGCTTTGCTTTGCGACGCCCCTAGGTGATACGGACGATTTGAGAGAGAGACTCTTATCAGTCACACCCGCCCGCACTTATGGCGAGTCTGAGGGGTTGTGTTAGGTTATGCATTTGCTATAATCCTTCACAGGCCAGCGCCTGCTTTTGGACCCCCTGATTTCTGACTCTCCCGCCAAGTTGAAGCAGATTTCAGGGGGTTTTTGCATTCAGGGGCTGAGCTTTCGCTTTACCCCCATCCCTGGACGCTATTACCGGGAACGTCCCACCCGCATGAATACTGTAAACGTCGGTAAATTACCACGACGTTACATTAGGATCAATTATCACATCAAAGATCAGCAAAAACACCATCTGGTTTTTTGTATAGAATTCATTAACTTGTTTGAATTACAAAACATTGAGACTGTTAATATAGATCTCCATTAGCTCACATCATCCCGCCATTAAAAACACGTAACCCCTGATTTTTACGCAAATTTTTTGTGTAGAAATCAGGGGTTGGACAAGCGAAGCGCGGCAGCGTCCCACCAGTAATCTAGCTATAGCTCACTCTTTCAGGTATTCGTTCAACTGGGCTACGGTTTTTCTCACCTTATCAAGCTTTGATGATAATTTTCTTGCTTCTATTACTACCGAATTGTAATGAGGATTTGACTCTGGATCGGTGCGCTCTCGGTGAAATTGCAAGACAGCTTTAGCAAAATCATCATCCTCGGTGTAAAAATAGTTCGCTGGATAGTCGAGTAATTCCGCAATTTTTTTAACCAGACTAAACGGCGGTTCCGTTCTCCCTACCTCGTAGCTCGAAAACCTAGAGCGTGTGTTAACCCCCTCTTCCACGCTGAGAAGCTGGGATAATTTTGCCTGCGATAATCCTGCCTCCATCCTGGCTTCTTTCAGTCTCTTAGGCACCATATATGCAACCCCCCCCCTTTGGGGATCCCATCTTACAAGGTGTTAAAAACCTCGTCGTCAACATAATGAATCATCATTAAAGGTTGATTTTGAATCACTCGATGTTATTATCATTAGCAGTTCTTGATGTTGACACCCCGAAATGACTGTATAAAATACCAGCTGTAAATTTATACAGTTAAGCTATGAGTACGCGCTCTAAGTTCCGCCAACTTAGGACGGCGGAAAATGGGGGCTTGTGCCCATTAGGGAGGATCTTATGTATGAATGGTACGTTTTATACTGCAACAATCAGGATGTTGAACGCATCACCCGAAGAGTCGAGGGACTGGATGTCGAGGTGTTTTGCCCCCGCTATATCAAAGTAACGCCACGTAAGGATTGCCGGGCGGTACGTCAGGAAGAGAAGGTGTTGTTTCCTAATTATCTTTTCCTCTGCTTTGACGTCAACATAACGCATACATCGACAATCACATCCATTCCGGGCGCTCATGGTTTTGTCAGCTTCGGTTCAACACCCTGCTCCGTCCCCAAATCAGTGATAACAGCGATTGAATGCGCCCGTCTGATGGCGCTCAATCCTGATGAAGATGCTATCGAGTGCCGAAATATTGCCCCGGATTTGCTGGCAAAAATTCAAGAACTCTCTCTGATAAGGTCTCCGCTCCAACGCCAGGTAGCCTTTTCAAAACTACTCCAGAACCAATACCACTAACCACAACCTGACCTCCCTTGCACCGCAGGCCTCATAAGCTGCGGTGCTTTTTTCATAGGAGTTTTTACCTCATGCCGAAAAGCTTTCCAGGCAAATCAAGCACGGCTGTTATTTACATCGGGCAAAAGCGCTATCAGGAGTTAGCAAAGCAAGCCCGTGAAATCAGCTACCTGTCTGAATCAAATATCCGGCCAAGCACCTTTCTCCAGTTCCTGATGGATGAATTTGGTGAGCAAGCCCGTACTGAGCTGCTCCGGCAGCTACTCGCAGAGAAACAGAAGGAGTAATGCAATGAGAAAACCCACCTATAATGTGTACGTCACGCAGGAAACCCAGCCCGGCGAGAACGGCGAAAAAAATACGTACTGGACGAAAGTCGGTGCGGCCTTCGCACACAATGGCAAGCCGGGGCTGAACATCATGATCACGCCCGGTATTTCCGTTTCCGGCAAGCTGGTACTCCTCGAACCTAAAGATGACGCAGCGCCGCAGGCTGCTCCTGTCAGTTAAAACAGGGAGACAGCACAATGAATCGAGACAATCCCAATGCCTGGCTTGCGTTCGCTGGCTGGTTGTTCGTTCTGTTCATCATCTGGCTGATCACCATTTTTCTGTTCTGAGGTTGCCATGCTTTCCACCACTGCTTTTCTGGCGGTGGCTATGCAGTGTGCCGCCACCGTTCACCCTTCTACGTCCCTCGATGTGGCAAGGGTGGAGTCCGGTTACAACCCCTATGCCATCGCTGAGATCGTGCCTAAGCCCGAACGGAAACCCGGCGATAAAGGCTTTATTACTCACATGCCAAAAAGTAAGGAGGATGCAGTCAGCATCACCAATCAGATTGAGGCGAAAGGTCGCCGCTACTCTGTTGGCCTGATGCAGATAACCAGCACCAATTTTAAGCGTTACGGCGTCACCGCTACTGACCTTTTCAATCCCTGCATCAATCTTTCCGTCTACGAAAAAATCATCACCGACTGCTACCAGCGGGGCGGCACCCTGAAAAGGGCGTTGAGCTGCTACTACTCCGGCAATTTCAGTACCGGACAACAGCAGGAACCCGCTTTTTCAAAGACGAGCTATGTACAGCGGATTGGCTACTCCCCGGCGGATACCCGCTATGCCGTTCCCGGCACCCGCGATGATATCGCAACCCCAGCGGCCACCCTGAAAGCTACGCCAGTGGATGCGCCGACGCGCCCGCGCGTGGTGTGGCCGGGGGCGATCGTTCGCGGCGTTCCGGCTCAACTCCGCCAGAAAAAGGCGGCCACCGTCTATTACCCCGCGCAGGTTGTGCGCGGAAATCGCGATGTAACAACGAAAGAGGAAGAAAAATGAAACTTTTCAGTAAGGTAAAGGAATTAATCAGCCGTGCATCTGCTTATGTTCTGGCTCCGGCCATGAGCGTTTTTGCTGCCAGTCCGGCGTTCGCTGATGGCTTTAGCCGGGCAAATACCATCATGGAGAAGGTATCCAGCGGGCTGCATGGTCTGGCGGCTATCACGATCACCGTGGCCGTGATCTGGATTGGCTATAAGACCCTGTGGAAAGGCGAGAGCCTGTCGCAGTGCGGCTACATCATCATTGGCGGCATTTTAATTGGCGGAGGCAGTGAAATTGGCGCTCTGCTGATGAGCTAAGAGGCTAAACATATGGCAAAGCTGCTCAAGGCAATGAAACGCCCGGCGGCGCTGTGGGGGGTGCCAATGGTGCCCCTGCTGGCTGTCACGGGTGTAACCATCATCGTTGCTATCTGGACTTCCGTCGCTCTCCTGTTCTTACTTCCTGTGCAATTTCTGGTGATGAAGTCCCTTACCAGAAATGAACCGATGCGGTTCAATCTGATTGCCGTATGGCTGAGAGCGAAGGGAAAACCGGTAGCAAACCGTTTATTTGGCGCAACAACATTTATGCCCGTTGAGCATGATGATGTTGATATCAAGGAGTTTCTCGACGCCATGAAACTAAATCAGTGTGCCACCATCAAGAAGTACATCCCGTACTCATCGCACATTCATCAGCATGTGGTTCGTTCCCCTAAGAGCGATCTGTACTGCACCTGGGAATTGATGGGAACGCCGTTCGACTGCGAATCTGACGAATCGCTCCAGTTCGGGACGAACCAGTTACACGGGCTAATCCGCTCATTCGAAGGTATGCCCGTTACTTTCTATATCCATAACGACCGCAATACGTTTACCGACAATCTTCATAAAGATTCCGGCAACCCGTATGCAGATGAAGTTAGCCGTCTTTACTACGCTTCTGTCGGTCTGTTCCGGCGCAACCGCCTGTTCCTGACGGTCTGCTATCGCCCGTTTGTCAGCCTTGAAAAAGCAGAACGCAAACGGATGAAAGACAGCCAGAAACTAAAGGAGCTGGACGGTGCTTTGCTGGAAATGCTGGAAATAAAAAGCACGCTCGATACCGCGCTGTCGCGCTATGGTGCGTGGCCTCTCGGTACGTTTACCGAAGGAAGCGCGGTGTTTTCGTCACAACTGGCTTTCTATGAATATCTGTTAACGCACCAGTGGCGAAAAGTGCGCGTCACCCGTACCCCGGCCTATGACGTGATGGGAGCGGCGGCGTTGTTCTTTTCGGCTGAATCCGGGCAGATAAACCACGCCAACGGTACGCAATATTTCCGGGGGCTGGAGGTTAAAGAGTTCTCCGAAGAAACCGCCACGGGAATGATGGACTCCCTTCTTTATGCGCCCTGCGATTACGTGATCACGCAGTCTTACACCTGTATGTCACGTGAGGAAGCGAAAAAGGCCATTAAGCGTACCCGTCGCCTTTTGATGAGTGCCGACGACGATGCTGTTTCCCAGCGACTGGATCTGGATGTGGCGCTTGACCTGCTGACATCGGGGAAAATCGCTTACGGAAAGCACCATTTTTCCATCATGGTGTATTCCCCGTCGCTGGAAAGCCTGGTTGCTGATACTAACGAAATCAGTAACGCGCTGAACAATATCGGGATAACGCCTGTTCCGGCAGAAATATCGCTTTCAGCGGCGTATATGGCGCAACTGCCAGGCAACTACAACCTGCGGCCACGTAAAGGGGAGCTGAGTAGCCAGAACTTTGTGGAGCTGGCCGCGCTTCATAATTTCTATCCGGGCAAGCGCGATAAAGCCCCATGGGGGGATGCGATGGCTTTACTGCGCACCCCGTCAGGCGATGGCTACTATATCAACCTGCATAACACACTGGCAGATAAGGACGAATTCAACGAGAAGAACCCGGCCAGTACCTGCATCCTCGGTACGAACGGTTCGGGTAAAACCATGTTGATGACGTTCTTTGAGATCATGCAGCAGAAATACGGGCGTGAGGATAGCTTCTCCCCGGATGCCAAAACCAAACGGCTGACAACCGTTTACCTCGATAAAGACCGGGGCGCAGAGATGAACATCCGGGCGCTGGGTGGCCGTTACTGGCGGGTTATCAGTGGTGAGTCTACAGGGTGGAACCCGTTCTCATTACCTGCAACCAAACGCAATATCAATTTCATCAAGCAACTGATGAAAATCCTTTGTACCCGCAACGGCTCGACGATCTCCCCACGCGATGAACGCCGTCTGAGTGATGCGGTTAATGCTGTGATGAATGACGAGCCGCAATATCGCGTATACGGCATTACCCGAATGCTGGAAAATTTGCCTGAGCCGGCTACGAAAGAAGCCCAGGAAAACGGCCTTAGCATTCGGTTGTCACAGTGGGCGCAGGGCGGTGAGTTCGGCTGGGTGTTTGATAACGAGTCTGACACGTTCGATATCAGCAACTGCGATAACTTCGGCATCGACGGAACGGAGTTCCTGGACGACGCAAGCGTATGTGCGCCAATCTCGTTTTATCTGCTGTACCGCATTACCAGCCTGCTTGACGGGCGACGCCTGGTCATTTTCATGGATGAATTCTGGAAGTGGCTACGCGACCCGGTGTTTAAGGACTTTGCTTATAACAAGCTGAAAACCATTCGTAAGCTGAACGGGATGCTGGTCGTCGGTACTCAATCCCCGGCTGAGATCATCAAAGATGATATCGCCCCGGCAGTGATTGAGCAGTGCGGGACACAGATTCTGGCGGCGAACCCCAACGCTGACCGCGCACACTATGTTGACGGCATGAAGTTTGAGCCGGAAGTATTCGACGTGGTGAAAGGGCTTGACCCGCAAGCCCGCCAGTATGTTGTAGTGAAAAATCAGTTCAAGCGCGGCGATACCAAACGTTTTGCCGCTCGTGTCACGCTCGACCTGTCGGGTATCGGCAGATACACCAAAGTCATGAGCGGCGATGCCCCCAACCTCGAAATATTCGAATCGATTTACCGGGAAGGAATGCAGCCTCATGAATGGCTCGATACCTACCTGGCTAAAGCGCTCTGACCCAAAGGAGATACACGATGAAAACTCGCTTTCGTACTCTTATTCTGGCTTGCGTCATTGCAAGCCCACTGGCTCATGCTGGTATTCCCGTCGCTGTTGATGCTGACCCTATGCGGGACGTGCAGTGGGCGCAGGAGTTAAAGCGCTGGATGGAAACGGCCAGACACTACCAGTCACAAATACAGGCATATAAAGACCAACTGGCGACGGCCACTGGCGTTCGTGATGTTGCTGATTTTGTAGATCAGGCCAAAGGCCTGAAAGCTGATCTTGAAAAGCTGCGTAAGCCTGGACAGGCACTGAATGATTTGCTTCTCTCCGGCGGTTCCTCCGGGCAATTCGATGCGTTGTACGAGAAGTATAAAATTTTCGACACCTGCAACACGGCACAATCGGGGAGTTATGCCAACGTATGCAAGCAGCAGGTCATCAACAAGGCTATCCAGCTTGAGCAAACCGATGAGGTTCAGAACCAGGTAAGCCAGACCCTGGGGGAAATAAACAGCCTCTCCAACAGGGTAGCGTTAGCCAAAGATTCGAAAGAATCTCAAGACCTTGCAAACAGTATTCAGCTAAAATCTGTCATGCTGAATACGCTTACCACCCAATGGGAAATGAGTGTGAAAGCAGCAGAGAAGCGCGAAAATGCGCTTGAGGCGGAGCGTGTTAAACAGTGGAATCAGCAGCAGCTAAACGCACCAACTGCTGACCTTAATAATTTATGAGGTGTTTATGTTATCAAAAAAAATTATTTTAATTTCGACACTCACCCTGTGCTTTTCTATCGTTGGATGCAAAGAGGAAGCTAAAACAACAAAATGGTATAGGGATCACCCTGACGAATTAAAAATAGTTTATGAAAAGTGCCAAAAGAGTGGTGACGCTTCTGAAAACTGCAAGAATGCAAATGAAGCCCACTATCAAATCAAGCAGCTAAACGCACCAACTCCAGACTTAAATAATTTAGAGGAGTAATATATGAGTGGCGGTCTTTTTGTTGGGGTTGAGAAATACCTGATAGGAGGAATAACAGACGCCACAAAGGGATTGATGATGTCGTACTCTTCTATGATGATGGGGCTGGCAGCAGCGTCAGCTACCATCTACATCATGTGGCGTGGATACCAGACTTTGGCTGGTAAGCTCTCTACGCCTATGGAAGACACGATGTGGGACATCATGAGGATGGCGATCATCCTGTCCTTTGTGGCTAATTTAGGCGGCTACCTCGATGGCGTTATCGATGCCATAAACGGAATAAAGGAGGGTTTTTCTGGTAGTGATAATATATGGCAGTTATTAGACACCCTATGGAATAAGGCTAAAGTGTTAGGGAAAACGCTACATGACATGGATAATTCTACATATGTAAAAGATGAGGGGATGACCGCTCAATTTTGTGTATGGCTTGGAATATTCGCGCTTATGATTCTAGCGGGCTTTGTTTCAATGGTTGCCGAAGTAATGATTCTACTATTAGGAATCACTGCACCTATTTTTATATTCTGCCTTATGTATGGCTTCCTTCGCCCCATGTTTAATAACTGGTTGCAAAATATATTTGCAGGAATATTAACAATTCTATTTGCCGCTCTCTCATTGAGAATTGTAGTGAATTACTTGAACCTCGTTCTTAATAAGGCGACGAAGGTAGCAGACAGTTCAACAATTGTTGAGCTTGGTGCTCAAGTCTGCCTTGCAGGTATTTTCGCTGCAATACTGGTGTATATCTCCGCTAAAGTAGCCGCAGCACTGGCCGGGGCAAGTGCTACCGTATCCATGCAGGGGCTGGCCGCTGTAGGTATCGGTGCTGCTGCTTTTGGTGCCGGGAAGCTGGCCGGGGGAGCGGTTAAAGAAACCAAACGTTCCGCCCAGGACAACATTCAGGGCTGGAAGGATGCAAATACAGGTAAGCCCGGCAAGCCCGGAGGTGAATTAGGCTATAACGCGTCTAAAGCGCGTAAATACGCGATTGAGCAGATGATAGCCCGGAACGAAGCGCGGAGGCTGGCACAGTCGAGAGAATCCGCGGTTAAGAAGTTCAACAGCTAGGCCAGACGTCTCCAGCCCATCCCCCCGAAATACCAACCTATGAAAATATAATTATATTTTCATATTTCTAATTCAGTTGAGGAAATCATTGATGAAACGCTTGATTGCGCTGGCTTTGCTGTGCGCGCTTTCTGGCTGCGCCCAGAACACGCTTCCCTCTGCCTTTAGCGGTAAGGGAGAACCCGTAAACACACCTCAAATTATGGCGGAGTTAAACAGTCATGAGTGAACAGAAATTAATAGCTGAATCCCGCACCTTTGAGCAGCAAATGATTGAGCGGGATAAACGCGCCACAAAAGCCGGTTTTGTGGTTGGCGGTGTGGGTCTGCTGATTGCGGTGCTGGCGCTCGTCGCCGTGGTCGTAATGTTGCCGCTGAAACAGACGGACGTTGAGCTGTATACCGTGGATAACCACACAGGACGGGTGGAACATGTTACCCGGACATCGAAAACCAGCCTGACCGCAACAGAAGCCTATCAAAAGGCGATGGCCGCAAACTACGTCAAAGTGCGTGAGCGATATGTCTATCCCTCTTTGCAGGACGACTACGAGACGGTACAGGTCTACAACGCTCCCCAGGTAAACGATGACTATCTGGCGCTTTACGCCGGAAAAAACGCCCCGGACAAGGTTTATAAGAACGGGGCGCACACCGTGAAAGTGGAGATCCTTTCAAACCAGATCACCGATGGTACAGCCCCCGATAAAGTCGCCACTGTTCGCTACAAGAAGATTATCCGCCGTCTGGCTGATAACAGCACCCGCAACGAGTATTGGGATGCCCGGTTCACGTTCCACTCTGACCCTGACAAGGAAATGAGCGATGCGGAACGCGAGATCAACTACTTCGGCTTTACCGTCACCAGTTGGCAGACCGACCACGAAATCCGGGGAGGTGAATGATGAAAAAGTTAACGTTTACCGCACTGGCACTGATGATGTGCGGCGCGGCATGGGGTGCGGCCATACCGCAGGCAAGCCGATATGACTCCCGTGTTCAGCAGGTTATCTATAACCCGCAGAACGTCACCGTTGTTAACACCAAACCCGGCTTTATGACAACGCTGGTCTTTGATAACGATGAGGCGGTCATAAGCGCCAAACCCGGCTTTGATGAGGCGTGGGAAGCCACGCCGGATGCAAACCGGGTCAACGTTCGCCCGGTTGCGCTCACGCAGGGAGCGCCCGGAGAAGATGGCAACACAACGCAGGTCGTGATCCCCCCGAACAGCCGGGACTGGCATACCAATATGCTGGTTGTCACCAGTAAGCGCCTGTACAACGTCGAGCTGAACGTCATCGATGATAAATCGGCGCAGCAGCCCGCTTTCCAGGTGAGCTATCGCTATCCGGGCGAAGAACGGGACAAAGCGAGCCGGGAGGCGACGGCCAGACAGCGCGAGTGGGAGCAGAAGCAGCAACAGGCCAGCGTCCAGAAAGCGCTGAACTCGGCGCAGACGCCCCGCAACTGGAGTTACACCCAATATCCGGGCAAAGGCAGTTTCAACATTGTTCCCGATTTTGCTTACGACGATGGCCGCTTTACGTTCGTGGGCTTCTCCCCGTCTAAGTCCATTCCTTCCGTCACCAAAGAGCTGAACGGCAAAGAGCATGTGGTTAACAGCAGTATCCAGAAGAAAGGCGACTTCACCGTACTGGTGATTCAGGAGGTGACGCCACGCCTGGTACTGCGTTCCGGTAATGCCGTTGTGGGTCTGGAAAATAGCGGATTTGGCAAGGTACACGCCGCCGATGGTTCCACCGTATCCCGGCAGGTGGAAAGAGTGGAAAAACCGGAATCCAATTAACCTATAAAAATAGTTTTATATTTTTATAAAATCAGGAAACGTGCATATGAACGACGAAAACAAAGTGCCTGTGCCGAATGAAGCGCAGGCATCCCCGGCACACGCTGAGGATGATATTGCCACGCTTGAGCGGGAAGCCCGCGCTAAAAGGGAGGCCGAGCTTCTCAATGCGCAGGACGACGAAGAGAAAGACCCGGTACAACCCGCCGTTAACAAGCTGAAAAAGCGCAAACGGGGCAAAGCAACCGCCTTTCTTGCCATTGTCGCGGTCGCGCTTATCTTCCTGGCATGGGGTGGTAACTGGGTTTATCGCAATATCCTGTGGCAGCCTACGGAAGAGAAGAAACAGGACACAGCCCCGCAGACGAAGAAAACCGATTACCGGCAGCGTAACGATCTCGGTATGTCCACCGATACAGCCGAAGAAGAGCCAGAGCAACAGGATAACGGCCAGAGCAGCACGGGGGGAACAGGGCAGGCGGCTCCGGCCGCCCCGCCAGAACTCAACAAAGCCAGCTTTCTTATTCGCCGTGACGGTTCGGCCACCGCACAGAACCAGGTAAAAACCCGGCAGCAGGAAATGACGCTGACATCGGCAACGACCACCGGACAACAGGACAGCAGCGCGGCCACAAATACCGCCGCACCGTCGCCGGGACAAAGCCCCGCACCAGTACGGCGCATACCCTATAACCCTGACCTGTACATCCCGGAAAATACCTCGATCCCCTGCTCACTGGATCGCCGCTTTGTATCTGACCGGGCGGGGAAACTTCGCTGCACGGTCACTACTGACATCTGGAGCGCCAGCGGCAACACGAAGCTGATAGAGAAAGGCACCACCGCATCATTACTTTACCGCGCCATAGCGGAAGAAGGTATGAAGCACGGGCAAGGGCGGGCATTCATCATTGCGACGAAGCTACGCACCCGCCAGCCGCCTTATCTCGATATCCCGTTGGTTGATACCAGCGCGGCTGGCGAGCTGGGCGAGGCTGGCGTTGATGGCTGGATAGATTCGCATTTCTGGGAACGGTTCGGCGGCGCGTTAATGGTCGGCATGATCCCCGATATTGGCGCATGGGCATCCAACAGCGCGGGTAAAAAAGACCGCAATACGGACTATACGGAAAACAGCCGCCAGGCTATGGCAGATATGGCGCGTACTACGCTGGAGAACAGCATCAATATTCCCCCAACGCTCTATAAGAATCAGGGCGAGATCATCAACCTGATCACAGGCGAGGATATTGATTTTTCCAACATCTATACACTGAGGTTGAAAAATGACCGCTAAGAATATTTCCCTCGACCGCTATAAACAGCGTTTCTTTGGCGACTTTCTGGAGCTTCCCGGCCTGACGGAGATCGCCGTCAACCGTCCAGGTGAGCTGTATACCAAAATCAACGGCGTATGGGAGCAGCACGCCGTTCCTTTGTCCTATGAGGATTGCTACAACTTTGCCCGGTGCCTGGCAAAGCACCACGGCGACAATATCGAAGATATTAAGCCGGGGCTGTCAGCCACGCTGGAATCTGGCGAACGGTGCCAGGTGATTGTTCCCCCGGCCTGTGAGCGCGATACGGTGTCTATCACCATCCGTAAGCCATCAAAGGTACAAATCCCGCATCAGTCGTATATCGATGCGGGATTTTATAACCGGGTAACAGGCGAGGAAAAAACGGAGACGCACGACGAGGAATTAATTGCATTGTACAATACAAAAAATATTCCTTTGTTTATGGAGAAATGCGTCGAGTACGGTAAAACGCTCGCGGTCGCCGGGGAAACCAGCACCGGGAAAACCACCTATATGAAAATGTTGATAGGGTATATTCCTGTACATCTTCGGATATCAACCATTGAGGACAACCCGGAAATCACGTTCTTTATCCATAAAAACTACGTCCATCTTTTTTATCCGTCAGAATCATCAGATGAAAAAGGTTCTATCGTTACCCCGGCGAGCCTTTTACGCTGGAATTACCGTATGAACCCTGACCGCATTTTATTAACAGAGGTTCGCGGTGCGGAAGCCTGGGACTTCCTTAAAATAACAGGTTCCGGCCATGAAGGGAGTATGACCTCCATTCATGCAGGATCTGCGAAAGAAGCTATAGACGGGTTTATTACCCGTTGCTATGAAAATCCACAGTGTGCCCAGCTCCCCTATACATTTATGTTACGTAAGGTTCTGGATAGCCTGGACGTGATTGTGAGCATTGATTTAGACGGAAATGTTCGCCGTATGAATGACATCTATTTCCGTCCAATTCATCGAAACCAGTATTTTGAGGAAATGAAAGCATGATAAAGAAAATTAAAGTCATTATGTTGGCAGCAATAGTTACAGGATGTTCATCGCCACCGCCTCCCGTTCCTGTAGAGTGGGATAAAGCCGCTGACCCATTAAACACCAGTTTACCGCAATGGAGTCACAATAACGTTATAGTCCCTTCCCCGACAGTTAACGGTAAATGGACATCATCAATCAGCGCACAAAGTTTCTACGATACAATATGGACTCCAGCAGTATTTTACGCAGTCGCCCATTCAACACGAATTGTCGTCACTGCACAATCCGGCACTGATTTCTTTAATGCCAAAAACTGGCTTCGCCAGAATGGCGCAAAAGGCGTTATTGAATACCAGCCTGTCTTTAATTGCCTGACGTGCAGAGAAACCACTATTTATTTCTCTCGCTAATCCATTTAAGCAACACAATCTAATAAGGATTTATCATGAAAAAAACCGTTATCGCGGCGGCTGTATTATGCCTGACCGCAGGAACGCCGATTTATTCCTTTGCCGCTGACCCGTGCGAAGTTGTTCTTTGCATGTACGGAAAAGCTACAGGTAATAGTGGTGGGAGTGAATGCAGCTCAGCAGAACGCGCATTTTTTAAAATAAACGCATTTAAAAAACACCATCGTTTCAATCCGGGTAAAACATTCGATATGCGAAAAGAATTTTTAGGGGAGTGCAAAGCCGCAGACCCTGAATCAATAAGCAAAATCCTTTCAAAATTTGGCAGAGTGAAAGGATAACTGACATATCCATTTTTATATGAGAGGTTCGGAATGATAAATGAAAATTTATTCATTAAGAATATACACTCAAAAAATCAGGACAGAATATCTGTAACCCTGGTATATGACACATTATCAAAAGAAGCCCACAGAGGTTGTGGTCTGTATTACGAAATATACGAAAGCTGTTTTATCGGTCTTTTGCGCGATCATCTTTCAGAACTTAATGAAGCTGACGCAAGTAAATTAATGAAATATGCAGAAAGCAAAGGTGATAAAATTGATGATGCGTCCTACAGCGAAGCACTGGAAGCTGAAAGGAAGTGCAGAGCTGAAATATACCGCGAGCAGATGTAATCACAAAAAGCAAAAGTGTATTGTACAATACACAGACTAACAGGCGGCGGGATTTTAAGGCTTCATTATTTTTGGCTTCAATTTCGAAGAAATTGTTAAGACGAAAAATAATGAAGTGGTACGCGGAAAGAAAATTCAATTTCGGAGAAATTGCTAATTTTCAGGAACCGCGCCCACCTGCGAACATTCGCCCACAGCGAATTGAGCAGGCCGGGGGGAGCCGCAAAAATTTTTGCCGCCCCAGCGAGCAAAAAAGGCACGCCCACGTGCCGTTTTTTGTGGGGGGCTTGCCCCGCACACCGTCGCAGCCAGGTAATATAACCCGCCCCAGCGGGGGATATTACCGATTAGGCGCGACCAACCCCTTTAAAGCAGCGTTCCGATTTTTTCGAGCTTGCGAGGAAAAATAGGCTAAACGCAGCGTCTTAAAGGGGTTGGTCGCGCGTAGCGCAAGACGGTGTGCCGCCTTTGACCTTGGGGGTTTTGGCTCGGCGTTCAGCCGGGACATTACCCCCATGAGTCATGCAGTGAGGGCGTCCAGCCCGAACGTAATGGCACACGCCGTTGCCCGTCATTCGGGCGTTTCAGAATACAGACGACCACTGGTCGGCTGTATTCTGAAAGCGCGGATAACAGTCTTGATCGCCACTGGCGATCACTGTCTTTTCTGTTTTATGGAGTCACTTGATGGAGTCATCGTATGGAGTCAAGCCGCGACTCCATACGATGACTCCATGACTTGCCCCCATCACTACGATTTTTAATGGAGTTAGCAAATATGGGATCACATCTTATGCAAAGGCTGAATGCTTTTGCTGACGCCTTTTCCTTTTTCCTGTTATGGCTGCAAAACAGCCCTGTTATATTATCCCTGCTCGCAGGCCTTACATTACCATTTATATTACACCTCCCCCGCGAGGAAAGAAAAAATGCCCCGTTCTGGTTAAAGTCGGTAGCGTGTGTGTCCATTTTCTTTTTTATATTCGGCACCATATCACCGCTAACTATTCAGGGGTTGAGCTACTTTTTTAAGTCACTCGACAACAACATATTGTTTAGAGTTCCGCTATGGATGATGACCATAATATTTACGGCAGCAGGATTAATATTTCACATTGCAGCTCGACGACTTTTTGCAGGAGAAATTGACAACCTAAAACATCGAATGATTAAGAAAAGCAAGTTAGAGAGAAATACCAGAACGGACGTAAGGGATGTAAAAGACATGCTGCCGGATAGCGTGTCATACGATCCGCTAAAATACATCGACCTAAAAAAATGGTGTTTTTATCGGACTCGACAAAGAAGACAAACCGCAATACATCACTATAAAAGAGTTTCAGTCACAACATGCGGCGATAATAGGAACGACAGGTTCAGGTAAAGGAGTGAGCGCAACAGTTTTACTGTACCAGGCTATCATGCTGGATGAAGCTGTTTTTGTTGAAGACCCAAAAAATGACGAATGGGCACCGCATGTATTGAGAGAGGCTTGTCGCATAGCGGGAAAGAAATTTTTTCTTATTGATCTGAACAACCTCAATTTCCAAATGAATTTACTAGCGGAAATATCACGCGAACAACTGGAAGAATTATTTAATGCCGGGTTCAGTCTTACAAAAAAAGGTCAGGGAGCTGATTTTTATCGAATAGCTGATCGACGCGCAGCCAGAAATACAGCAGCAATACATCAGCCAGGTATGACATTACGTGATTTATTTAATAATGACTTCGTAATCTCACTAAAGGAAGATGTCCCTGCATTTTATGGAGAACTAGAGGAAATCGCATTGGTAAACTCTATTAATGCCAATGAAGGGTTTTCTCTTAAACAAATATTTGACGAGGGAGGATGTTGCTATGTCATTGGCTCCACGCGCAATCAAAAAATCATATCCGCACAAAGGATGATTTTAACCCGTTTAATTCAGATAGCTGAAATCCGCGACAGAATAAACAGCAAACCTCGGACGGCAGCTATATTCCTTGATGAATTAAAATATCATATTTCCCGCCCAGCATTGGAAGGGCTAGGTACAGCAAGGGACAAAGGCGTGCATATCTTTATGGCATTTCAGGCTATCGACGATTTGCGAGATTGTCCGGCTGATTTAAATCCTGAGTCCGTGATTGGTGCAGTGGTTGAGAACGCGAAATTTAAACTAGTGTATCAACTACAGAATCCAGAAACTGCCGAATGGGTGGCAAGGATGACGGGTTCAATTCTGGTAGACGATGAAATGAGGAAAGTTAAAACAGATATTGCATTAACAGAGAAAATGGAAACAGACAGAATGATCCGACAAGCGGAAAGATATTATATAGACTGCAATATGCTGTTAAACCTACCGCCCTTTGTCGGTTTTGTTTTCACACCTACCGACCTTGCAAAAGCCACAAAACTTTCTCATATCGCCGTTAAAAAATCGCACATTGATACGCTTTCATTTGAGTATAAACAAGCTACTCCGGAAAAAAATGAGACTCAGGAACATAAGCCATCAATTAATTTGTGAGGACTGATATGCTTATACATAATGTATCAGAGAGAAAAAAAGCCTCTGCTGACAAAATGCTCTCCCTTCTAAACTTTCTGAAAGAAGAAACTTACTCTGATTTTAACACGCTAAGATGTGTTCTCGGCTTTAGCAAAAATTCTCACAGCCCATTATATAAGGTACTAAATAGAGCAATTAAAGCTGGCTTCATCATCAAACATGAAATGCCTGGAGTAAAACAAAAAATAACGATTTGGGGGATAACTATGCAGGGGTTAGCAATGGTGGTCATGCCTGACGATGCTGTTTTCCCTGGATACTTTGAACCCAGCAAACTCAAATACTGGACTCTGGAACATCGTCTACTAAATCAGAGGGTCAGAATTGCACTGGAAGAGAAAGGCGGGCAAGGATGGCTTAATGGTGATCGGGGGGAGTTTATAGCGCGTTATCCTGGCGTTCGCCATCGCCCTGACGGGATTATCACGTTAGATAGCGGCGCAATCGTCGCCGTCGAAACGGAGCGCTCAATGAAAACCCGCGCACGCTATATCAACATCATTAACAGCCATCTGGCGGCCAGCGATGCCGGACGCTGGCACTACGCGATGTATGTCATGCCGGATGACAAAACCAAAACATCGTTAATCCGGTTGTTTGACTCCATCAAAACGGTAATGAGGAACAACGTTCCGGTGCCGTTCGACGCGAAGAACCGCGAAATGTTTCTTTTCCGCACCATTGATGAACTGGATCAAGCAGCCGCCAGCGGCGGCCAGTGATTATTTATATAAATCTATTTTTATAAGGTGTGACAAATGAAATGCCGATCTCGTTTGTTTGTGTTTCTGCCCCTGCTTTTCCCCGCCCTTTGCCTGGCTGACTTTTCTGGCCGTGTTGTTCGGGTCGTCGATGGTGATACTGTCCAGGTACTCACCGATGGTAAAATGGTGAAAGTTCGCCTTAACGGTATCGATGCCCCGGAATCGGGGCAACCGTTCGGCCAGCGCTCGAAGCAGAACCTGTTAAAGCTGGCCGTCCAGAAACAAACGGAGGTCATAGCCAACAATACAGATCGCTATGGCCGCTGGCTGGGAACATTGATGATTGACGGTATCGATATCAACGCAGAACAGGTTAAAGCGGGTATGGCGTGGGCTTATCGATATCATGGCCTTGCCAGTGACGAAACAATTCTACGCCTTGAAGAAGAAGCCAGACGGCATAGAATCGGGCTGTGGTCGTCATCTGATCCAGTGGAGCCGTGGAAGTGGCGCAAACAGAATAAATAGTATTATATTTTTATATAATTTTGATATGGTAAGGTTAATTTTTAGACGGACGAGGGACTTATGATATTCGCTAAATTTCAGTCACTGACCCATAAGATAGACACAATGGTTATTTGTGACATTAAACGGGAGATGCCATTGAAATACTGGTCATTCAAAGTGGCGGAATGGATCGCCAGAATCGGAATGATTGGCTTTGTTTGTACCTTTCTTACGTATTTCGGACTCGGCCTCATCATGCAGCACTCAGGTCAAAACCTGCCGGAATCGTTTACTGAGGGATGCGCTCAAGCCATCGTTGCATTGATAGCTATTGCCCTGGTCGGTTTCCTGGTCAGAGGCGGGTTGTACGTCGATCTGGAAAAAAGAATCCTGGATAAGTGGCAGGGCTACGTTCAGTGATGGTATAACCCGGCCAGTGGCCGGGATACCGGGTGACTTGATTGTATTAGCTCAGACTTGACTGGCAGGTTTCGCAGGTAGAGCATAATTAAATCTGACAGTCTGCTTTGAGCGAAGATCGGACGTTGTCGCATACACTGAACTCACTGATTTTTCACTATGTATGGGAGTGGCAGATTTGAATGCAAAAGGGGATAATGAAATTTTTCTTATGCCAACCTCTTGGGGTAGTTGAACAAAATGACAGAATTTGAAATAAATAGTCCGCTGCTTCATCTCGCTTTGCTTGAAACGCTAAAGCGAGACGATATAAAAGATGAAATAGATTTGTTTCTACCCTTTATTGCAGTAACTGCATCAGAAATTGGCAAGTCAGTTATAAATGAGAGTGATATACAGGATAAGCTCCAGCAGAGTTTTGGGTTTAAGCCTCCATTGGCCGCGGTGAAGGTCTTGATGACACGAGCTAAAAAAAGAGGACTTCTAATCCGCGAAAATTATGCTTTTATTCCTGTTCACGATAAAATAACTGAATGGAAAAATGGCTTCGAGCATAAAAAAGAAGATGTGGAAACATCCCTTGCAAGTCTCAAACAAGAATTTATCAGTTTTACGGAGACCAACTTTTCGAAAAAACTCTCTGGCAGTGAAGCTGAAAAACTAATTACCGAGTTTATTGAAGTGAATGTCAGCAGCGTGATTAGCCACAGAGCTTATCAAAGAATGGAACTTGCTGATCGCATTAAAAACACTAACCATGTTATCGCATCTTTTATAAGTCACATTCATCGCAATCAGCCTGGAGTGCTTGAGCATTTCAGTCGGTGTGTCAAAGGAATGTTACTAGCTAATTATCTATTTTATGCGGATAAAGCTACAGACAAGAAATCCTATAAAGGAATTACCGTTTACCTTGACTCTCCTATAGTCATAGGAATGCTAGGATACAGCGGACGCCAAGCCAAAGAAGCATATACAGACTTTTTGAACCTTTTGAAATCACTAGGAATTGAAATTGTTATTTTTGACCGCACGCTTAGTGAAATCGAGGGTCTGCTTTACGCCTGGAAAAATGACATTTCACGGAAACGTTATGAACGTTTTAATACGAAAACGTTAGAATGGTTGAGGGCGCAAGGTTATGACGCAGAACGTATTGATACTGATCTTAAGCTTTTAGAAAGTAACATCTCTAAACTTGGTATCGATATTAAGCTCGGTTTTAGTCCTAAGGCAATGTATCAATGTGATGAAGCAAAACTGCAAAGTGCTATTGGTAGAGCTTTTCGGCGAGATAAAAATCTAGAGCACGATACTGTTTGCATTTCCCGTGTACACAATATGCGGGAAGGTAAAATAATTAATAACCTCAGTCAGTCTTTTAGTGTTTTTGTCACCCCCAATACTGGCCTAGTCAAGGAGGCTAATGATTTTTTCCGACATGAAACTAACCGCCAGGCTATTCCTGTGGTCGTTTCAGAACAATGGATGACAGCCATGTTCTGGCTAAAAAAACCGGACATTTATGCTCGGCTGCCTCAAGAGCAGCTTCTTTCAACAGCCTACAGCTTATTGTATACCGATGATCGCTTCTGGGAAGCTTTCATCGGTCGTCTTGAGAAACTTGAAAAACGCGGAGATATTACTCAGGATGAATTTCTTCAAATCCGCTGGGATAGTGATCTTCTCCGACTTGTCCATGATGTTTCTGTTGATGTAGGAGAAGATTTTTCCGAGGAAGATGTTTTCGACGTTGTTAATACTATCAAGAGAAAACATGAGGAAAAACATCAAAGTGATATGGCAGAACTTGAAGACCGCAGTCGCTCTGAAATTGAGACTGTACGTCAAGAAGCATCTACTCAACTTCAGGCCATTAGTCAAGAAAAACAAGTTGCGGAGGTAAGAATTGAATCTCTAGAGCGCAAAATACGTAAGGTGAGTGCGTTTCTGGCTGGATCAATAGCCTGGTTTTTCAGTGGATTGCTTGTTTTCGCTCTTTGTCTGGCAGCTGTGAAAGGTATTCCTGATGAAATGCAGCCAGCTTTGTTCAAAAGCGAACTATTTAAAGGTAATCTAGTCGGGCTTACCATAGTCATTACCTTAATATTCGGATTGATAAGCAGCGTTACAGGGATAGATTTAGCTGTTTGCCATAAGTACATAAAAGCAAGAATGGAAAAATGGTTTTTGTCCTTATTTAATTAACTTTTACGACATGGTTAGGTTGTTAATAAGTTCGACCTAACCACACATTTTTAGATTTTAAGGTAGGATAAACGTCCGCTAAGCGCATACCCTGAATCACTTAAAAGTGTAACTCTCAGGGTGTGAATGACTATATCTGGCACAGAACTGCCTGTCAGATTAGTTATAGCTCTGTGCCGTAGCTGTGTCAGGTCGAGTCTGAGCTAATACAACTTAATGATGTTTTTTCCAGAATTCCTGGTACGCCTCGAACAGCTCCCCATGTTTCATATCGTTGGCCGCAGCAATGGAGCGGAACTCACGTTTCAGCTCCATATCAATGTATAAGTTAAGCTGTGCCTTACGGCCATCAGCACTTTTCCGGGTAGGATTAAAGCCGTGTTCCGTGTCCGCCTGGCTTGGCGGCTCACCTTTGGTATTGCGCGGTTTTGCTGGGACGTTCGCCATAATATCACCTTATAGATAAATATAATTATATTATTATATACTACTGCGTAAGCGTTGTCAGTCGGTCGATCACACCCTGCACAACATCATCAGCTTTTTGCCGTGGGCCAGGAAAAGGCGACTCCGTAAGAGCAAGCCCTTTATCCTGCGCCTGGCTGAACGATGTCAGAAAAGGAATAGCGCCCGGAATGACGGGAACGCCGCAGGGTTGCAGGTATTCCAGCGCCGCGCGATATTCACTCTCACTTTCACTTACCCCCGCAAACACCACCGCCATTTTATCTGTCGAATGCCCTTTGTTACGCAGCGCGTTTACGGTCGTAACGGTCGTTCGTAGATCGTCCACGCTAAACCCTGTCGGCAGTACCAGCAAATCGACAATATCAATCAGGCTGAGTAACGATTTCGTCGCATACGCCGCACTGTCGATGACAATCAAATCCCATTGCCCGGATTCAATCTGTTTCTTCGCCTGTGAAACCGTTCCGCATCCCTGAATTGTCACCGGAGGTTCAAAACCATTCCGCAACCTACGTTGCCCCCAGTCCAGGAAAGACCCCTGATCGATATCCATATCCAGCCCAAGAACCCCCCATCCTGCCTTTGTATACTCGGTGGCGATAGCCCGTGACATCGAGGACTTTTTCACCCCACCTTTCCCGTTAGCCAGCGCGATAACAGCGGTCATGACCCCCCCTATTAAAATATTTTTATAGAAAAATATAGATTTGGTTTGAGTGTAGCGCAGACACACAAAAGAGTAAATATAAACCTATAACAATATAATTATAGGTTTATACATTTTTTTTATTCTGCCGCCATAAGCTCACATCGACACTCACCGCAAAGCAATACAGCGGAAGGTTTCGCCCATGCGTTCAGCCCACACTCCGGGCAGGTAAATTTCATGCGGGTGCCAGTACCCTTTACTGGCGGTTTGATCATGACGCTGAGATCGTCATCGTCTGGAATGAGTTCCGGGCGGGATTTGCTGACGGTCAGTGATAGCCGATTGATAAGGTCAGTATCGTTTTCATCGGTGACGGCCAGCCAGTCATCGAGGATATCGCTGTTAATCTTTGAGGTAACGATTGCTCCGTCAGACCAGCGGTCATACCAGGAGATAGAGAAGCCATTTTTAAGCAGGTCATACACGGCTTTCTGAAAGCGGCCACCACGGATAATGTAGTGCGTCATCTGCTGCCCGTTCTTTTTCCCGCCAGGTAAGCCGGTATTTGATGGCATAAGCCCGACTTCCTCCATCTTCGCGCCCCATACACGATCATGATAGCCGCCCCGGCATTTTTTAACGGGGGCGTAATGCTGCCACACGTGCACCATTTCATGCACCAGTGTTGACAGAGTATCGGCCAGCGAACGGCCACCGAAGTAATCGGGATTCATCGCCAGCTCCGATACGCTGGATTCCCCTGTGAAGCGTTCAGGCGCGAAATAACCAAAGGTGTTACGACCGCGCTGTAACGTAATCAGCAGATCCGGCAGAGCCTTATCAAAGAGGGAAAGATTGAACCAGTCATAAGCCTGTTGAAACTCACTGTATGCCTTAATTGACCCAACGGGAGCGAACGCGCAATTTCACGACATTTGCTGATATCCGAAAGCGAGCGTTTTCGTACACTGCTTACAGTACCTGTCCAAAACTTAGTGAAATTAGTTTCGTACATGCGTTATAATTCGTACATCCATTTCGTACATAAAATTATGCCATGTCACGAGTTTTTGCTTACTGCCGTGTATCCACCCTGGAACAGACCACTGAAAACCAGCGCCGGGAAATTGAAGCCGCCGGTTTTGCCGTCAGACCTCAGCGACTGGTCGAAGAACATATCAGCGGTTCAGTGGCCGCCAGCGAACGCCCCGGTTTCGCCAGACTACTTGACCGTATGGAAAATGGCGACGTACTGATTGTCACCAAACTTGACCGTCTGGGACGCAATGCGATGGACGTACGAAAGACCGTGGAACAGCTGGCAAAGTCAGACATTCGGGTTCACTGCCTGGCGCTGGGCGGTGTTGATCTTACCAGCCCGGCGGGGAAAATGACCATGCAGGTGATTTCGGCGGTGGCCGAATTCGAACGTGACTTGCTTCTTGAACGTACTCATTCTGGTATTGCCAGGGCAAAGGCAGCAGGAAAACGCTTCGGACGTCCACCTGCATTGAATGAAGAACAACGGCAGGCGGTGATCATCCGTCTGAAAGCCGGAGACAGCATCAGTGCTGTTGCCCGTCAGTTCAGTACGACGCGGCAAACTATTCACAGAATAAAGGCGGCAAGTTCATCCTGTTAATCCGGATGATTTTATAGCCTGAAGGGGCAAATAACAGGCCCAGATGTTTCATACAGCCAGCCTCAGGAGGAGCTTCATGGCACCGTTAACAAAAAAACAAACCGCACAGCTTTCAGAGATGAGTCATGACGTGCTGGTCAATATTATTTATGACCTGATACAGGATAATAAGCAGGCCAGGACCACACTGGTGAATGGGTATCTGCTATCGGCAGCAGAGGTACTTAAAGCCGTCGAGAAGGAGTATGCCAGACGAGCCAAAAGCAAACGTTTTTATGATTACTATGATGCCGATGCCTTTTTTGACGAGCTGACACGCAGTATAGCGAACCCCCTTGTGGGTATCGCCCACGAGCTCCCCGAGCAAGCGGAAAGTCTGAGCGTAAAAATGATGCTTGAGTTCGAAAAATTCACCGGGAACGTGGACACTTCCAGCGGAAGCTGGATGAGCTACTATACCATTCTGTTGGATGCGTGGATGAAATCACTGGAAGCACAAAAAAACAACGATCCAGTATTCATTGCTAAAAAAATATTCACCGTTGTTGAAAGAGAATTCTATTTTGGAATTGAGATATTTAAAAAATACCGGACATTACTCGGCACGGATATTTTACGTGTAATCCGTGATATGTATTATCAAAAACAATCCCTCCGGGAAGCTCTTGGTCTCAGCATGATAATAAAAGACCTTGATTTTCTGACGATGGCGTTTAAAAACGATGAATTTTGCCATTCCACCCATTATTTTGATTATGTCAGATTACTTATGGAAGACCTGCGGTCCGACGATGCACTCGCTGTATTAAACAGCCAGCGGATTGACGATGAGGAGATCACAGATAACATAATATGGAATGAACTCTTCATTCAGGCCCTGATTGAAGAAGGGAGAAAAGAGGAAGCGAAAGCCCACTGTATTACAGCATTCACTTTTCAATGCGATACACGTTTTTATCATCTGTACACAAAAGCCGCTGAAAAAGATGTCGATCACAGCCCTGCATTCCTGAAAATAGCAAAAGATACAGGGTTAGCGCCGTATGTCTGCTTTGCGTCAGACATCGAACGGTATGATTTAATCGACGCCTGTATTATGGCCATGCCAAAAAACAACCTCACCGACTCGCTGGCTTATATCACCCATTCATTTTTACGGACATTATCCAGCACCCTGTATAAACACGGCTATGCGCATACGGCGACCCTGTTGCGTCGCTTTTTGGTGGAGGACAACATTCAGCAATCAAAAAGCAAGTATTACAGCTATGCCGCCTCAGACATGAAAAAAGCCATCGATTACGGCGAAGGTCTGGAAGATTGCCCTCAGCTTCCGGAAACAGAGGACTACCTCAGAACGCTCTACGAACAACATAAACGTAAAACCGCACTCTGGCCGTTGATGGCAGATAAAATCAAAGGATTATCAGTAGGAAAGGACGGTATCCGTTATAACGGAGATGCCTCATGACATCACAGGAACTGTATGACCACGCGGTGTCACTACTGGCAAGGCGGGATTACGCATCCGGTGAGTTGGCCCGGACACTGAGTAAGATGACGGAAAACAGAGAAAAGATCGACAAGGCGTTGTCGAGGCTGGTTGAGTGTGGTTATCTGGATGATAACCGACTGATAACGCACATGATTGATAAACATGTTCGAAAAAAACATGGCCCGGCCAGAATCAAACAGGAGATCAGGCAAAAAGGTTTTTCTCCGGAGTTGGTCGAGCAGATGCTGGAGAAAGTGGATGTGGACTGGTATGCCATGGCAAGGGAACTGAAAGTCAGTAAATTTGGTGATGCGGTGGCATCAGAAGCCAAAGAAAAAAACAAACAGATCCGCTACCTCCAGTACAAGGGGTTTTCGATGGACATGATATTTGAGGCGTTAAGCTGAGCATGGTTTGCTGTCGGAGCGCCATCCGAGACAAATGTCGTCATATTGTAGCTTCGCTCCCATTACCCCTAATTGCGGGTTTGATATCGGACATAACACTATCTCCATAAGAATTGTATTGCACAATACAATTGTAGGGTTTGGCGGCAATCCACACCGTGACCGAAGTCATATTATTATATAATTATAGAAATATAGAAAGTGATATTATCGACGGTTCGTAGGGAAAGGCGGGGGAAATGGAAAGATGTTAAATTTGTTAAAACTTCCTAGGTTCTTAACAAAAAATTAACCATGCGGTATCGGCCAATTTGACCTGATATCACGTATACAAATGACGCCTTGAAGCGAGAAAACAGCGCTAATCGCTATTTGTTATATAGAAATCGTGGATTTAACATAAAAGGCATTTGGCGAACAAAATTTTGGGACTGACCGAAACAAAAAAGGCCAGTCCTTGTATTTGCATTCACTTGATTACCCGTTTGCAAATTACTTGATCATCGCCAACAAAAACGAGTTCAGGTCATCTACTGAGTTGACAGGCAGCCTTGAGAAAACAACGAAAATCACTAATAGTAATCAATGAATTACTATGAACATCAACATATAGTGGCTATCTCAGACGTGGCGACTCACTCTTAACGACAATCTTTCCTGTCGTGTTGTCCATCCGGTATTGTGAAATTGTACCGTCAAGAATGTACTTGATAACCGACAGCACCGTCGATAAAGGTGCATGGAACCATTCACGGG
>OIEK01000124.1_pt1 | contig 36922 bp, 44 predicted proteins | sample 1581821 | NCBI WGS metagenome assembly OIEK01 (sample SAMN03281017, study PRJEB24777) | human gut metagenome | isolation source: fecal sample PR221 from 1 month old male Chinese infant, caesarean... | reverse complement strand
ACTAATCTAAATACTAAATCTATTACATTACCTGTATGAAAAATCTATATAGTTAAATGTCAAAATTCAATACAAACATATAAAAAATGGTGCGTTACATCATACATATTGTATCATGCAACGCACCATATGCGAATAACTCTATCTAATTATATAGTATGTTCTTAAGAAAATACATTTATAAACTCAAAACTATTCGTAATGCAATGCATCAATTGGATTGAGCTTAGCCGCTTTACGGGCTGGGTAAATCCCAAAAATCAAACCAATAGCCATGGAAAAGGCAAAGGACATTATGATTGTTGGAACAGATACAACTGTACTCATTCCAGATACCATTCCAATTACTTTTGAGGCGCCTATACCAAAAGCGATACCAATAAAGCCCCCCATTAAACTGATTACAATGGCTTCTATTAAGAATTGTGTAACAATTACGCTATACGTAGCTCCCAAAGCTTTACGCACGCCAATTTCTCGAGTCCGTTCCGTTACAGATACAAGCATGATGTTCATAATACCAATGCCACCTACAACAAGAGAAATTGCAGCTACAGCTCCTAGGAATAACGTAAATGTTCCCGTCGTCTGAGCCACTGTTTCCATGATGGATTTCATATTTTGAATATTGAAATCATCCAAATTTGTATCTTTAATATTATGACGAACACGCAACAAATTCTCTATATCTGCCTGCAAACGGTCAATGCCCTCATCATCCTTAGCCACAACATAGACCATGCGAAGATAATCAATCCCCTCTACGCGCTCCATCGATGTAGTATATGGAATTAACACCGTATCATCTTGGTCATTGCCCATGGTTCCGTTCCCTTTACTTTTGAGAACACCAATGACACGGAATGGAATATTCTTAACGCGAATTTCCTTGCCTACAGGATCTTCATCGGCAAACAAATTTTTTACTACCGTTTGGCCTACAACCGCTACACGTTCTCGGTTCTGAACATTTTTATCGGAGAAAAAACGACCAGATGTCATAGTCCAATTATTTACGTCCAGAAAGTTAGCATTAACCCCCGCAACGGATGTTGTCCAGTTTTTATTTTGATAAATCACCACATAAGATCCATTTGTCATAGGACTAGCGGCTTTTACACCATCTAACTTGGCTATAGCTTCATAATCGGATACCTTCAACGTTTTCATAGATCCCGCTGAAGGTCTCACGCCCGGTGTTCGTGGTGCTCCTGGCATAACTACAAGTAAATTGGAGCCTAGGCTAGAAATAGAATCCTCAATATCTTGCTTAACCCCATTACCGATAGATACCAAGGCAATAACAGCTGCTACACCGATAATGATACCTAACATGGTCAAAAGGGAGCGCAATTTATTAGCAATCAAGGAAGCCCATGCCATTAGAAAACTTTCTTTATACATTAGGTACCTCCTTTATAGGAGTCATATTGGAGTTGATGGAATCCTCTACGATTATCCCATCTTTCAAGACCACATTACGACTTGCATACGTAGCAATATCTGGTTCATGTGTAACTAAAAGAATTGTACGACCTTCATCGTGAAGACCTCTAAATATATTCATAACATCTATGGTTGACTTAGAGTCAAGATTCCCTGTCGGTTCATCAGCCATTATGATAGCAGGATTATTCGCCAATGCACGAGCAATCGCTACACGTTGACGTTGCCCCCCAGACAACTCGGACGGCAAGTGATCCATACGCTCGCCCAATCCGACAGACTGTAATAATTGAGAAGCCCGTTCAATACGCATCTTTTTATTTACCCCAGCATAAATCATAGGAAGCGCTACATTTTCTAGGGCTGTAATTTTGTCAACAAATTAAAGCTTTGAAATACAAAACCGATCTGTTTATTACGTACATACGCAAGCTCATCATCAGATAAGGTAGCAACCTCGTCTCCATTGAGTCGATAAGAACCAGTTGTAGGTCGGTCCAAACATCCAAGAATATTCATAAAGGTTGATTTACCTGAGCCAGATGGTCCCATAATGGATACAAATTCACCCTTATTGACAACTAAATCAATGCCATGTAGAACAGGTACTGATAATTTGCCATTCACATAGGTTTTTGTAATTCCTTGTATGTCAATTACTGTTTGGTTCATAAGCACCTACCCTTAGAATGGTCCAGCTACATTATTTTTTGGTGCATTCACATCACCGCTTACGATAATTTCATCACCTTCAGATAAACCTTTTAAGATTTGAACATTAGTATCCCCAGTTACACCTGTAGAGACAGCGGTTCGTACTGGTTGACCATCTTTTATAACATATACATACTCACCTTGTTTGTCCGTACGTACAGCAGTAAGAGGAACTACCAATGTATTTTTAATATCTTCACCAAAGATTGTGGCACGAGCCGTCATAGTTGGTAAGAAATTACCTGCAATATTTTCAGGAATTTGAACCTTAACAGTATAGTACACAACGCTACTACTTGTTGTGCCCATATTACCTTTTGTACCTTTTGCAATTTCAGAAACGTAACCGGTGAAAGTTTCACCTGGCTTAGAATCTACAGTAAACTCTACCTTAGCACCTTGTTTGATATTGCCAATATCGGTTTCGTCTACAGTAAGATAAATCTCTAAATTTTTTAAATCTGCAATGGTAGCAATGATCATTTGTGTGGAAATACCAGTACTAATAGTTTGACCGGCTTTTAGCGGTGTACCAACAACAGTCCCAGACATTGGAGATGTAATAGTAGCATCACTTAAATCTGCGGCAGCACGTTCATAAGTAGATTTAGCACGTTCATAAGATGTTACAGAATCATCATATGTTTGTTGTGCAATAGCATCTTGAGCCGCCAAGGATTTATAACGATTCATATCAAGTTCTGCTTTGGCTAACGCTGCACGAGCATCATCAACAGATGCTTGTAATTGACGTGTATCAATATAAGCGATAACTTGACCGGCCGTAACTTGATCATTCTCTTTAACTAAAACTTTTTCAAGTTTACCAGCAACATTTGTAGAAACATCTACATAATTTACAGGGTTAATAGTACCTGTAGCACTGATACTAGTTTTTACATCACCCTTTTCAACCTTGCCAGTAGTATATAACGTTTGTGCTTGATTTGCATTTAGACTATCCATGTAGTAATATGTGCCGCCACCAAGAACACAAAGAACAACAGCACCTGTTACTATACGTTTACGATGCTTTTGTAAGAACTCTTTCATTATGATCTCCTTTTTTAAGATGAAGATATATTAAAAAGACATTTATTCTATATCAACACATATAGTATTTTTAAATTATACAGCACCAATTGCTTTTACGCAATATAATTTCATTAATGAATAAATTATGATATATAAAAAATGGCCCTTACGGGCCATTAACTACTCAATATTGACAATAATCTATAATCCTTCTCATCGATTGGAAATTCAAGACGTTCTGCCTCTTCATAAGATAGTGCACGGATATGACCATCTATATAACCTACTAATCGGTTAGCGACACCACTCATCAATAAATTAATACAGACTTCACTCATGCGAGCCGCTAAAATAGCATCAAATGCCGATGGACCACCGCCACGTTGTAAGTAGCCTAACACAGTTAGGCTAGGATCAAATTCTGTATGCTCCTTGATAAAAGCTTTCACTTCACCGCTGTTATAGGCACCTTCTGCAACGAGGATAACACTATATTCTTTACCCGAAATTTGTGTTTCCTTTAAATGACGACAAACCGCATGTAAAGGCATGGGATTTTCAGGAACCAAAACTATTTCTGGCCCCACAAGCTAGGCCTGCCTTTAATGCAATATGTCCAGCTTTGCGCCCCATAACCTCCACAATAGCTACACGTTCATGGGAGTTTGATGTATCACGAATACGCCCAACCGCATCAACTACCGTATTAAGAGCCGTATCATAGCCTATCGTATATTGTGTACCACCCATGTCATTATCTATCGTACATGGAATGGTCATAGTAGACATACCAAGTTTAGATAAACTTGTAGCACCACGCATGGAGCCATCACCACCGATAACAACCAAATGGTCAATGTCATAAGTTTTCAAAATATCATAAGCTTTGCGTTGAATTTCTTCATTCTGAAATTCTGGAAAGCGTGCCGTTTTCAGCATCGTACCACCTTGTGTTATGATGCCACCAACGTCTCGATTCGATAAGGGAAATATCTTTTCCTCAATGATACCTAAATAGCCACGTTCAATACCAAATATTTCAAAACCTTCATGTATAGCTTTTCTAGTTAGCGCTCTTATGGCGGCGTTCATTCCAGGTGCGTCTCCGCCGCTTGTTAGTATTGCGATTCTTCTCATATCCATTACCCCCTTGTGGTGTACGTTGTTTGGATATACTATGTGCCTTACCTTTTTTATTCGTTTGATTAGAAGTCTTTTGTTTAATACCGTTTATCATAACGAATTTTATTAGACATTGCTCTTTTTGATACTGCTTCAGAAATCTCTTTTTTCCTACTTTGTTGATTATTAAATTGTATATCTTCAGATGCTTCTTTAGCATCTACATCGTTTATATCATTGGGTTGACGTCTTGCTTTAAATTGCACATCTGAGGCATCTAATTCATCCTCAATACGCTGTATAAAATCATAGGTCCGGCCATTTGTTGTATCTAGTACAAAATCGCACTGCTTATACACGGGCTTCCACGATTGTATCATAGCATGTACAAAGGCATTCACATTACTATAGTCCATGGTAGGCCGTTTCCCAACACGGCGATTCACCCGACTGACAATACGGAATTGTGCAGCTCGGATACCAATAATATAGGAATAGTTTTTTTAATACCTTTAAGGTGCGATGTTCAATAGGAAAATTCCCACCCACAGAAATCACTGCTTCATGGTATAAGCAAACCTTTTTTAGTACATCCATTTCGGCGCGGCGGAATGCTTTTTCTCCTATCTTTTTAAAAATCTCAGCAATGGGCAACCCAAAACGACTTTCTAATACGCGATCGGTATCTACAAATTGCCAACCCTTGCGTTCTGCAAGGTTCCGTCCAAAGTGACTTTTGCCACTTCCCATAGAACCGATGAGCATAATATTCCGTTTTATTATCATCTATTATGTGCCCCTTATCATTACATATCCTTCATTGTACTATAAAATGGTCCAAAAACAAAGACAGACTATAGACATAAAATCTATAATCTGTCTCTATACAGTACACCCGATTTTCATTAAGGTTTTATAATCGATTTAATTGCACAATGCACATAAACTACATTACCTTTACGTTCTATATCTTCTATTTCTATACGGCGTGAAGGATCCTTTTCTTCAACAGTATTTATCCAGTTAATCATACGCTCTGTACTACCTAATACTGTTAATTCTAGTATACCTTCATGCTCATCAGTACTGACAATCATTAATGGTTCTCCTTGCAAGGAATCAAAAATATTTGTATTAGAACTTGTATTAGATGTCTTGTTCCGTGTAAAAGATTCTAATAGTTTTGCTTCATTAGACACTATATAATCTGACTCAGCATTTATTTGTATATTATAATTTTCTTGTTGATTTTTTAAGCTATTATTTTTGTCTTCAAAATAAATATACCCATACATAGAAAGGCTAATGAGCATCCCCCACAACACTAGGCCCGTTAATATTCTCTCGACCTGATACGTTGTGCTCTCTTTTAGATCCGTCCATATGGAATGTATAAACACCTTTATCTGCTTTAACTGTTCCATGACACTCCATCCCTAGTAATTTTTGTTGGAGAATAGCAATAAATTTACGACACATTTCGTCACTCGTACCTATACCATCTATACTGATACGCCCATCCTTAATGCTAAGATGCTGTAGACTAATATGTTCTGACATAGCGGCATCAAGAATATATACGACCATTGTATTGGGTAATATATCTGTTTGATTCTTAAGGATTTTATTCTTTATTATTTTATTTCTTATTTCCATTAATTCACCATATTGTTGATGTATTTCTTGATACTGAGCATTTGCTTGCAATCGCACAAAGTCTATCTTTCGATTTTCATAGCTACGATAGCTTGACCAACAACTATATATAGTAACAAGCCCTACTATAATGTATATAAGACTTATCCCATAAAGAAGGTATCGATAGGTATGCCATAAACTATGCCATCGTAACGAGCGAGGCATTAAATTAATACATCTGTCCTTACCAGCCCAATCCAATCCATTTAAGCCCCCTTGCCGCCATACCAATAGCCATGTCCCAATCTAATTGCCCTTGCTTGCAACGATTACGGCCACGACCTAAGAATAATAATGGAATATATTCAGTTTCTCCATACATGGAAATTATACCTTCCATATCTGTCCGTTCTTCATTTGTTATAGATTCTAACCCATACATCCGAATTCCCTGTATCTCATCTATACCAAAGTCTTGTAATCTCACTCCTAACTTATCCATAGCTTCAGCTACATCACTACTAGTAATAGGTACAATACACTCTTGAATGCATATATCATTCCACCAAAGCCATAAATGCATGGCGCCTTCTTCCACAACACCTGTTACTGTACCGCTGCGCCGCATCAAGCAATAACAAATAGGAATAGGCCAAAAATCAATAACATCAACAGGTGCATAAGTATCTCGTATACCTTGCTTCAAAAGCTCTAGTGAATGCCGATCTACAGCCACCATAAACATATGATAATTGTGTCGTGGATATTCCCGGCGACAAGCATCCATTTGGAAACTATCCCCCTCAAAACTAAAGTAGTCCTCTATATTCCACTTTATAAACTCCTTCATATCAAAATCATGAGGATCATAAGGTGCTACATGCATTTGTGTATCAATATTAGCAACAATACTATAGGCCCCTTCATCTAAATCATAGGTTTCTATAAATTTTGTAACGTCTTCATCAATAGGCCCTGTACGCTTCATTTCTAACGCATCAGTAATGACCATTGTTTTATTTTCTATATGAGCGGTAACACATACAATATGTTCATCAGTTATACATACTCCAGAATGTATTCTCTTTTTTCGTTTCATAGAATCACCTCAATAAGGTTTTACCTTTATAACATGCATATGTTTTTCTTTATCTACGGTCACATACATATGTACACGACTCACGATTTCACTATTTTTCAATTTTCCATAACTCATAATATGTCGCGGATTATCTATTGATTGGTCTGCTTCAATAGTAATCTCTACATTTTCATCATCTATCACAACTAATTTATTTTGAAAGTCCCATACATTTCCTAATTTACAATAGCTCACAAACCAATGAACACCTTTCTGTGCCGCGTAATGAGCCTCTTCCAAATGCAATTCGTCTACCACATTACTTTCACATATTTGTCCTATACGCAGCCCCATAAAAGCTAATAATAATAAAAAGGACATTGTAAGTATCGCTATATAAGTGATAAAGCCCGCGTTATGGGCTCCTACGTTCATAATCTGTCTCCTCTTTACTTGTATACCAATCATAAATAGCACTTTGTCCAACAGAGACCTCATATATGGATAATCCTCCATAACCACTTGTGTATTTTCTATCATTAACAAAACGATTATTAATATACCAACGTAAATACACGGTCCCATTAGTATCTACACTAAAAGGGTATTCTTGGGTATAGCCCACATTTCTTTTATCTGTAGTTCCTACAATTCGACTACCACTGACAGGTTGCAAGCTACCATCCGTTAATTTTCTGTATAATGCATGACGTTGTACAGTTAAGGTTGTGCGCTTTGTATCGTGAATATATAAACTTGTATTACGATCTTCTACAGTAACCTTCACAGGATTCCATATCATATGAGCCACAACCATACGCCGTGTATATCGACCATCCTCCATCATAGCTACACTATCAAGTAATTTAGCATCCCACATAACTGCATAGAATACGATACCTAACAATAAGGTAAGGACTATGATAGAAATCATCATACTAATAAGCGTAGAATACAAAATAAAACCCATATCATTTCTATTTTTATTTCTATCTGTTATGGGATTCTGCTTGTATTCTTTATTCTTTCCAATTACCGTTTCTATATCCTCGCCCTTCAATGTATCCCCTCCAAATCAACTGATAGAGAATAGACAACAGATTGATTGTCGATGGCATCTACTGTTAATCGTTGTAAAGATACACCTTCTATCACTACAGGCTTTATATGTGTTTTATAGGTAATTTTTTTCACTGGGACTCATTGTAAATTGAGAATTATATACACCAGTTTCTATTGTTCCATTCTTATAATAAGAAGCTTTAGCCACTTCTAAATACGTTATGGTATCTTGCAATATATGATCCCAATAATACGCCTTATATACCGTAAGAGTAGCCATCCAAAATATAGATAATACAATCGGTAAAATGAACATGATTATAGCGGCTGATATTAAAGCGTCACCATACATAAATCCTTCAGTGCACTTCTTCCCACCTAATTCGCCCTGTTTGTACAGATATCCATATACGATTTTTCTCACCACTTTCACGATCTTTCAAAATAATTTCTGTCCCATCATAAGGTAAACCTAAGGCTGAAAAAGAAATAATTGTCATAGACCGTTCGTTCTCAATATTTTGCGGTAATGATATGTTTACCGTATGATGATTAACATCTTCCTCTAAGGTATAACTGTCCTTATTTAAAATAAAAAGCATTCTCCCTTTACCATTAGATTTATGCCCTAACATAGACCACAGTTGAACTTTCTTGAGCATATACGCCACCTCTTGCGTAGCACCATTTAAAGTATAACGACTAGGTGTTGTCACAATAGGTAAGGCAATAGAAATGAGCAATAAGATTAAACCAATAGTAATAATCCATTCCGCCAATAAAGATCCACTTTGACGATTTATAAGTTGCACCTTAACCATTGATAAAGCACCTCCATATAGGAACCACCATGTAAGGCACACCATCCGCCAAAGCATAGAAAGGGACCAAATGGGATATATCGATTACGATAACCGGTGAGTAAGAGATAGAGAGAACCAACACAAAAAGTTACGTAAAAGAAACATATAATTTCCCATGGAGTGAGCCATATTGCAATAGCAGAAAACCATTTAATATCGCCTATGCCAAAGCCTTTATGGCTAATCAAACGAAGTCCATATGTAATAGTACCTACGCTGATAACACTTAATAAGGTTACTAACATAGATTGATCATTTATATAGCTATATATAATGCCACCTATTACAAGAACTAATGCCCCTTCATCAGGCAATATATAGTAATGCATATCGATGGTAGCACCTGCTATGATGATGAGTGAAAACACAGCATACAAAGCAATGTGAGTATAAGATATTGCTTTTGATGAAACTATAACAGGTAGCAATATAGATGCTATATATACAAAAAGTCCTATCACATAATTGGTCCCTTTCATACCTTGTCCTTTCATATAACTAACGTATGTAATTCATAATCTATACAAGTTAATTAAGGTTCATTAGGTGCTTTAACAACAACAGATTTTGAAGTCCCACCACTGACAACTTCATAAGTAATAGTGTATTCTTTTCCTTTTGCAGTCTTAACATGTTCAGTAAGATATCCTTCCTTATATAGATTTTCTACTGTTGGAGGTGTATCGACATTTTTGTCAATCATATACAATTGAGTAGCATTTTTTATAATTTGAATATCTGCTGTTTCCTTAGCGTTTCTAGCTTTATCCGCAGCAGATAAGAATTGTGGCATCGCAATAGCCGCTAATATAGCGATAACCGCTACTACAACCATTAATTCAACAAGAGTAAATCCACCTTTTCTCGAGTTTTTTAAATCCTTCTCGAACACGAGAAATATGTAATCGATCTACGACCCATTGACCGCACATTTCTAATCGATGATTCACTCCATGAATCATATGCATAACAGACTTCATAATATTCTCCTTTTAATAGTTAAGTAATAACATTATCTATTGACCCTCCTAAGTTGGCAATGGACGTAAATAAGGGATACATAACAGATACAACTAATACGGACTACACCGATTCCCATTATGGTTAATAAAATCGGTTCCAATAATCGTTCTAAACGAGCAATATATTTTGAAAGTATAGATTCATAGTAGCAGCCACAGTGGTTTAACATTTTTACTAATTCACCACTCTCTTCTCCAATGGACACCATTTGCCATATAAAAGCGTTTCCTATCTGACCACTACGTAAACTTTCTTCCAGTGAGTGTCCTGATAATAATCTTGCTTCCACTTGTTTACTACATTCAACACCATATATATTCCCCCACAAAGGGCGAGTAATATTCATGGTTTGAATGATAGAAATACCAGAATCTAGTAAGAGAGCCCAAACTTTTAACATACTTGTATAATACACACAAGTACTCCATTGGTATCGGTGAGCCAACAGCCAAAGCCAACGATGTACTTTACACTTTATACTATGCTGTTTATAAGCAAATGCTAAGGAACCTATTACAACACAATGTATAGCTATTACCATTAGAGGATGCGATTTTAACCCTTGTCCTAATGCAATAAGAGCTCGCGTCATCAAAGGTAATGTAATATGCATAGTGGTAAATACCTTTTCAAACGAAGGAATAATAAACAAAATGGTAACTAGAAAAAATATATTCATCATTAAAAGAAGAAATAAAGGGTAGGAAATAGCACTCATAACCTTTTGTTTCAGCTGCCTCTCCCAATCATAGTGACGGGATATATATTGTAAACTCTCACCCAAGGTGCCCGCTGCTTCACCACTTTCTAGTAAAGCCAAAGCAATAGGAGGACATCCTTCACTTCGTAAAGCCTGTGATAAAGTCTGACCACGCTCTATAGATTCATATAAAGCTGTATAGAGTAGTCCTCGTTTCCCCTGGCAGAGCAACTGTAAGGCTCGCCGTAATGGAACACCAGATTCAATGAGTAGACCTAATTGATAAGTCACATCTACCACCATAGTATGATTCCATTTATGTTTCTTTCTTTCATCCTGCAACGATATCCTATAAATTCTATAACCATCTCGTTTTAACCGTATTGCAATTTCTTGTTCTGAATCCCCCACATCAAACCTTTTTCTGTTTCATTTTGATTATTTTTTACGACATATTCATAAGCCTCCATATATTCACCTACGATAATTGTTGATCAAGCAAGGTATGCAATTGTTGTTGGGCTCCATATTGTGCCTTTACATCTCGCACAGCCATTTCTAATGTTTTCATCGGTAGTTGCGTTTCTTGAATAGATATGATTTGTGGTTCCTTACGGGTCCGTATCAAATTTGCTACTGCATGGGTGTTTAGCAAAATATCACGAATGGTAATGAACTTTTTGTTCCATCGAAGTAAACGCTGACATATAACGGCCCGTAACACTTGAGATATCTGATTACGTATCTCTTCTTGTTGCTCCCCAGGAAATAGAGAGATCATGCGATGAACCGCCATCACTGCACGCTGTGTATGCATAGTCGCCATTACAAGGTGCCCAGTCTCTGCCGCATGAAGTGCCGCTTCAAGAGTTTCACGATCTCGAAGTTCGCCTACCATAATGACATCCGGATCCTCTCGTAAAGCATCTCGAATACCATCTGACATAGTATTAATATCAGCACCTAATTGTCGTTGATGTATTAAAGACTTTTTAGGTACAAACTCAAATTCAATAGGGTCTTCTAAGGTAATAATGTGGCGCTCCATAGTCTGATTTATATAATCAATACAACAAGCTAAGGTAAAACTTTTACCACTGCCTGTAGGACCACAAACAAGCAATAGACCATCATGTGCTTCACATAGCTTTTGTAATAACTGACCTTCACTATTATCATCTAACTTAAGTTGCTGATGACAAAGTAATCGCAATGTACCGCATATGGTCTGATTAGCTCGATATAGATGAACACGGATACGCACACCACAACAGGAACAAGCTTCATCAAGAGACTGCCACTCATAGGATGCTATACCGCAACGACGCAATATATCCTCGATTAATTCTGTAGTACACATAAATGAAGTAGCCTTTAATCCATCACCATGTCGCAAATAGATAGGCTGACCACATTGTAGATGAATATCTGTTGATGATAGTTGTATTGCATTTTCTACAATAGTTTCTAAACTTTCACTCTTACAGCATGAGTCCACAACGATGCACCTCCTCTATAGATGTAACATGCTGAGATACGGCCTTACGAGCAGACTCTTCTAATGACAATAATAAATGTGTTTCTAATTCATCCCAATGAGCCGAATTAGCTGGTATTTCTAAGTATTCAAATAGAGCAGTCCGTCCCTGATATGCTGTACCATCGAATTTTCGTACTAGCCTTTGTGCAATAGCCCCCATTAACGTAGCCCGTATTAAATACGGCTCTACGCCCATATCCATGAGTCGCGTTACAACGCCTATAGCTGTATTGGTATGTATAGTAGATAATACGCGATGCCCCGTTAAAGCAGACTTAACGGCTAACTCTGCGGTCTCCTTATCCCTAATTTCACCAATCATAATCGTATCTGGATCTTGCCGTAATACAGAGCGAAGACCTTTGGCAAAGGTAAATCCAATCTTTTCATTAATACCAATTTGTATAGCCCCTTTAATTTCGGCTTCTACAGGATCTTCAAGACAGATAAGCTTTGTTTCGTCTAAATTTAACATGCGAAGCATGGCATATAAAGTAGCTGTCTTACCACTGCCTGTAGGTCCACAGATAAGTAATAATCCATAAGGACGTTTTAATAATTGTTCAATGTGCTTAAAGATATCCGGCTGCATGCCTAATTCTTTTAAGTCTTTATGACTCCCTTCATTTCCCATAAGGCGACATACTAAGGTTTCTCCGTATAAGCTGGGCAATGTAGATACACGCATCGTTACAGACTTATTTTTATGACTCCAAGACCAACGCCCATCTTGTGGTAAACGCTTCTCGCTAATATCTAGAGAGCTACAAACCTTAATACGGTTGATAATGAGTTCAGCTTCTTCAAATGATACAGTCATGTAATGTTGCAGCAGTCCATCTTGTCGCAACCGAACATGAGCACCACTTTCAACGGGATCAAAGTGGATATCGCTCACATGGTGTTCTAAGGCATACAAGATAATATCGTCTAATGTTACGTCTACATACATGGTCACCTCCAATACCTTGCGGTATGTTTTTACCTCACACTAGCGTATGGCGTTATAGGTTTCGACATCAGCCTCTAAATCCCTCTTTTATTTTTAAAAATCCACGAAGCGAAAACTTTTCTATTTTTAGACATACAAAAAAGGCGCCCCGAAGGGCGCCCTTATTAAAACTCTTAGATAAAGCGTATCTTATTTTAAGTTATAAAAAACGTCATTACCTTTATATTGAGCTGTTTCGTATAACATTTCTTCAATGCGAAGTAATTGATTATATTTCGCTACACGTTCAGAACGAGCCGGTGCGCCAGTCTTGATTTGACCAGCATTTACAGCTACAGCGATATCAGCAATGAATGTATCTTCAGTTTCACCAGAGCGGTGAGATACTACGCAAGTGTAACCAGCACGTTTAGCAAGTTCCATAGCATCGAAAGCTTCAGTGAGAGTACCGATTTGGTTAACTTTTACAAGAATGGAATTACCTACACCAAGCTCAATACCACGAGCCAAACGTTTTGTGTTAGTTACAAATAAATCATCACCAACAAGTTGTACGCGATCACCAAGGCGGTCTGTCAACAATTTCCAGCCTTCCCAATCTTCTTCAGCAAGACCATCTTCGATGGATACAATTGGGTATTTACCTACTAGGTATTCGTAAAAGTCTACCATTTCAGCTGCTGTTTTAACTTTTCCTTCTCCAGCAAGATTATATTTACCATCTTCAAAGAATTCAGATGATGCCGAATCAAGTGCCAATTTAAAATCTTTTCCTGGTTCATAACCAGCAGCTTTAATAGCTTCACAGATTACTTCTAATGCTTCTTCATTAGATGACAAGTTAGGTGCGAAACCACCTTCATCACCTACTGCAGTACTGAGACCTTTATTGTGAAGTACGGATTTCAAAGTATGGTATACTTCTGCACAGCTACGAAGAGCTTCTGCAAAAGATTTTGCGCCTACAGGCATGATCATGAATTCTTGAATATCTACGTTGTTATCTGCATGTGCGCCACCATTCAAGATATTCATCATAGGAACTGGCAACTCTTTAGCATTGAAGCCACCAAGATATACAAATAATGGCAAGTCCAAAGATTCAGCCGCCGCACGAGCTACTGCCATGGATACGCCAAGAATTGCATTTGCACCAAGGTTAGATTTATTGTCTATACCGTCAAGTTGCAACATCAAGTTATCGATTGCCACTTGTTCTGTAGCGTCATAACCGATAAGTGCAGGACCAATTTTAGCATTTACATTATCGATAGCTTTTAAAACACCTTTACCGGAGTAACGGGATTTATCTCCATCCCGTAATTCTACGGCTTCAAACATACCTGTGGAAGCACCAGATGGAACTGCTGCTGTTGCAATAGTACCATCTTCTAAACATACTTCAACTTCAACTGTTGGATTACCGCGGGAATCTAAAATCTCTCTTGCAATGACTTGTTCAATTACTGCCATTTCTTCACCTCATAAAATCTAATGGAATAACTGCCATCTGACAGCCATTATATATATATTAAGCTTAACCTTATAGGCTTATAACTCTAATTAACTTCTAATATAGTGAAAGCTCCATATTATGCTTTATGTACCAAGCTGTGACCTGTCATAGCTTTTGGTTGTTGTATCCCAGCTAAATCTAATAATGTAGGAGCAATGTCACATAATTTACCAGCTTCTAATGTAGCTGTTTTTAAACTGTCGCTCATTAAAATTAAAGGAACCAAGTTCGTTGTATGTGCCGTATGTACCTTACCTGTTTCATGATTAACCATAAGCTCTGCATTACCATGATCTGCTGTAACTAACAGATGACCTTTCTTGCTACGAATAGCCTCCACGATACGACCTAAACAAGTATCTACTGCTTGAACCGCTTTAACGGCAGCTTCAAAGCTACCAGTATGACCAACCATATCTGGATTTGCAAAATTCAAAATAATCATGTCATATGTTTCATCTTGTATCGCTTGTACAACCTTATCGGTCACTTCATAAGCACTCATTTCTGGTTGTAAATCATAGGTGGCCACTTGAGGGGATTTTACAAGAATGCGATCCTCTCCTTCAAAGGGTTCCTCTTCACCGCCATTAAAGAAATATGTAACATGAGCATACTTTTCTGTTTCCGCAATACGCAATTGGCGATAACCACCTGCACTTAGAACTTCACCTAATGTTTCAGATAATGTATCCTTTTCATACACAATATGTACGGGCAAACCATCCTCGTATTTTGTCATAGTTGCCATATATATAGATAGTGGCTCTCGTTTAAAGCCATCAAAATCAGGTAACACTAGTGCCTTTGTAAGTTCACGACCACGGTCTGGGCGGAAATTACAGAATATAACCGCATCTCCATCTTTGATAGTCCCTGCAGCATCAATCACCGTAGGAAGTACAAACTCGTCTGTCGCATCTCTATCATAGGACTGTTGCACCGCTTCACATGCAGATGTAGCTATTTCACCTTGACCATGCACAATGGCATTATATGCCAATTCAACGCGGTCCCAACGATTATCGCGGTCCATTGCATAATAGCGACCACTAACTGTAGCAATTTTGCCACAATTTAGATTAGCCATATACGTTTCTAAATCCTTTAAATAGCCTTGTGCACATTGTGGAGCTACATCACGACCATCGAGCAAAGCATGGACATACACATGCTCGATTCCATTATCATGAGCCCCCTTGATGACTGCCTTAATATGGTCTAAGGAGCAATGCACATTGCCATCTGAAACTAGACCTATAAGATGTAAGCTTTGCTTCTTAGCTACTTCGTATAGTTCCTTCATAACAGGGCGATTATAAAACTCACCAGACTCGACATCTTTAGTAATACGAGTCAAATCTTGATACACTATGCGACCAGAGCCAAGATTTAAATGGCCAACTTCAGAATTTCCCATTTGACCTTCTGGAAGACCTACCGCAAGCCCTGATGCTTCTAATGTTGTATGTGGATACATATCCCATAATCGATTAAAACAGAGCGGCTTCGCCTGTACTACAGCATTGGTTGTGTCTGATTTATCCCCCAAGCCAAAGCCATCTAGGATGACTAGCATTACGGGAGCCTCTAATTTAGCCATTTGTAACCTCATATTAAGCGCTTACTTGGTTTGCAGCTTTAATTATATCAATAAATTCATCGACCACAAGTGATGCACCACCTACGAGAGCACCGTCAATATTAGGCTCTCCAAGGATTTCTAGTGCATTTTCTGATTTAACGCTACCACCATACTGGATGCGTACTGCATCGGCAGTTTCATTATCATATAAAGATTGAATGTAATTGCGGATTTCTTTGCATACCTCTTCAGCTTGATCCGCCGTTGCTGTCTTGCCCGTACCAATAGCCCAAATTGGTTCGTACGCAATGATTAATTGACTGACTTGTTCTTTCGGAATATCAGCCAAAGCCCCTTTTAGTTGAGACGTAATCCAGTCAAGTGTATGACCCGTTTCACGATGTTCTAAACTTTCACCAACACAGACAATAGGATTCAAATTATGATGAAATGCACTTTTAATTTTTGCATTAACGGTCTCATCTGTTTCGCCATAATATTCACGGCGCTCAGAGTGACCGATGATTACATAATTAACGCCTACTTCTGTAAGCATAAGTGGTGAAATCTCACCAGTAAACGCACCAGCATCATGATAATCCATAGTTTGTGCACCTACTTCAATAGCTGTATTTTTCGTCAATACTACAGCACGTTCAATAGCTGTAAAAGGCGGACATACAACTACATCACAGGACAATTCCATATCTTGTAACACGCTGTTAAACGCTTCGATCAGAATTGATCCAGATGCAATGGTGCCATTCATTTTCCAATTCCCTGCAATAATGGGTTTTCTCATATTATGCCTCGGACAATGCAGCAATACCCGGTAGGATTTTGCCTTCTAAGAATTCTAAAGATGCACCGCCACCTGTGGAGATGTGGCTAATTTTATCTGCTAAACCACTTTTTTCAATGGCTGCTACAGAGTCGCCACCACCAACGATAGTCATCGCATCAGATTCAGCTACAGCTTTCGCTACTGCATTTGTACCAGCTGCAAAGTTTTCCATTTCAAATACGCCCATAGGACCATTCCAAATAATAGTCTTCATTGGCGCCAATGCTTCTACATAAAGTTCGCGGGTTTTAGGCCCAATATCTAATATCATCCAGCCATCTTCGATTTGATCAACATCAACGATTTTAGTATTAGCATCGTTGCTGAAAGCATCTGCTACTACAGCATCAATAGGTGTTAGTAATTTAGCACCTGCTACACGAGCTTCCATAACAAGGTCTGTAGCGATAACTTCTTGACCTTCTTCAAATAAGGAGCTACCAATATTGCAACCTTGCGCTTTAATGAACGCATTAGCCATACCACCGCCGATGATCATTACATCAACTTTAGGCAATAAGTTAGAAATAACGGAGATTTTATCTGTAACTTTCGCGCCACCAATAATAGCTGCCATAGGTGTTTTGGGATGTACTATAGCTGCACTTAATGCGTCAATTTCTTTTTTGAGCAAAAAACCTGCTGCCATAGGGATATAATCAGCAATACCGACTACAGATGCCGCATTACGGTGAGATACACCAAACGCATCATTGATAGCAACATCTGCAAGAGATGCCAATTGCTTAGCAAACTCAGGGTCATTTTTAGTTTCTTCATTGTGGTAACGCAAATTTTCAAGCATCAATACATCACCAGATTGTAATGCTTTTACAGCTTCTTCAACTTTAGGACCAATACAGTCATCTACGAATGCTACAGGCTTGTTGATAAGGTCAGATAAATGCTTAGCACATGGTGCCAAAGACATTTCTGGTTTGCGTTCTCCCTTAGGACGACCAAAGTGAGAAGCAAGGATAATCTTTGCCCCTTTTTCGATTAAGTAATTGATAGTAGGTAATGCACTACGAATACGAGTGTCATCAGTGATGACACCGTCTTTCATAGGAACATTAAAATCAACACGAACAAATACTGTTTTATTAGCTACTTGTAAACCTTCAATTGTTTGTTTCATCAAAGCCTCCTGATTATAAGCCTTTGCTTGCTACAAATGCGGCCATGTCGATAAGACGTTCGGAGTAACCCCATTCGTTGTCATACCAAGAAACAACTTTTACCATGTTGCCATCCATAACCATTGTCAAATCAGCATCAACAATGGAGCTACGAGAATCAGAGCTGAAATCACAGGATACCAATGGTACATCAGATACACCAAGAATACCTTTTAATTCACCGGCTGCTGCTTTGCGAAATGCTTCGTTGATTTCTTCTTTAGTAGCCGGTTTTTCAAGTTCGCAAACAAGATCTGTAGCAGATACGTCTGGAGTAGGAACGCGCAATGCAAAACCATCTAATTTACCTTTTAATTGAGGCAATACTTTAGCAACAGCTTTCGCTGCACCAGTTGTTGTAGGAATGATAGACATTGCTGCAGCACGAGCACGGCGAGGGTCTTTATGACGTGCATCAAGAATTTTTTGGTCATTTGTGTAGGAATGAATTGTAGTCATCATACCGCGTTTGATACCGAATTCATCACATAATACTTTAGCAAATGGAGCCAAGCAATTTGTTGTACAAGATGCATTAGAGATAATGTGATGTTTTGCAGGATCATACATATCTTGGTTAACTCCCATAACCATAGTTAAGTCTTCGTTTTTACCAGGTGCAGAGATTAATACTTTTTTTACAGTAGGTTGATTCAAATGAACCTTTGCTTCCTCTGCATCACGGTATTTACCAGTACATTCCATAACAATTTCTACGCCTTCTTCAGACCAAGGTAATTTAGAAGCGTCGCGGTCATGGAATACACGGAATTTTTTTACCATCAACGTAGATATTTTCTTCATCAAATGTTACTTCATTAGGAATTGTACCGTGTACGGAATCGTATTTTAACAATAATGCAGTACCTTCATTATCACCAGTTGCATTAATTGCCACTACATCCACATCAGGATTATTAATCGCTGCGCGAACTACACATTTACCGATACGACCAAAACCGTTAATACCAACTTTTACTGCCATTGTTAGATCCTCCTAATTACAAAAATTCTAACCAAATTCAAACTAAAATTTATAACTACTAATTCGCCTATAAGGCAGAAATTTGTAACAATTGACGCATACCTTCGGCTGCTTGCTCATCAATGATAAGTATCCCTTTCTGACAAGCTCGCATCACACCTATAATAGCGCTCGCTTTTTCTTGTCCGCCAGCTACAGCAATAACATTGGGAACCTTTACTACATCGGGAAGTGATAAACCAATATTATTAGTAGAATAAATTAACTTACCCTCAATGTCACAATATTGGCCAAGTGCTTCACCTACCGCATGATTATCTACCAACTGCTTACGCACATCATCGGCAATATGGCGCTGATCCGCCATGCGCATTGCAGTACCAATACCAAATAATAGTACGTCAGTCCTACTAATGAGGTCTCCAATTTCTTTAATTTGTGGTTCACAAGTCATGAGCATATGTAATGAGTCTTGTGAAAGTCCATCAGGTAAATGGAGCATCTTATAGGAACCACTTAGTCGTTCAGCAAGCACCGAAGCAATTACATTAGCTTGGTATTCCACTACTTCACCAACGCCACCACGGGCTGGTACCACAGTAGGATTGAAAGGTAAGATAGGCATTTCTTCAGCTATTGCTGCCATGGTGCTACCCCCACTGATAGCTACTACTGCATTAGGTTTCAATAGGTCTTGCAATAACTTTGCCGCTGTAAAGCCTAACTTTTTAACCATCAAGGTTCCTTCTGTAGGTGTAATAACAACTCTATCGATATGAAGTGCTTCAGTCAATCGATGTTCTAGCTCGTTAATACGATCTAGCTCATTTAAAAAATTTCGTAACTTCGGAACAATTGCATGTCCCTCATCAGTGAGAAAAATCCCTGGTTTATAAATGTCTACAAGACCATTAGCACGCATTAACTCAATATGACTTCGTACAGTTCGCTCTGGAAGATCCGTTGCTGTAGCTAATGTTCTACGGCCTATAGGCTCTTCATAAACAAGGTGGTTTAGTATTTTGTATCGCTCCTTCAATACGCTAACAATTTCAGGAACAATACGTTCACATATCATTAGAAATTCGTTCATCGGGTCCCTCCTTTACCCGTTGGGATTACATGAATCGTTTTTCGTCCCATGTGAACAAAATCCGTCCCACCTAAAATAAAAAAAGTACTTTTACACTTGTATTGTATACCTTATGTAATTTTTATTCAACCCTAAATAAGAGAAAACGACATACGCCTTAGATAATTTGTTATTATTTCAAATCTAATAATATGTCGTCATGTCCCCTTATTATATTCTAATATGTCGTTTTATTGTATTTTATTTTGTACCGAAGATACGGTCACCAGCATCCCCTAAGCCAGGTAAGATGTAACCATGATCATTAAGTTTTTCGTCGAGGGCCGCTACATAAATAGGAACATCAGGATGTTCTTTATTTACAGCCTCTACACCTTCGGGAGCAGCTACTAAGCACATTAATTTAATATGTTTAGCACCTTTTTCTTTTAGCAATGTAATCGCTGCGGCTGCACTACCACCAGTAGCAAGCATTGGATCAGTTACGATGAAGTCGCGTTCCCCTACGTCAGATGGTAGTTTACAGTAGTATTCTACTGGTTTCAAAGTTTCAGGATCACGGTACAAACCAATATGACCAACTTTTGCAGTTGGAATTAAACTAAGCATACCATTTACCATACCTAGACCAGCGCGAAGAATTGGAATAATACCCAGTTTTTTACCTGCAATTCGTTTGCCAGTCATTTTAGTTAGTGGTGTTTCTACCTCCACATCCTCAAGTGGTAAGTTGCGTGTAATTTCATACCCCATCAACATAGTAATTTCATCAAGTAGTTCTCTGAAATCTTTAGAGCCTGTTTGTACGTCACGCATCAATGTAACTTTGTGTTGAATCAATGGATGTGTCATAACATTAACTTTCATGACTGTCCTCCTATAAAACAATATACCTATCCCATTCTAGCGATTAACTATCATATTTACTCTATCACAGATTAGAAAATCATGCCATAAAAATATTGAAAGGGATGTGCCGAGGGCACACCCCTTTTATACTACCTATAAACTTATAGGACTATAAATATATAATGTAATTTTAATGTAATCGATTAGTACAATGGATACGCTTCACAAAGTGTAGCGACACGTTTATTAGCTTCTTCATGGACCGATTTATCTTCAGGATTTTTAAGAACCACTGCAATAATATCGGCAATTTCTTCCATATCTTTCACTTGCAAACCACGTGTCGTAAGAGCTGGCGTGCCAAGTCGAATGCCGCTTGTTACAAATGGGCTAGCTGGATCAAATGGAATTGTATTTTTATTACATGTAATACCTACTTCATCGAGTAAGTGTTCAGCTTCTTTACCAGTTAAACCAGTATTACGAACATCTACAAGCATAACATGAGTATCTGTACCACCAGAAACAATTGTTAAGCCCTTTTCTTGCAATGCTGCAGCCAACGCTTTTGCATTGTCGATGACTTGTTGTGCATATACTTTGAACTCAGGTTGTAAAGCTTCACCAAATGCTACGGCTTTAGCAGCGATAACATGCATCAAAGGACCACCTTGGATGCCAGGGAAAATGGCTTTATCGATTGCTTTAGCATACTTTTCTTTGCAAAGAATCATACCACCACGAGGGCCACGCAATGTTTTATGAGTTGTTGTAGTAACGATATCAGCATATTCTACAGGATTTGGATGTAAACCTGCTGCTACAAGGCCTGCGAAGTGAGCCATATCTACCATGAAGATAGCATCAACTTCATGAGCTACATCAGCCATTTTTTTGAAGTCGATTTGACGGCTATAAGCACTACCACCGGCAATAATCAATTTAGGTTTTGCTTCCAAGACAATCTTGCGGAACTCATCATAATCGATTTGTTGTGTTTCTGCATCTACACCGTAAGGTACTACGTTGAAATATGTACCAGATACGTTAACAGGGGAACCATGAGTTAAGTGACCGCCATGGGACAAGTTCATGCCCACAATAGTATCACCTGGTTGTAATAATGCGAAATACACGCCAAAGTTTGCTTGAGAGCCAGAGTGAGGTTGCACGTTAGCATGTTCTGCACCGAACAAGCGTTTTGCACGTTCAATAGCTAATGTTTCAATAACATCAACATTTTCACAACCGCCATAATAACGTTTACCAGGATACCCTTCTGCATATTTGTTAGTCAATACGCTACCTTGAGCTTCCATTACTGCTTGAGAAACGAAGTTTTCAGAAGCAATCATTTCCAATTTGTCACGTTGACGTGCCAACTCCTGATTGATAACAGCTTGAATATTAGGGTCTTGTTTTTCTAAGAAACTCATAAGTATCCTCCTCATGTAAATATATGCGTATAAGGTAACGATGTATTACTTCTCTAAGGCTTTAATCTTTTCCACACGGCGTTCATGACGGCCACCTTCAAAATCCGTTGCCATCCAAATAGTAACGATGTCCTTTGCAAGGCCGGGGCCGATAACGCGTTCACCCATAGTAAGGATGTTCGCATCATTATGTTCACGACATGCGTGAGCAGAAAATGTATCATGACAAAGAGCAGCGCGAATGCCCGCTATCTTATTTGCTGCAATACCAATACCGATACCAGTACCACAAATCAAAATACCACGATCAGCTTGACCAGATACAACTGCATTTGCTACAGGTACTGCAATATCAGGATAGTCGCAAGACTCAGCTGAATAACAACCAAAATCCTCTACTTCATGTCCCAATGCACTCAATACTTCTTTAACAGATTCCTTCAGATTTAATCCGCCATGATCACAACCGATTGCAACTTTCATAATTTCATCTCCTACGCCTTCTGAGGCACTGATGTAAGACCAGCCTCTACTAAGTGATAAATTTGTTCCGCACATTGATTATATACGGTTTGGTCAAATCCATATGGGTCCGTAACATCACCATCTAGACCCCCCCACTCGGAAATTGTTTTAATTTTACCTTCCTCAAAGGGGAATTGGCGAAGTAGTACAGATTTGTGATCTTTCGTCATACCAAGAATAAGATCTGCTGCATTTACGAGTTCCATCGTTAAGGGTCTCGATTCATGATTGGAAATATCTGCAATGGAACGGACAGCTACTACGGCTTGTTCAGTTGGTTTTGCTCCATAAGCGGCAAATAAACCAGCCGATACAGTTGTAACATCCTTATGTTTCTCCGCTGCAAGGGCCCGTGTAATACCTTCAGCCATAGGGCTGCGGCAAGTGTTACCGGTACATACAAATAAAATATTCATAATAACATCCTTACTCAATCACATTTTGTGATTACTTTATACATTATAGCAAATCTATCCAATATGTAAAGACATTTTTCTATTATCAGTGGACATCTTTATGCTAGTAAATTTACTTATAAATGATATGATGACTCGATGCTTTTTCCATTCGATTCATAATGGCAACACCAAAACCATCATCATCAACACCTTCTGCTAGGATTAGAGTAACATGATTTTCATTAAAATGTAATAGGCTTTTGTAAAAGTCATGGCCTAATGCTAAGGCATCACCATAATGGCCAAAGCAATGGCATATAAAGCGTGTATCGCCTTTAATAAGGTCATACGTTTCATGACTAACCAAACAACCGATAGGACCTTCTATACCTTCTGAAAGCTCTTTGAAGGTGTGTGCTACACCTTCTGGACTACCTACAATAACCGTCATAGGTGCATCAGGCGCATAATGCGTATACTTCATGCCAGGAGCCTTTGGCGTAGTGGTTGCATTAACTAAAGCAGTATCATACTCAACAGTAGACACCACACGTTCAAGCTGTGCTTTTGTAATTCCACCAGGTCTTAATATAATGACCTTATCATCATGGACTTCTACAACAGTAGACTCTACACCAATCGTACATGGACCAGCATCTAAGATATAGGAAATGCGACCATTCATATCATTATATACATCTTCTGCAGTAGTTGGACTTGGGCGCCCTGAAATATTGGCACTAGGTGCCGCTATAGGTATGCCTGCACGCTCTAATAATACTCGACATGCCTCATGATCAGGACACCGAAGCGCCACACGAGATAAACCACCTGTTGCACGATCTGGCACTAAATCAGATTTAGGCAATGTAATCGTTAATGGTCCTGGCCAGAATGTATCCATTAAGGCTTGCGCCGTAGCAGAAATTTCTGTTACTAAAGGTTTTATGCTTTCACTATTAGGAACATGCAAAATAAGTGGATTATCAGAAGGCCGTCCTTTGGCAGCATAGATTTTATCCATCGCCTCTGGATCTAGACCATTTGCACCTAATCCATATACAGTTTCTGTAGGAATAGACACCAATTCACCATTGCGCAAAGCACGGGCTAAAGTATCTATATCTTGTTCTGATGGATTTGTAATGATTGTAGTATCCATATTAGCCCTCATATACAGCTGTCACTACGCGGTTATAACCACCGAGGTCAGCTATAAATTGAATATTCGAATATTGACCTGTTTCTTGCAATAAAGCACCTACCTCTTCTGCTTGGTCAAAGCCTACTTCAAACGCCACACGGCCATTAGCGTTTAAATAATTTCTACATTCTTTAGCTAAGATTCGATAAAATTGAAGCCCATCCTCTCCACCAAATAATGCAATATGAGGCTCATTTAATACATCTGGAGACAACATCTTTAAATCACCAGTTCGAATGTATGGAGGATTAGAAACAATAAGATCAAATTTCTCCTCTTTTCCATATAAAGTGGAGAACATATCTGATTCCATAAATTGTACTCGGTCAGCTAAATTAAAGGACTCACCATTTTCGCGTGCCACCGGTAAAGCATCTGTAGAGATATCTAAACCAACACCACTAGCATTTGGCAAATAATGTAATAGACTTAGTAATATTGTCCCAGGGCCTGTGCATACATCAAGAATACGCACATTACTATCTTTTGGATAAGTACCTAGTACATGCTCAATCAAGGTTTCCGTATCAGGTCGTGGAATCAATACCTTATCATTCACCTTAAAGGTCAACCCCATAAAGTCCTTTTCCCCAATGATAGCCGCTACACAATGCCCCTTAGCCCGTTGTTGAACGAGAGGCCTAAAGGCATCGAGCTCGTCTTGAATAAGCGGTTGGTCATAATGGGTATATAGATAAATCCGATCTTTACCTAAAACGTGAGAAAGCAGTACTTCCCCATCAAGTCGAGGTGTATCCATCTCCTTGCTTTGAAAGTACTGCTCTGTCCACTGGAGAATACGACCGATTGTCCAAATCTCCTTATGCATTTGTATTAGCCTCCTGCATTTTTGCCGCTTGGTCTGCAGCATTTAAGGCTTGAATAATTTCATCAAGATCGCCATTTAAAATAGCATCTAATTTATATAATGTTAAATTAATACGATGATCTGTGACGCGACCTTGTGGGTAGTTATAGGTGCGAATACGTTCACTACGATCACCTGTGCCGACTTGACTCTTACGATCTGCAGCCATACTAGAAATGGCCTCTTGTTCAGCTTGATCCTGTAACTTAGCACGCAATACACGCATAGCTTTTTCACGGTTTTGTAATTGAGATCGTTGATCTTGACACGCTACAACGATACCAGATGGTAAGTGTGTAATACGAACAGCAGACTCAGTTTTATTGATATGCTGACCACCGGCACCACTCGCACGATATGTATCAATTTTTAAATCTTTTTCATTAACTTCAATATCAACATCTTCCATTTCTGGCAATACGGCTACTGTAACTGTAGATGTATGTACACGGCCTTGAGTTTCCGTAGCTGGTACACGTTGTACACGATGTACACCAGATTCAAATTTCATCTTAGAGTATACATTTTCACCATCCACAGAGAAAATAACCTCTTTAAATCCACCAAGCTCTGGTTCATTAGCATCGATAATCTCACAACGCCAGCCTTGGCTTTCCGCATATTTTGTGTACATGCGGAACAAGTCGCCTGCGAATAATGCAGCTTCATCACCGCCAGCGCCCCCGCGAATTTCAATGATAATATTTTTATCATCATTAGGATCCTTAGGCAATAATAGAACTTGCAACTTTTCTTCCAATTCCTCTTTTTGAGGTTTTAACTCTTTCAATTCCTCTTGAGCCATTTCTCGGAATTCTTCGTCCATGGATTTATCTTCAATAACTTCCATAGCTTCATCAATACCAGATAAAACTTTTTTGTAAGTACGGAACGTTTCAACGGTTTCAGATAATTGAGCATGTTGACGGGTCAATTTACGCCATTCATCTTGGCGAGCAATGACCTCTGGGTCACTAATACGCTGCTCAAGATCCATAAATTTATCTTCAATAACTTGTAATTTATCAACTAACATGTTTATTCCTCTTCATATGCGTCACTCTCAGGCGGACGGACCTCTTCTAAAGCTCGTATAGCAACTTCAATTTGATCATCTTCTGGTTCACGCGTTGTCATATATTGTAACGCAAGACCTGGTTTAATAAGAGCTTTCACAAAAGAATGATCGCTACGTCCAGCAAGACGAATCACCTCGTACGCAATACCAGCTACTATGGGCATAAGGAGTACGCGGCTCACGATACGTTCCAACAAATTGGGCCAACCCAAGAAAGCAAATACAAAGATACTAACTACCATAACAATAAGTAAGAAGTTTGTACCACATCGCGCATGCAAGCGACTTTGTTGGCGAACGTTTTCTACAGTTAAAGGCAAATCTAATTCATAAGTATGAATCGTTTTATGCTCTGCCCCATGATATTGGAAAACTCGTTGAATATCCTTCGTAAGACCAATCCCCCAAATATAAAGTAAGAAAAGTACTAAACGAATGACACCTTCAATGAGATTTAATACTATATGATTATCCTGTACACCAGGAATGAATTTTACGATAAATGTAGGCAATGCCAAAAACACAGCTATCGCAAACAGTGTGGAAATGACCATGGTAATGGCGATTTCACTATTAGACATTTCTTCCTCTTCATCGCCAGCAGCCTTAGCAGAGAAGGATAAAGCCTTCATGCCTATCACTAGAGATTCATAGAGAGCTACACAGCCACGAAGAAATGGTTTTTTCAATATTGGATATGTGTCAGCAATGGACTTTGTAGCCTCTTTTTGAACTACAATAGTTCCCGCAGGTTCACGTACGGCAGTTGCCGTATAGCCAGGGCCTCTCATCATGACACCTTCGATCACAGCCTGTCCTCCGACAAACTTTTTTATACGTTCTCTGTTCACAAGATCTCCTCTCATAAACAAATATAGGCAGAGCCAACAGCCCTGCCAATACATGTTACATTACAAAACAAATTATTTGCCGTAACGTTTGTTAAATTGTTCAATACGACCACGAGCTTGAGCCGCACGTTGTTGACCAGTGAAGAACGGATGGCATTTGGAGCAAACGTCTACACGAAGGTCTTCTTTTACAGAGCCAGTTTTGAATGTGTTGCCACAACCGCAAGTTACTGTAGCTTCTTTATAGTCTGGATGAATACCTTGTTTCATTCTATACACCTCTTTCCAGCAATCAATATTATTCTTATAGATTATAGCATGACACCTGCACAAATGCAAGTAACCAATACTATTCCTTAGACGCTTGCTTTTCTTCAATAGCCTCAGCTAAAATAGCTTCCAAGTCACTTTCGTTGAGGATGTCACGCAATGCAATAAGCTCCTCTAAAGAAAGGGTAATACCTTTTTTCATGCTTGTATATTCACTATCCCAAGCACGAAGATCAAACTTAGGATTGTATTTTCCCCAACTAGTACATGTTAATTGTTTTTTCCAACCATCTTTATCTTCAGATAAAGTACCAATAACCTTGAAGATTTCAAAATTAATAACTGCCATAGGTCCTCCTTTCTTACATATTCATATGCTATGTTTCGTATCTACTATATTTAGTAGTTTATATTTTTTAGGATACGATATATTTTAAACCAAAATTATATGATTTACAATTCTTTTTTATAGTCACTATAATCTTCAATATCAATAGAAGCTGTAGGTGGCATAACTTGTGCACCTAATGAATCTACGGTCTCTTTCCAACTCCTTGTAGCCTCCGTAACAGCCTTGATATATGCCTCGTCAGCAGCCTGTACAGATTTAATTAGTTGGGCTTCATTCTTTACATCTAATACGCGACGACGTACGCTACTAAGCATATAGCCAAAGGATTCATCTGTTTGAACGAGCATGGAGATTTCTTGAATCAATGTTTGACCCGTAGTGCTGCAGAAATAGGCATACCACATATATGCTAATTCAGCATCTGGGAACATCCAGTACATATCATCTACAGGCGCTTCTGTCGTAATATCTACATCAATATGATCAGTATGATGTTTAAAAGTAAGAAAATAAGCTCCACTTTCAATAAGAGCAGTGCGACCTAATTCAGATACACGGCTATCAATGCAATAAATACCATCTTGACCTAAGGCTACGTCCGTTTGACCGCCGGGCAACAAAATAGAGCGCAAGGACAAGCCATAATTTAATACCGTAAATACTGGCAATTGCGCAAATACGCCATGGGGTAATGGAATATAATTAATTGTTTTCCACTCATCCCCTACACGTTCACGAAGACCAACACGCATTTTTTTACATCGTATTTACCATATACGATTTCATAAGCCCCTAATGGAGTCCATTCTCGTATAGCTTCTACTCGTTTTTGGTTCAAGAAAAATTGCAACGCCATATTATTTAAGCCCAATTGATTTTGTGCCATTGTAGCAGGTAAGAATAATTGAGCAGTCCCTTCTGGAACCAAGTTATGTAATCCGTTAGCGACCTCTTCTACAATATCTTCAGAGGATTGGAACATACCAACTGTGCCTGTAAAGATATGGTCAAAATAGCTACGATGAGGCCATTGATTAATGATTTGAGCCATCGGATATAAACGTGTCAAAATGCTATAACACACGGGAGATGCCGTATACAGAACGACTTTTTTATCTTCATAAGATTGAAGAATCTCTTCAACCATGCCTGCATATTCTTCTACATAAGCATACAGAACCAGTTCTCCCGTTTTACTATGAGCTTCGATACTTTCACGAACAGGAGTTTCCCAAATAGTGCCTACATCTAGACCTTCTAAAATGCCTGTGTCACTAATAAAATCAAACAATTCCACTCTAAAGGATGGTCCATAAAGAGCTTGGAATGTATTCAAATCATATGGTACAGGACCAAAGGATTCTACTGTGGATTTTTCTGCTAACGCATATAAATCATCTGCCGTTACCCCCCACTCACGGGAGCTAGCATTACTAGAAATCAATTGATCTAGCACTTTAAAACGCATTAACTCATTTACAATATCAATTCCCTCAATACCATGATTAGCACAAAGGGCAATAAATTCTTCGTTATTTACTTTCATATTAAACCTTTCCGGCTGAAGGACATAGATGATTTAAAAAACATTCATTACACAAAGGCTTACGAGCCTTACACACTCTACGGCCATGATAGATTAACCAGTGGTGTGCAGCAGCCCAGTCCTTTTTTGGAATTGCCTTTTGTAACTTTTGTTCCATCTCTTCTGGCGTCTTAGCAATACCTAATTTTAATCGGTTAGACACGCGAAATACATGTGTATCTACCGCAATAGCTGGTGTACCAAATAAAACGGATACCACAACATTTGCTGTTTTACGCCCCACACCAGGCAATTCAACGAGTTGATCAAACTCACGAGGCACCTCTCCATGATATTGTTCAACTAAAATTTGACAAGTAGCAATTAAGTTTTTTGCCTTGGACTTATAAAGGCCGCAATCTTTAATAAGAGTCTCTAACTTAGCAACTCCGATTTCAAGCATCTTTGCAGGATGATTAAGTTCTGGGAACAGTCGTTTAGTAACAATATTAACCCGTTCATCCGTACATTGTGCAGACAAAACTACAGCAACTAATAATTCAAATTCATTTGTATACTCAAGGGCAGGTTTTGCATCAAAATAATGCTCTTGTAACAGTTTCAACTGCTCTGCCTTTATCGCTTTTGTTACACGCATACAGTTCTCCTTTCTCACCTGTGAAAGTACAGACGCGTACAACTTATATGTTACCATACGTATTCATTAAGTTCTATGTTATAATAAAACATGCTATTCTAATATAGAATACAGGAGGCGCATATGAGTCATATTAACGATACATTAAAACGAATAAATGAACTAGCTGCAAAGAAAAATCTGGACAAGAATTAACACCAGAGGAATTAGCAGAAAAAAAGAATTATACGAAATCTACTTAAGCTTCATTCAGTGGTCAAATTACAAGCACCTTGGATCGCGTTGAATTTGTAGACCCAGAAACAGGTGAAAGAACCGCTCCTAAACGAGCTCTAGAAGATTTAGCTAAAGAAGCTGACCAAGATATTAAAGAACATAAAGATATTCACTAAGACTACAAAAGCGTACGCATGAAGGATATTTCCTAATGCGTACGCTTTTGATTTTTATTTTTTACTATTTTCGCTTCTAAATAAATAAAATATATTACTAGACTAGTATCAATATTTCTATTGTGGTCCTTCTCCAGCAATGATACGTTGTGCCTCAGCATCAGATAAATCATAGTGCAAGAATGTTTTATAGAATGATTTTGTTTCTTTTGCTAAATCAATATCATTAAACAATTGAGGTTGAATAATTTGGCCAGCCCATAAAATTTGAAGCGCAGACTCTGCACTGTAGCGATCCCATTTAAATGTCCCTACAGGGTTGCTATATACGCGACCGGTTTGAACGGCCTTGATACCACTCCATTGAGGATCGTTCATGATTTTTTCAATGGCTGCTTTGGAATTCACATCGCCTACAATAATAATGTCTGGATTTGCTTTAATAATTTCTTCCATAGTGAGTGTTAAGCCACGACCTTTTTGTTCAATAGCATTCTTCCCACCAGCATAACGAATCCATTCATCAATAATTGTTTTTGTGCCATCAACCTTTAAGAGATTTTCACCACTCGCTATATGCATAACAGTTGGACGTTCAACATCAGATAAAGACTTAGTTTTAGATTCTGCGATGCCAATATTTTTATCTAAATAAGTGATATACTCTTTTGCAATACTAGGTGCTTTACCACCAAGAATATCTGCTGTCATAGTGACTACATCACGAAGGCCCTTATAGTCTGTAAATTCCATTTGTACTGCTGTAAAGCCACCTTGACGAACTTGTTCAGCTTGTTTCTTACTATTTACAATAATAACTTCAGGTTTCACCTTTTGTAGTTCTTCTAATTGTACATCAAAGCCAAAGCGATCTGGTGCAACAATATCTTTAATACCAGGATAAATATGAGAAAACCATGGTAATGTTTGAACATATTGAGTCGTAGCTACTAGCTTATCCGCGCCACCTAACATTAGTACAACTTGGTTGTTAGCTGGCCATAAATCTGCAATACGCTTGACCTCAGTAGGTAATTGAACCTGTGCTCCCCCAATATCCGTAATGGTATGAGTTTCCTGTTTTGTACCTTGGGAAGCATTCTCTGTGCCACAGCCTGTGATAAGTCCTAAGGACATGATCAGTGTGAGCAATACATAAACTATACGTTTCATTCGTTCTCCTACAGAAAAGGTCCAATTTGACATTGGACCTTTTACTTAAAATATAACTAACTATTTACAGTCTAGATATAAACGATTTATTTAGCTGGTGCTTCACCGTTAATAATACGTTGAGCATCATCAGCAGATAAATCATAATGTAAGAATGTTTTGTAGAATTCTTGAGTTTCTTTTACAAGATCAACATCGCTGAACAATTCAGGGTGAATTAATTTTGCAGCCCATAAAATTTGTAATGCAGATTCAGCACTGTAACGATCCCAGTTGAAAGTACCTACAGGGTTACTGTAAATGCGACCGTTTTGTACTGCTTTAAGGCTTGCCCATTGTGGATCATTCTTAATCGCTTCAATACCTTTGCGGGATTGTGTACCACCAATGATGATAATATCAGGGTCAGCTTTAACAATTTCTTCCATAGTTACGGTAATTTGTGGACCATCTGCTGTAATAGCATTTTTACCGCCAGCATAACGAATCCATTCGTCGATAATAGTTTTATGACCATCAACCTTTAATAAGTCATCGCCACCAACGATATGTAATACAGACGGACGATCTGCATCAGCTATATTTTTAGTTTTATCTTCAGCAAATTTAATTTTTCCATCTAAGTATGCAATATATTGTTTTGCAATTTCAGGAGCTTTACCACCTAAAACTTCAGCCGTAATAGTTACTGTTTTACGCAAGCCATCATAATCAGCAAAATTTACACGAACAGCAGGAATACCAGCATTACGTGCCATTTCAATTTGGTTTTTATTACTTGCTAATACAACTTGAGGTTGTACCTTTTGGATTTCTTCCATTTGTACATCTGTACCCTTTACAGGCGCTGGAATTTCCTTAATACGTGGATACACTTGTGCAAACCAAGGCAAACCTTGAACATTCTTAGTAGTAGATACTAAAGTATCTGCACCACCAAGCATCAATACAACTTGGTTATTGGCATGCCATAAATCAGCAACCTTTGTAATATCTTTTGAAATTGTTACATCAGTCCCATCGATATCTTTTACAACACGCGTAGCAGATTGATTACCTTGTGATGCATTCTCTGTGCCACAACCAGCTAGCATAAATATAGCCGTCATAAGAGCTAATAAAAATACAACAATACGCTTCATACTTACATTCCTTCCTGACCTAAATGAGGGATTACACAAACGGTACGATTAACTGTATCGCTATAGAATAAGCTTAGCTTAGTCTTATAAATCTCCTCGAGCGCTTCTACGGTCACATCACTAACTGAATCATAAAAATCTATAGATCCACCACGACATAAACCAACACGGCTATTTAACAACAACGCCTGTTCCGGTAAATGTGTAGTGAAAATAATAGCATATCCTTGGGCGCGTAATTGATCAATTGTTTCTAACACAATCACCTGATTACGTATATCTAAAGCAGATGTAGGTTCATCCATAAGTAACAATCGTGTATCTTGCAATAAGGCACGACCTATAGCAACTAATTGACGTTGGCCACCACTTAAATCACGGCACGGCTTATCCTTTAATGCCGTAATGCCAAGCATGTCCATAATGGAATCTGTTTTCTCAAATTCCTCTTTTCCAGGAGATGAAAACATACCGGTTCGCAAGGTAGCACCAAAGGAAATATAATCTCGTACCGTATAAGCTATATCAGCCCCTATAATCTGTGGTACAAAAGCAATTAACTTAGCCCGTTCCTTGATTGATGCAGTCATTAAGTCTACACCACTACAATAAATATGTCCTTGTTGAACATGATTAAAGCACATTAAACAGCTTAATAAGGTAGATTTGCCTACCCCATTCCTACCTAGTAACGCCAATGCATCACCAGCTTTTACAGAGAAGGATAAATTACTAAAAATATTGGGTTGGTTCTTATCATAGGCAAATGATATAGAATCAACGACGAGTTCAAATGAATCCATTAGAAGTACCTCCGTTGTTTATATAATACCCATGCAAAGAACGGTGTCCCAATAAAACCACATAAAATCCCAAGTGGAATCTCTGCAGTTGTTAAGGAACGAGCAAATAAATCAGCAATCATCAAAAAAGAAGCACTCACTAGAATCGTAGCGGGAATTAATTTTTTATGATCATTACCTACTAACATTCTAGATAAATGTGGTATAACAAGACCAACCCAGCCGATAGTACCGCTAAGACATACTGCTGCAGCTGTTAGAAGCGTAGAAATACCGATGATAACAAGTCGTTCTCGATTTACATTTACCCCTAAGCTTTGAGCCTCTTGATCAGAAAGAGACAAAATATTAAGTCTCCATCTTAAGGCTAACACTGCGATTGTGCCAATGATAATAATAGGCAATACATATAGCAAATTATCCCACGTAACCTTTGCTAGGCTTCCCAACTGCCAATAAACAATATCTTGTAACTCTGTATCAGGATCTGCAATATATTTAAGCAAACCAATTATAGCAGCCATAAATCCGGAAACGATAATACCACATAATACTAAAACGATACGCGATTGATTCTGAATCAATTTAGGCAATAACAAGGTTAAACAAACCGCCAAAATACCACCCATAAAGGCTAGTATGGCAACACCATATAACGATAAATGCAATAATATACCTATACATGCACCTACACTGGCGCCATGTGACACACCTAATAAATCTGGAGATACTAAATCGTTACGGAATACCCCTTGGTAGGCGGCACCAGAAACGGCTAATGCAATACCTACAGCAATAGCCCCTAATACGCGAGGTAGTCTAATTTCCATTACTACATTATACATAGATGCATCCCATGTTATAGGTAGTACTAGAAATTTGGAAGATAAGATATTCATCACTTCATTTATGGGAATAAAGAAACGACCTATCACGAGAGAGGCCAAAAAAATTACCAATGCATATAACTAAAGTTATAAACATTGTTCTTACATATTGTTGCATAAAATACCTCAACAAACAAAAACTTCATATATGCTACCTTTAACTATACAAGATTTTACATATTAAGAATAATTAGTTTTAATAATATATTACATAAAAAAGCCACTTGATATATGGATCAAGCAGCTTTTAGTATAAGTCTTACTTATCGATTATAATTTGCCAAGACGTTTCATAGCGGTATAAATTTTTCCTGCAAGTCCTGTCATTTGTTTTTTAGGAATACCACAGGCAGCTATACGAATACCATTTGCTAATGCAATTATATAAATATGTTCTTTCTTCAACTCTTCACAGATAGCATTTGCAGAGTCTGTAGGGATTGTAATAAAAAAACCACCACGGTAAGGTAACATGGGAAGTCCTACTTGTGCTGCTTCTTGTTTAAAGATATCAGCACGATCGCGAATTAATTTATAATAGCAATTGCGTTCAGCTTCATATTCCTTAAACTTAGCTGGATCAGCCACAATATTAGCCATTGTACGCATTGCGGGACGACAAATATTGGACCATGTGGCACGACTTGTAGATTTGTTAACTTCGAAAAACTCATCAGCTATTTCTTCATCGTCAGAGATCCCAATCATCGCACCAACGCGCTGACCATACATAGTGAATCCTTTAGATAAGCTATAACACACACAGGTGAGTATTTCTTTTGGTAAATGACTAAATTTATTGAAGAACGCACGTACCTCATCTTTTTCACCAGAGTAATCAAGATATGCTACATCAATACCAATAATCACATTATTTCGACCAATAGCAACTAAATCCTTCAGGAAATTAAGGATAGAATCCCAATCTTTATCCTCAATAGAGTAGCCGGTTGGGTTATTACCAGGTGTATTAAAGATAACAACTACATTTGTTTGTTTAGCCGCCAATTCGTTTACACGATTTTGGAATGCCTCATGATTAAAGTTATTATGTTCATCAAATAAGGAATACGTAACTAGTGTACGTCCAGTATCACTACAAATAACACGGTATGCACCCCAGTACCAATCCGCTGTTAATACTTCATCACCAGGCTCTGTATAGTTATGAATCAAATGATGAATGCCACCAGTGCCACCTGCGGTAGCAATGCTACGAATATGACCTTCTGGACGGAAATTTCCAAAACATTCTTTTTCAGCAGCACACAAAAAATCTGGAATACCCGCAATTGGTGCATAACCAACATGTTCAGAATCCGAAAGGCTCAAATATTCTTCTTTAACGGTCTTAAGAAAAACTAAGTTTCCCTCTTCATCATGAATAGCACCCAACGTACCATTTACAACATTCTCATGGCCATTTTCTTTAGCATCAGCTTGAGCTTGACCAGCAGTTACGAAGATCACATCTTTTAATTTTTTTCCTTTTGCATGCTTTGCAGCAACACTTGTCATAACTAGCACCATCCTATCTGAAATGAATATTACATATTTATCATACCTAAACTAATTTAAATATACAACGTATATTCAGTAAATATATTGTATACATAGAAGATTTAACTAACTATTAGTAACTCAACACTTATTAAATATATATAGAATATATTAAGTACCTTATTTAGGAAAAATAATTAACAAATATACAATAAAACAGTAAATATATAAAAAAAGACCACTCAGAAGAGTGGTCCTTATCATCCTTAGAAGGAGTAGCCTACACCAGCGTGTAAACCTTTTGCAGTTTTATCATTGCTATCTACACTATATTTATCGTAGCCATAGTATACATTCAAATCTACATCAGGGCGTACTTCATATTGAGCACCTACTTGATAAGTTTGCTTAATATCATTACCCCAACCAGCCTTAGCAAAGCCGTTTACTTTATTAGTCAAAGGTACATGACCGATAACACCAGCTTGGAAACCAAGTTCAGTATCATTAGTGCGAATCGCAGTACCTGCACCATATAAATTTACATTTGGATGTACTTTATAAACCAACGCTAATTGATGATCTTTAATATCGCCATTTTTTTGCATTTAATTTATCGTAAGAGTATTGCAAT
>OIEK01000123.1_pt1 | contig 37432 bp, 40 predicted proteins | sample 1581821 | NCBI WGS metagenome assembly OIEK01 (sample SAMN03281017, study PRJEB24777) | human gut metagenome | isolation source: fecal sample PR221 from 1 month old male Chinese infant, caesarean... | reverse complement strand
CAATCCCCGCCGAAGCCGAGGAAACGATTTGGGCATCTTCTACCTTCAACAAGTCGGCTAAAAAGGCCCCTGTTTGCACACTAAGTTCACTCATTTCAAAGAAATGTTCGCCGCCGAATCGTTGAGCTGCTAGGACTGCCTCCGAAACTTTGGAGACACCTAGAATGGTCATCTTGCCAGAAGCATTAATGACTTCTTTTAAGTGGAATTTTTCGTAACTAATTGTCATAGATTTGTCCTCCAATAATTGTTTTGATTGGGCGAATTTGCTCTTTGGCTACTCGTGTCAATCCATTAGAATCAGTCAATGTTTTTTCTTCTGCTTGAATCGTGAAAATCGTTAAATCAGCATCTTTACCTATTTCCAACGTGCCTTTTTGCGTTAAATGGAAATTCTCAGCAGGAGCCTTGGTTACCTTTTCAATAATTTCTGGCCAATCATAGCCGACCACACGGAGTTTTTCCATCGTTGTGGCTAAATCATAAACAGGACCATTTTCTCGGTTACGGATGTAGATATCTGTGCTAATTGATGCAGCTTTCATTCCCTCGCGCAACGCTGTTTCAGCTACGTGAAAATTGAAACTATCCGTACCATGCCCGATATCAAATACGACTCCTTTGTTGTACGCTTGCCAAGCGAAATCTTTTATTTTATCCGTTGCTTGGTCTAAGATGCCATTTTCTTTCCCATTAAAACAATGGGTTAGGACATCCCCTTTTTTCCATCAAGGCTAAAATTTCATCTAAATGAGGCGGTGCTGATCCAATGTGAACCATTAAGGGAATTTCTTGGTTTTCTTGCTGAATCTGTTTGGCCAATTCTAAAGGCGTAATGCCGTTATCGCCAATAACGGTCCTACTCATACGGGCTTTAATCCCTACAACAAAATCTGGTAATTCTTGAATCGCTTTTTTTGACTAAACTCGCTTGTACTTTACTTAAATCTGCGAGTTCGTCCTGAGCAACGATGCCCCATTTAGAAATATTGACTAATCCAAAAACATTTGTTTTTGCTTGTTGCGCTAAGTCATAAAATTCATGAATGTTTTCAGCACCTGTTGTCCCAGCATCGATCACTGTCGTAACACCCTTTTTGACCCCAATTTCATCTGGATAATCATAATAAAGAGCCATTTTTTCAAAACAATGAACGTGATCATCTATCCAGCCTGCGGATACATAAGTACCTGGTTCTAAGTGGATAGTTTCTTTTGCAGAACCTGAAATAGTTGCTGCAACAGCAGCTATTTTTTTCTCTTTAATTGCAATTTCAACAGGCATACCATCTACTGTCTGTCCATTTTTTATAAGTAAATCGTAGTCCATATTCTTCCCTACTTTTCTATAAATCTAAATTTTGTCCAAGGCTTAATGAATTCTAATAATACAAGTTCTTCTTCTATAATACGCCCTACTCGATTTTTGCGTGAGTCTTGATGTGGTTCTAAAACGACTTGTAATTCATTTTTGTATTTTCCAAATGCATCATTTCCCACAACAACATCTCCAGGTTGTAGCATTGCTTGATTATCATGTGGGGGATTAGCTTCATTTTTATATTTTTTACGCACTTCTGTGGAACGAATCATCTGCTGAGTGATATCTCCACGGCGAAAATGTTGATTTTTTGTTACGATTTCTTTTTCAATTTCAGAAGTCGCTTCTTCAAAAACAATGGTCAATTCTGTTTGATAACGATTCAACTGACCCAATGCTTCTAATTCTTCGTTGGAAGCATAAGCATTTCCAATAACAACATCATCAATTAAATTTGTTGCAAATAAATGTTTAGCTTGAACAGTGACTGGTAACTGTCTATGCATTTCTAAAGTAGGTAGCCCATCATTCACATCCCAAGGACCAATTTCACCTACCTGTGATGAAATAAAAGCAGCTGTCCGAATACCTTCCTTTTTAAAGCGGATGCTACATTTTTCAAAGAAATCATACGGCAATGCAGTTCCCGCTTGTGGATAAAAGTTATGACAACCATATAAGAAAGGTCGATTCGCTTCATACGTCAAAATGTTATCAAGATAAGCAACATCATTACTCATATTCAGCTCAATAGCCACGCCGAATGGATTAAACGTCAACATGGCTTCTTTATTTCCATCAAAACCTGTATCCAATCGAATCCCATCAGCTCCTAATTCGCTGAAAAAAGTCAAATCATCATATGAAATTTTCCAATTCATCAAAGATACTTGGAACGACATCTAAAATTGTTTCAAATCCTAAATTTTTCGCATAACTAATTAATTCTTTAAATTTTTTCTGAACCGCTTCTTTGCCATCGGTCACTTCTAACATACTCATAAAAATTCGAGTAAACCCACATTCGCTGGCTTTTTTTAAATACGCTTTATCTTGATTGATATCACTATGATCTGGATAAACTGATACACCTAATGCTCTTTTCATCTTCGTTCTCACACTCCGCTATTTTCAAATTTATTTCGAAATTTCCAAGCAATCACCGAGCTACACAGGATTGTTGTAGAGCCAACGAGCAATACTGGTTGATTTAGAAATCCGCCAATTATCATGGAAAGAGTAATACAAACTGCCGTAAAAACCAACGTCTTTACCAAACCAAATTGATAAACAACAGTAGGCAACTGCCCTTTTTCTATAATAATTTGACTAACGATAAAAAAGAAAATGAACCAAATAATCATCTTATACGCTCCTGACTTTCTTCTCTGACTTAGAAGGGGCAGGATATTCATATCAGAACACCCGCCCTAACATTTTTTAATTTTTTGCTGCTTGTTCAGCTGCTAATTCTTCTGCTTCTTTATCCAATTGTTGTTTTTCATAAACTTTGAAAAATGGATAGTAGATAGCCATTGTAATTAAGAAGTTAACAATCACTAATACTGCGGCCGAGAAACTCCAATTGGTACTCATCCAAGCAGCAATTGGTGCTGGAATTGCAAACGCTAAGCGTGCAGCCATCATCGGAATTATATTAGCGACTGTTAAGAAATAAGATAACGTTGTGGTAATTAACGGTGCCACGATAAACGGAATACCTAAAATAGGATTCATTACGATCGGCGTTCCGAAAATAACTGGTTCATTAATATTAAACAAGCCTGGTAAGAACGATAAACGGCCAAGACTTTTCAGATACGTTGATTTAGAAAACATCATTAAAACAACTAAAGAAAGCGTAGTTCCAGCGCCACCAATCCAGATAAACCATTGTAAAAACTGTTCTGTAAAAATATTAGGTAACTGATGAACGTTTGCGCCATTGGTAAAAGCTTCAAGGTTTTCTGCAATCGACATATCCCAGAAAGGACGAATAACTGGGCCCATAATCGCTGGACCATGAATCCCTAAAACCCAGAAGAAACAGATTAAGAAGACTGTTAGTAAGCCGCCAAATAAACTGTTACCAGCAAGGATACCTTTAAGTGGCATTAATAACGTACTCAAGAAACCATTCAAATCAAAACCAATTACGTGGCGAATAACCCAGAATAATAAAAGAATAACTGCTCCTGGAATTAACGCAATAAATGAATTTGACACTTCAGGCGGTACGCCATCTGGCATCTTAATCATAATATCTTTTTCAATAAAGAAGCGATAAATTTCAACAGATAACAGCGCTGTTACAATCGCACCAAATAAAGAAGCTGAACCTAAATTTGCTAAATTAATATAGCGCCCTGCTGTAATGACGTTGTCAACATCTTCAAAGACACGTGTTGGTGGTGCCGCTGTTACTAAAAAGGCCATTAATGCTAAAATTCCACACGTCAAAGAGTCAAGCTTATAACTTTTGGCCAATGATGAAGCAATCCCAAATGTTGCATAAAGTGCAAGTAACCCCATCGTATAGCGGGAAGGAATATCTAAAATTGCTTGATAAGGTTCAATCAATTTTGTGTATGCCTCAATTGGAATATTTTGAAAAATTGTAAAGAATGAGCCCACAATTGTTAAAGGCATCGTTGCAATTAATCCTTTTCTAATCGCTGTCATATGGCGTTGCGAACCAAATTTATTCGCAATCGGCATTAACTTAACTTCCATCCACTGTACAAAACCATTCATTTGTTAATTCCTCCGTTCAACTAATAAAAATAATAATTATTTCGCATTTATAATAACATAGTAACATTATAATGTAAACGCTTATTCTTATTCATGACAGAGAAAGTGCAAAACAAAAGGCTTTTTCTTATTATAAAGAAACCGGGAATATTGCACCAAAAATCATTGCGCCTAAAATTGCGCCCCCAGCAATTGGTTTTTTCCAAATGTAAAAACCTAAAGCTCCTAATGTGGCACCAATCCCAATAGGAATCGAAGCACCCGCCGCACTCAAAATAATTAACGGGCCTAAGAAACGTCCTGAGGCATTACCAGCACCCATCATCACATCCGCACCAAAAGTGGAATTTCCTTGATTGATAGTAAATTTCCGAATCAACACAATTACGCCGCCAACTGCTAACCCTAGTATCGCACCCGTTAAAAGGGCTAAGCCAAAGTTTTCTACAGGCGCTTTAATTCCCATGCTGAGGAAAATCGCAGGTACGCCAATTCCAATCCCCGTTAAAATTGAGCCACCTAAATCTAAAATCCCGACTAAAGAACCTTCTAAAATTCGTGCAAACAGGAAACTTGCACCAAATGCTGCGGCAGCGCCATAAGAACCACCATCTAAACCAGCTTTTAGCATCGCAACAATTGAAACTTCATTAAAGGCGCCCACACCATAAACTACATACATATGTGTTCCTGCAAAAATTGCCGCTGACATAATCCCGACTAAAATCGGAAAGCCCCAATCAGCATACCAAAAACTTTTGCCTTTTAAACCTTCTTGAATTTCTTGTTCTTGTTGTGCCCATTCATTTTTTTCTTGCTGTTCCATCTATGAGACCCTCCTTTTTTCTATTTAACGGTGAAGACATTGTGTAAATTATTTAACCATTGAGGAATAGACAAGCGGAAACTTTCGATCATTTCTAAGTCGAACCCTCGGAAGAAGCCACTTAAAATAAATAATAAGATAATGGCACCAAGCATGCCACGTGTCATTCGGATCCACCCTAAATCATCGACACCTTTACCGATTAAGATCCCTAATACAACTCCTGGGACAGCATTGCCCATGACTAATTGAGATAATCCGCCAAATAACGTTCCCCAGAAACCCGTCCGTTTTCCTGCATCTAAAGCCGCTAGCCAGAATAAAACGGGCATCACAGTATTGATTAAAATCGTTGCTGCAGGTACCAACACCGCAACTGCTGTTACTTGTAGCGATTCTGGAATTGCTGCAGCTGTACTATTTAAGAAAGCCACAGTCGCCATTCCTACAAAGGCCCCGACAATCCCCATTTTTTTGGGATTATGCATCGTTTTAGTGACATCTTTATCCTTTACCAATAAAATTGCTGCAGCCCAGTTAGGCACAATCCGGTGGGTCACATCTTGTGTAAAGGCCCCTGCTCCCACGGCCGAAGCCCAAGCATTAAAGAAAAAACCTAAACCAAAAGAAAAGTGTGATGCTGGATCTCCTTGTGCCGCGTTCATTTCTCCTAATGTTCTAAATGCCCCTAACCCTTGCGTTTGTGGTGCATGAAACATCCGAGCAGCGCCTGCGCCAGCTGCAAAACCTAGTAAACCACCAATAAGCAATGACTTCAGCAAAATGATTACAAATTCCATTCCTTCTTCCTCCCTTTATACGCCTCTTTTTGAAAGAAACGGAACTACTACTGCGTTCGGTTCTTTAATTGTTTCCGTTAAAAAATCAACTTCTTCGACTGCAATGGCTTGGATTTCCACTTCTACAGCTAGTTCGACATGATAAATCACTCTCTTTCTAGGAAAGAAGAAGAACAGAAATTTTTCTGTATAAACTTGTTCTTTTGCCTGACGAATAGTTACTTCTTTCGGTTCAATCCGGATGAGGACCTCTGTTGTTTCTTTTAATACTTTTTTTGAAACATCATTCAATGCACTTGCAAAAGCTTCATTCTTCTTATTACCTTTTCCAGAAACAATCACGGTTTGTGTTGACCGTTTTGTGGCATCCATAATTACCGCTCCTTTCTAAGTTACTACTTTCTATGCTCCGTGTTTCTTAATAAACGCTTCAGTTACTCGTTTACCAAGTTCTTCCTGATCCATAAAACCAAATCCAAGAACAGTTTTCCCATCGTTAATTGCTGTTACCCCTTCTTCGATTGATCGCATGCCATGTCTTTCGGGATACCCGTATTTAGTAGCAGCCGTTAACGCCCCTGCACCACCACTGCCACAGAAAGAAATGCCTAAATCTGCCTTTTCTTGTTGCATCACATCTCCTAAACGCATATCAGCGCCCATTCCTGGAACAACAACCGCGCGACCACCGGCTTGCTCCACTCCTTTTGCAACATTTTGTCCTTTTCCTAAACGATCTGCGATAACTACTGTAATCATAACTTTTCCTCCTATTAATTGTTTTGTTTAGCAACTTCAAAATGAACAGCTAAAACATACCATTCATCTTCTGATAACTGACCAATTGCTTCTGTTGTTTCTTGTGCAATTTTCAACGTTTCTGGTGTTAGTTCCGTAAATAACGTCCGATCAACACCAGCTAATGTCGTTCCTTCTCTTGAACGATTCAGCATCTCATTGAGATGGTTAATCAAAATCGTCCACTGTAATTCCGTTGGTTCAATTTGTGCTTCTGCTAATCGCGCACTGGTTTGTTTGATAATCGATTGTAGCTTTTCTGGTTCAGCACTTTGTCGAATGATCTCCTGTGCTTCCATTGCTAGTTCCATCCTCTTCCTCCTTTGGTTGTTCTAAATAATTAAGTAATGCTGAAATTTCAGCATGATTGACAGGTAACTCATTTTTAGCAAATAAACATTCAATTTGCCGAATTTCTTCTTGCCGTTCATGAGATACTTCTCTATTACAAGGAATCTCTTCGTATTGTTTATTAAACGTAATCCGATGTGTCATTAATAAAACGTGAAGTAAAAAGGCTTCTTGATATTCGCTCAGTAACTTTGTTTGAAACATTCGTTTTAACTCTTCATAAATAATATACGCTTTTACTAATAAATCTTGGCTTTGTATCCGTTCATTTTTTTCAATTACATCAGATTTCGTGGAGCGAGCGGTACCTTTTCCTTGACGTTTCCCTAATAAAATTTTATCGACCTCTTCCCGAATCAAACTTAAGTCTGTGTCCGTCAACAATGGACTAACTTTAATAAATGGGTATGTCATTTCTTCAATTGGGAAAATACTCAATACCAAATCGGGCTTTTCTGCTTGAATCACTTCAGTTGCATTTAAAACAGAAGCAAATCCTGCGAGTTCAACGTTTGGTACTTCCTCTAAAATTTTTTGTTCAATTAAACTGGTCACACCTAAGCCCGTCGAGCAAACATACACAATCCTAACAACTTTAGCTTCCTGCTGTTGTCGTTCCTGAGCTGCCAAAAAATGCAACGCAATATATGCGCAGAAAGAATCGTTGACTAACAAAACAGAACGTTGAATTAATTGTTTACAGGCACTTTGAATAGCTAAAAATAACGCTGGGTGTTTTCCTTTGATTTCTTCAGAAAACGGATTGTATTCATTAATAAATAAATGTTTCTTTGTAAAACGTAAGGACAGGTGTGCAAACAAGTTCGTAAATAATTGGCGATCATTTACAAAAGGATAATTCAGCTCTTTTGAAACGCTTTCAATCACTTGCTTTGTTAATTGAACCATATCTTGCCGTTGATGGGTTCCGAATAAATCACTATAAATATAAAAATATTCATCCGCTAATAAAGGCAAGTCATAACGTTCAAACACCTCTTGTAAAAGTAAAAGTGGTACTTCGTTCCGTTGTTCAAAGCGTGTTTTTTGCGATAACACTCGGTAAGTCCCAATTGTATGTGCCATCTGCATACGTGCTGCGGCAATTGCCACTCTCAACGTAATAGATAATATTTCGGCATAATCAAATTGATTTTGATCGAGTGGATTAATTAAATTTCGCATTTTTTTCAATGCACTACGATAACAACCTTGAAACAATGTCCCTGACCCAAATTTAATTTTAGGGATTTTTTCAGCCCCTTTTGTCTTTGTCACATAGTTCATAATTTGGTAAATATCGTATTCTGTAAGTTCTTTTTGAGTGATAAATTCCATCAGTAAGCGTACATTGCTTTCTTCACCACTAATTGTAAACCCTTGCCGTGCTTGGCGAATTAAGGTTAAATCATATGCTTGCAGCAACCGTTCGACCTGTTCCAAATCACTGACAATTGTGTTTCGACTCACTAATAATTCATCTGCTAGCTGCTGTGCCGTTAAGTACCCTTTGACTGACAATAACTGAAAAATCAATACATTGACTCGTCTTTTTTGATCAGGATAGGTTTCAAATCGATCGACATCGATAATTTCATTTTTTAACAGTAAGCGTTTAGAGTCAGGTAAATCTAGCCAGATTCCCTTATTTCGTTTTGAATAAAGTGTCTCATCGTGCTGTTCAAACCAAGCACGAATATCTTCTAAATCATACTTAATTGTTCGAACGCTGACAGTAAAGTTCTCAGCTAATTCTTGCGTGGTAATACTCCCTTCCAAATCCAAAAGCATCAATAAAATATTTATCGCTCTTTTGGACAACAACACGGTCATGCCTTGTCACCTCTTTTCTTTTCCCTTTACACTTAAAACTATAGCGTTATTTTATCTGTTCCACAACACAAAAAAGTTGCACTTATAAAAGTGCAACACTTCTCTTTTCATACAAAAAAATCCCTTAACAGTTACTACTGTTAAGGGATACCACACTATTTATTTGCATAAATAGACAGAAACCTTCTCCACAAAAGTATTCTGTCCGACACGTTACAAATCCGGTAACTGATAGCCGTACTATCGGGTGTCGTTGTGTTTGACAATCACTAGCCGTCAAAACGGAATAGCCGAAGCTATCTGATTGAGTCGACTCGTCGCATAAAACACACTTTAACACAGAATAGTTTGGATAGCAAGTGATGGTAATTATTCGTTATCAAACCATTCTTGATAAAAACTTTCAACAATTTTAACGGTTGCTATCGTTAATTCCTTCGTCATTACGGGGCTAGTTAACTTTTTGTCTTGTAAACATTGATTCACATGATTGATTTCATAGGTAAATTCACTAGTGAATTGTTCAGACCATTTGACAGTGTTGCCTTGAGCATCTGTATAATAAGCACAATCTGTTTTCCAGAAATTAGGAATAACGATTTGCCCTTTTGTACCACAAATGGTCATTTCACTAGGTATCTTTAAACCAACATTAATAAAAATATTGCCCAGCGTCCCTTCAGCAAATTTCAAAGCTAAATTACATTGACTATCCGTCGCCCCTTGCTGATACGTTGCGGTTCCCGTAACAGTTTGAATCTCTTTCCCTAATACGTATTGTAAGTATTGTAATGGATAACTTCCTGAGCCATGAAGCGCTCCACCACCCGCTTCTCTCGAGTAAAACCAGGGAATATGGTCCACATTGGGATAGGCAGTAACTGACTGAACCCATAAAATCTCTCCCAATCTCCCTTCTTGAATTGTCGCCTTTACTTTTTGGGTAATTGGTAAAAAGACAGACTTCTGAGCTTCCATTAGAAAAACCCCTTGCTCCTGTGCGATTGCGAAGAGTTCTTCTGCTTCAGCAGTATTTAATGTAAATGGTTTTTCCAGTAGGACGGGTTTTCCTTGTGATAACGCAAGCTTAGCTGCTGAGTAATGTCCTTGATTGTAGGTGGGAATATAAATAATATCAATTGTTTCATCCTTACATAACTCTTCATAACTGCCATAAGCCACCGGAATCGCTAATTCTTTAGCCATTTTTTGAGCATTCTCTAAACGCCTTGATGCAATCCCGCGCACTTCAGCTTGCGCGCTTTCTCGAAGCCCTGCTACAAATCTTGGGACAATTTGGGCAGTACTCATAATTCCATAACGAATTTTATCCATGTGATCGCCTCCTCTTTCACTATACGAGAAAAACGAATATTTGGAAACCATTTCAACAAAAAAAATGAAACCGTTTCCCCAAAACGATTTCTTTATATGTAAATTAACGGATACCAACGCTAACTTTTAAAGCTTGATTGACCTGTTCCATCTCTTCACGAGAAAGTTGACAAACCTTGTGTAGCATTCGTTCTTTATCCAATGTTCGAATTTGTTCTAACAAAATAAGTGATGGCGTCCTGCACTCGTTATGGGGAATTTCGATGAGGACTTGCGTTGGTTGCAGCCGCTTGCTTACGTTACGGGTAATCGGTGCAACAATCAACGTTGGACTAAATAAGTTACCTTTGTTATTTTGAATAATCAGGACAGGTCGAATCCCACCTTGTTCAGAACCAACAACTGGTGAGAGATTCGCATAAAAAACCTCACCTCTTTTTATCATTCAGATTCCCTTCCCTCCTTTTCCTTTAAAAAATTATAGCATATTGTTTCTTGCAATATTTTCAACTTTTTAACTATCCCTTAAAATATTTGATAAAACCACCCTTTAAAAGTCAAAAAAAGCTTAAACAGTCGACTCTGATATAGAGACGGCTATTTAAGCTGACTATTACATTTTTGTTAAAATACTATCCACTTTTGTATTAATTAAATCAATAGCGACGTGGTTTTCGCCACCTTCTGGCACAATGATATCTGCATAACGTTTCGTAGGTTCAATAAATTGGTGATACATGGGCTTGACGACTGTCAAATATTGTTCAATCACAGAATCCAAAGTACGGCCACGTTCTTCCATATCACGCTTGATTCGACGAATAATACGGATGTCATCATCTGTATCCACATACACTTTAATATCCATTAAATCTCTTAAGCGGCGATCTTCTAAAATTAAAATCCCTTCAAGAATAATTACTTCTTTCGGTTCTTGGATCACCGTTTCTGTACTTCTTGTATGCGCAACGTAGTCATAAACTGGCTTTTCAATGGCTTGATAATTTAACAGTTGTTCAACATGTTGAATCAATAAATCTGTATCAAACGCAAAAGGATGATCATAATTGGTATTTAAACGTTCTTCAAAACTCAAATGGCTCTGATCTTTATAATAAGAATCCTGTTCTAACATCATAATTGAATGATCGGGAAAATTATTAAAAATCGCACGGCTAACACTGGTTTTTCCGCTTCCTGATCCGCCAGTAACACCAATGATAATTGGCTGACTATCTTTCATGTATAAACCTCTTTCTTTTCAAAAACTTCATTGTCTTTTACTATTATAATGAAAACTCTGAAGAATGCCAGACCTTTTCCAAGACTTTTCATGTGATTTTTATCTTCTTATGAAAAATCTGCCCACACTTCTTTCAATTACAGTATACTTATCAATAAAAGGAGAATCCTACCTATGATTAAAAAAGTCAAAAAAGAAGCACTTACAACTGCGCATTACGCTCTTCTTTATGAGGCAGATCCCTCAAAAAAAATTGGTGGAAGATTACATTACCCGCGGCATTTGCTTTGACTATCAGACTGAAGAACTTCAAGGAATTTTAGTCCTGTTGCCGACTCACCCACGGACATTGGAAATCGTAAACATCGCTGTCTCAGAAGAAAGCCGAGGGCGGGGCATCGGACAAGAGTTATTACATTTTGCCATTGATTTTGCCAAAAAAGAAAAGTATGATTACTTGGAGATTGGGACTGGGAGCACAGGCTTTCAACAGCTATATCTCTACCAAAAAGTCGGTTTTCGAATGACACATATTGAACCAGATTTTTTTATCCATCATTATGATGAGCCCATTATGGAAAACGGCTTGCCTTTAAAAGATATGGTTCGCTTACGGTTACATTTAAGTTAAAAACAACATTTCCTGTACAGGAAATGTTGTTTTTTTAATGCCCAAGAATTGGTAACAACTCATCTAGCTGTTGAATCGTATAATTGGGTTGAATTGTTGGTGTTGCTGGAGCGGAGGTCGGATTGAGCCAAACAGTTTGAATTTTCGCTTGTTGGCCTCCTTGAATATCTGAATGCAAAGAATCGCCAATAATCATTGTTTTTTCTCTACTAAAATTAGGAATCCGTTCAAAAACAAAATCAAAATACTCTTTCATCGGTTTTTGATAACCCACTTCTTCTGAAACAAAAATATCTTTAAAATAAGGCATTAATTTCGAATCTTCCAACCGACGATACTGTGTTTTTGCCACTCCGTTTGTCACAATATATAAATCATAATGGGGTGCTAATTTTTCCAAGATACGTTGACTATTGCCAAGCAAGTCATGTCCTTGACTTAAATATTCTCGGTAGTTTTCTCCCATTCTAACGCTATCAACTTCTCGATTAAACGCGTCAAACAATAAACCAAACCGTGTATCAAGGAGAACATCTTTTGTTATTTTTCCTTCTTCAAATGAACGCCATAATCCTTGATTAATTCGGTGGTATGTTGACTCGACTTCAGATGTAAATGGTACATTTTCTTCTTCAAATAAGGCATGGAGCGCCTTCTTTTCAGCCAATTTAAAATCTAACAATGTATCATCAACATCAAAAAGCAATGTTTTCATTTCCGTTCCTCTTCTCTTTTCAAATTACTCGGTAACGCTTTGCTTGTTTGTTGTTTTTCAATAAAAAAATAAGGCAATAGCAATTGTAACTCTTCTCTTGTTAATGAACGATAAGCACCTAAAGGTAATTGCGGATCTAGCCGCAACGGCCCCATAGTTTGACGTTTTAAAGCAGTCACTTTTTTCCCCACAGATAAAAACATTTTTTTCACTTGGTGAAATTTTCCTTCTTGAATAGTCAGGAAAACATGACTCTCCGTTTCAGTCGCTGCAAGAACAGTTATTTTTGCTGGCTTACATTGAATGCCTCCTTGCAAAACAATCCCATCTTTAAATTTAGCACAATCTTCTGCAGAGACCAAACCATTGACTTTCACTTCATAACATTTCGCTACTTCTTTATTTGGCCGAATTAATTGATACCCTAATTGTCCATTATCTGTTAATAGAAGTAACCCTTCCGTATCGCCATCGAGTCTGCCCACTGGATAAAGACCAGGGCGTCTGTCTTGTGGCGCAATCAAATCAATAACTGTTTTTTTAGATGCATCTGAGACAGCGCTAACCACACCTTTTGGCTTATTCAACATATAGTACACATGGGTCTTATGCGAAATTAATTGTCCTTTTACTTTAATCATTTGTAATTGCGCATCGACATTTTGGCTTTCATTTAAAGTCACGATGCCATCCACAGTGACCTGCTTGCCTTTGATTAATCGTTTCACCGTTTTGCGTGATCCAAACTGAAGTTCTTCTAGTAATTTATCTAATCGCATTGTTCAGCTCCATTCTGGTATAAGTATAGTGGAATCCGTTAAAGATGAAAAGTGGAAAAAGGTAATTCCTTGACGTATAAAAATATAAGTGTTACGGTTAATAAGTAAAGTAAATAAAGGTTTCTCAAAAACAGCGTAATGACCTGGGAGAGAACAACGATAACAATGAACCATTCCCATGAGTGTTGCCTGGCAATATTTGTGGGGATTTTTTGATTATTGTTAGCATTTTTCTAGACAAGAACAACTGAAAAAAGAGTTTCTTTTTTCCATTATGTTTTGTTTCTGAGTTTAACCAAATCACTCATTATTTCAAGGAGGAATTAGGTTATGTCAGTACAATTAGAAGTTAAAGAAAGAGCTATCCGTCCACGTTCACTAAGAAATCAGCTACGTCACGAAGGGAAAGTACCTGCCATTGTTTACGGTTACCAAATTGAAAGTACACCAATCTATTTTGAAGAAAAAGACTTATCAAAAATTTTACGCGAACATGGTGCTAACACCGTTATTAAAATGACAGTTGATGGCAAAAACATCAACACATTAATGTCGAAAGCACAATTAGATACCTTTACTGGTCAAATGCTTCATGTTGAATTCTTATCTGTAAATATGAAAGAAACAACAGAAGTCGAAGCAGAAGTTCAATTAATTGGTGAATCTGCAGGTGTGAAAGCTGGGGGTACCTTAGCTCAAAACTTGTACACTGTTTTAGTGGCAGCCACACCAGATAAATTGCCAGAATCAATTGAAGTAGATATTACAAACTTAGAAATTGGTGATGCTCTTACAATCGCTGATTTACCTGAACACAAAGACTATGAAATTTTAACTGATCCAGAAGAACAACTAGTTGCTATTGTTGAAGCACAAACTGCTCCTGAAGAAGAAGAAGGAACAGCTGCTGAAACGACTGAACCAGAATTAGCCGAATAAAGAGTACACTTTTGTTCAGCTGATTCTCTTAAGTTTTAGAAATGGGATGTACGTTGAAACAACGTACGTCCCATTTTCTTTTTACTGCATGTCTTGATTTCTTCACATAAATGATGACACCTGCAAAGCTAGGAAGCTACAGAGGAATATTAAATTTTTGCTAATCTACGCAATATTTTCAAACGAAACAATTTCTTTTTTTAAAATTTGCAGTATACTAAAAGTAAGTAAACAAAAAGGAGGTCATCCATATGTTTGAACGTTTTGATAGTGACCGTAGCCGCTATGCTTCATTAGGTGTTGTTTCTAGCTTACCTAGTGGCTTAATTGATAGTATTTGGTTGATTATTGACTTAAATCTAAAAGGGGTTATCCCTTTAAACGACTTACTTCACTTTGATTTGTTGAACAATAATGGCAAGGTGACTGTCCATTTTTCTCAAGAAAATAGTTCAGTAGAAATGGCCATCGACTTACCATTTAGTTATTCTACGGCATATCCGTCGCGAATTTTTGCTTTTGATGATGGCCATCGTGAAACGATTTTATTACCTGCAGAAATGTTAGAATCTTAAATAATTTCAACAAAGTAGCCTCAAATTCCGATTAAACTGGAATTTGAGGCTACTTTAATTTCTTTTAGTTATTCTACAATAATTTGTTTACTACTTCCTGCAGCATTTTCAAAATTAATAGTAAAGGTTTCTGTTGCATCATCATAAGTGATTCCGTCACTTTGACTAATTACTGTGCTGTAATCTTTTGGTATTTTTAAAGTCAGTGTCTTAGTTGTTTGTGTGGGATCAGAGAAAGTATACGTTTTTTGGTGTTGTTGTGTCTTTCTCATTAAAGAAATAGCTTTATTTGAGGTAATCCCTGCTATTGTACCGCCAGTTTCTGACCAAATGTTAACCCCAAGATAGCCTTCTTCTTCTTGCTTAACTGCTTGAATTTCTTCTGTATTTGAGAGAACTTCTACTGTTTTTTTGGCAGCATATGTTTTTAAATCAGTTTCATCGATTCCTGGTAAAACTACATAAGCATAATGCTCGTTCGTTGGGTGTTGACCATGTTGAATCGTAAATGTTCGATAATCACCTACATATTCTTTATCACTTGGAAATGCTTCATTAATTGCTTTATAGGTTCCTTTTCTAGTTTCACTTTTAACATTTACCGTTGTTTCTTCTGGAAAATAATAACCCATATTAGCATTGGAATGATCCGACTTTAGTAATAACCATTGTTTTTTACTCGTTTCATTTTTCTCATGAATCTCCCCAATATTTGATAGCACTTGATACTGATACGCATCATTTAACAAACGATTATCAACAACTGTCTCAATCGAAGCCTCTGTATCCCCTTTAATTCCTGCGCCTAATGCGATAATTTGCCCATTTAATACAAACCAAGATTTTTTAGCTTGTAGGTTCATAGGTAAAAGTTTCCCATTATTTTTGGTCCCGTCTTTATTAAGAGCCATCCCTACTACTGCCTGATTTTCTGACGTTACTCCACCAACCCATTGCTCTTTCGATGTGATTGTTGTAAATGCTGAAACTTCATCTGCCAAAGAAATGGTATCTACAGTTGTTCCTGGTAGTCGATAGGGATCTACAGTTGGCCAATAGCTGGAATTAAATTGAACCTCGTCATCATTATATACGTACATCATTCCGTCACCAGTGTGCCAGCCACGTTTATTTTCTTTATTCCCTGCTTCAAAAGATGCAGTGCGCTTTGAATACAAGCCTAGCCCAAACATATAACTAGGTGTGCGTTGGACAAATCGATCCATCGAAGCATAAAGTTTCGTGCCTGTAAAAGGAAGTTGCCCTCCCGTAATTTCTGGATTAGTTAAAAGTTGCATAGTCATCTGTAAATCATTAAAATCACGAGCATTTGTCAAATAATAATCTGGGTTCTCCTTCATCCAATATTTAACGGCTTCTTGAAATTTCTTTTGATAATTATTAGGAGCAAATTTAGCCACAATTAATAAATTATACATGGTAGTTGAGCCATAGCCTGTTTTTCCAACTGCTGGGGCTCTTGAGATGGAACGGCCATTCACAGTTGGTAGCATTTCACCTTTATAAATCAAAGGAAGAAAGGCACGATCAACATTTTCAACAAATTCTGTCACAAGAGTTGCATCCATTTGAAAAGATGAATCTGCTGTAATGGCCAAAATTTGTCCAACCCCTTTCACCAAAACATTGCCATACGAACCTGTATAAGGAATGTTATTGTGCTGGATAAAAGAACCATCTTGGTAAAAACCATCACCTTTTGTGACTAATTTAAATACATCGACGATACTACTGGATGCTTGGTTAATTTTCCCGCTATCCTTTTGTAAAATTCCTAACCCCAAAACAGTTAAAGCTAAGTCCGTTCGGTTCGCTCCTGATGTCACAAAATTTGGGATAAAAGCTAAATCCACAAACGTTCCTTGTGGTTTTGTATACAACTGTTTAAACGGATCTGGGACATAACTGCTCAGCGCATTTGTATAGATTTGTTGCTTTTCTGGAGAAACTTTATCCTCTAAAATCATTAGAATATTAAGAAACTTCTGTGGCACACCAATTTGCCAGTCCCACCAATTTCCATGGTACTTTTTCCCATCATACCCTTTTTGCGTTACCATAAAATCTAAGCCATCAATAATGGTTGCTGCCAATTTGTCATCTTGGTAAAGCGTACTCCCCTTCGTTCCATAGGCTAACGCTAATTTTTGCAATTTGGTAAATTGAGTCGTTAAATCAGCCGATGGCGTATTGCCAGGCTCTAGTGGCCATAAATAGCTGCGGTTCGGCTCTTTATTCATCGTTTGATCGAGTTCTGTTGCTTCATTGGAGATTTTTTGGACGTAGTCTACAAGCGCTTGGTTAGTTGAATCATATTCTTTTGAAACAAGCTGATTTCGCCATTTTTCTTTTAATTCTCGGTATTCTGCAGATGAATCGATAACAGGAATGCTACCAACGGAGCCACTTTTCATAGAAATGATATTCAGCTTTGATAGATTACCAAATAGTCTAATTCCTACAGCTCCCATCCAGTCATCATTAATGGACGTACCATCAGGATAATGAACCTCTTCATTTTCATAAAATAATTGATCATTCAGGAATGTTTGAATTTTTTTCCCATCATAGCGAACTAGCAGTTTATATTGTTGGCCACTTAGTAATGTTGGTCCCGGAATATTAGTTAGCCATTTACCGCCTGGTTGTCCTAACTGCCAGCGACCGTCACGATTATAAGCAAAAGATTGCCATTGACTCGTCTTTTGTTTATCTCCGCGAAAAACCAATCCGAAGTTACTTTGCCCTTCATATAAAAAGGTTAGTTCAAGATCTCCTGAAGATTGTTCGCGTGCATCAAGATTGATAGAGACAGATTCGAGGTTTGTCCCTTGCTTCGTGTTTGCGATCCATAAACCAGCAGAATCATTCTTTTTTTCTGCTGTTCCTACCAAATCTTGCCAATGCCCAACTTGATTGGGGAAATCTGAAATGTAAGAGGGTTGCTCAATCGTTTGGCTCGCTTCGTTTTCTTCTGCAAAAGTAAGGGTGGTTCCCATAAATCCACTCGTCAAAGCAGTAAACAGTCCGACCAGCATTACCCATATTTTCCTGTTTTTCATTCTTTCTCCTCCTAAAAAAATTATTGTAAAACGCTTACATACAAATCAGAGAAAAAGAGTGAAGAAAAATACTTTCTACACTCTCCGACTCTCTGAAAATCACTTAATATACTTTTTACGCCAAAATACCAAAGGCACTCAAAACAATCGATAAAATTAAAATAATCCAAATCACTCGTGTGGAATTTAATTTCTTTTGACCTAACATCCAATAAGTTAAAAGAACAAGTAAGATTGGAACTAAGGAAGGCAAAATCGCATCTAACGTATCTTGAATAACTAATTCGACCCCGTTCTTTTTATAAACAAAAGGAACTGTCGCCTTGATAACTGAAGGAATTAAGGCACCAATCACAGTCACACCAAGAACAGTTGCTGCATTCGTAAAGGCAGATAACTTGTCTTTTAAGGTCGTCACTAGTTTGACCCCTTGCTTATAACCAAGTGGTAAGAGCGCGGCCCGACCAAACAATAGTGCAATATTTGCAATAATCCAAATAACACAGCCCACCACCGAACCATTTTGAGCCAGTGTCCCTGCAACAGAGCCGAAAATCGTCCCCCAAATAACGTGGAATAAAGAGTCCCCAACGCCTGCCAAAGAACCCATCAGAGCTGTTTTTAACGCAATAATTGTTTCTTTCGCTTTATAACCATCTTGCTCTTCAATCGCCACATCAATCCCCATAATTAAATTCCCAAAAATAGCATTGGTGTTAAAAAATTGATTGTGTGTGCGCATCATATCTTGAAATTGTGCTTCATCATGACCATAGAATTTTTTTAAAACAGGTAAGATGCCGTATAAATATCCTGAACTCATCATACGTTCATAGTTCCAGTTTAATTGGCTTCCTAAAATATAACGCCAGCTAATTGCATTTAATTCTTTTTTTGTCAGTTTATGCTTACTCATCGCCGTCATATCCTCCTTCAAAATCACCATTTCCTGTTGTTGCTTGTGTCGTGCTTTTTACCCCATCACGTTTAAATACAAGCATCGCTGCTACCATCCCAACTATCGAAACACCTAACATTGGAACTTTTAAATAAGCCGCTAAGAAAAAGCCTAATAGTAAATAGGGGATATATTGCTTCGTTGGCAAGTAACGTAATAAAATTCCTACACCGACAACAGGTAATACCCCTCCAGCTGTTTTTAAGCCCGTCATTAGCCATTCTGGCATGTTATCGGTAATCGTTGTTACTACAGCATCCCCCGCTAATAACATTAATAAAATCGGAATGGCACGAGACAGTCCCCATAGAACAGAACCAGATAAAACTAAGCGTGGAATCCGTTTTACTTGCATCTTATCAATCGCTTTATCGACACTATGAAGTAAAAAGACATTACAAAAACGGGCCACTACATCTAGTTGCAACATCAACAGAGAAACAGGAACAGCTAAACCAATACCATACTCCGCTCCTTTTCCAGAGATTACAGCGAAAGCGGTTCCTAAAACAGCCCCTGTGAAATAATCAGGTACCGATGCTCCACCAAAAGCAGCAATTCCTAAACGCATTAATTGAAGAGTGCCGCCAACCATTAAACCAGTTTTTAAATCTCCCATAATCATTCCAGAAATCATTCCAGCAATAGCTGGTTGCGTCAACGTATTTGAAATAAGTGAGTCATTAATAGCAATAAACGCATAAATAGTAATTAAAATAATTTGATACGCTGCTAAATGCATTGAAATTTCCTCCTAAATTTAAAAATATTCTTTCTTAGTCTGACAGTTTTAGCCGCGTAATTTTTTCATAAAATCAACGACTGGATCGTTTGGAACTAATTGGGCTGTCACAGTGACGCCTTTTGAAGCGATTGTTTCAAAAATTTGTTCTTCTTCTGGTAAAACTTGAATACTTTTTGTTACTTCGCGTGCTCCTTCTTTGTAACTCATATTCCCAACATTTACAGTCTTGATAGGTCCTTGCGCTTCGATAAAGCGGAGCACATCTTTCGGATTTTTAAATAATAAAAATAAACGCTGTTTACCATATTTTCCTGATTGAATATTTTTAGCGGCAGCCTCTACTCCAAGAACAGATAAACGCATCGAAGAAGGCGCTGCCATTCTCAAAGATGATTTTTGTAAAGGATCTGTAGCCGCCTCATCATTGGCTACAATTATTCGCTGTGTACTAAGACTTGTCGACCAAATTCCCGCTACTTGTCCATGAATTAACCGTTCATCAATCCGTGTGTTTACAATATTTTCTTTTCCAGCATATTGACTATAGTTACTTAATTCTTTTTCTTTGCTGGCTTCTGAAATCTCTTGTTCTGCTTGATTCATCCCAGCTTTTACATCAACAATATTTTCTTGTGCTAAACAAACTAATTCTTTAATCGAAGCCTGTTGATTAACCACTGCTTCAATCACAACAGAGAGCGTCATCCCTGCAATAATTTCCACTCCGTCAACATTCAAATAATTCTTAGTTGCCACGTTACATGGCGTTCCTCCTAGTAAATCAGCAATAATCAGTGTCGTACCGTTAAGGGCTTTCATTTTTTCATTTAGCTCTTTCTCAAATTGAAGATTGTCGCTATCTGGTCGTAATGAGACTGTATGCACGTGTTCTTGCCGACCAACGATCATTTCTAAGCTAACTTTGACGCCTTCAGCCATGCTACCATGACTAATTAGTACAATGTTTTCCACGAATTTCCCTCCCTAGATGTAGGTGACCCTACTTAACATGTTATGTTCTCTACGAACTTACTATAACACATACTAAGTTATCCGTAAACCTAATATCTTAATATATTGAATTTATTTTTTTGAATTCTTTAAATAAAAATTGTCTTTCCTCTTTTTCAAAGTGTTTGCTAAAGGCTAGTTAACATGTTATGCTTAATTCATTCGATTACTAGAATGGAGGCAATCGCATGTTACCTAAATATGAACAAATTAAACAAGACCTTTTACGTGAAATAAAAAATCATACCTTTATTCCTGGTGACAAATTTTATTCTGAAGCCGATATTAAACGAAAATATGCTGTTAGTTCTATCACAGCTGTCAAAGCACTAAATGAGCTGACCAGTGCAGGTTACTTGTATCGTATCCAAGGAAAAGGGACCTTTGTTTCGAAATCAAAAGTTTCTCAAAATGTAAAATTTTCTGATATCGAGTTGCATTCTTTAGACTCTGAAAAAGTTAAAGTCCTTTCAATTGAAGAAGAAAATCAAGCCGAAATTTTAAAGGAATTAGGCTTACCAGCTAACGCTTCTTATTATAGAATCAAGCGTGTACGCTATTCTGAAGATACACCCTTTCTCGTACATATCACACATCTTCCCAAAAAGCTTGTTAAAGAGCCGCTCTCAAAGGACCTCACAGCTTATGCAAGTGTGTATGAACGAGTCCGTAAAGATTTTTCAGTAGACCTCTTCTCGTTGGCTTCTGTAGAAACAAATGAAATTGTCTTTCCCGAAGATGCTGAGTTATTGAATTTACTTCAATTAAGTTTTCGTGAACCCGCTGTTAAACAAGTTAAACATTCCTATCTCGCAGATGGTAGTGTTGCTGAATATATTATTAGTTATAAACATTGGAAATATTTCAAAACCAAAATAGAAGTAGAAGCCGAATAAATTTCAGCTTCTACTTCTATTTTTTTAATCTATGATTACTTGATTCGTAAATTTCAAGTACTCAATTTCAATTCCCTCTGTTTCAAAAATTACTACTTCATTTTGTCCTTGCTGTAAAAATTCTTTGGGACAATACAGCGAATGAATGGGTCCTATTTCCCAATAACGACCTAGATGATGGCCATTGACCACAACGAATCCTTTGCCGTAGCCTCGACAGTCAATATACGTGTCTGCTAGCTGTTCTAATTCAAATGTTACTTGATAAAATGAAGGCTGCAATGGATTTTTTCCAGCTGTGTAATCAATCTTGGCTAATTGCTCTTGTGAAAAAGTTAAGGGATAGTGTTGATAGCCTTGGTGAAAATGAATGTCTTGCATCACTCCACCTCGAATTCCTTTACTTTGTGTCGGATTATTTAATTTAAAGCCATAATTAACGCGACCTAAGTTTTCCACTAAGATATCTAACGTAAGTGTGTCTTTTTCAGTTTGTCCTGAAATGAGTAGCTCTTCTCCCACTGTCTCTTGATATTGGGTAGCAGCTAAATCTCCATCTACATAAATGTGTAAACGATCACTGGCCTCAACCACTTTTAGTTTATTTTCATGATGATAATTTTTTAAATCAAACGAATAAAGCAAGTAGCCATAGCCTGAGCCAGCTTCTTCCATACTTAATGGATACGCGGTGGTCTTCGGTGTCATCATTTGATCTTTTACTGCGAATAAAGATACGCTAGCAGTTACTGAAAAGCTTCCTAAATTCCCCAGTTTTTTTCGTGCGTGGTTGTGCTTGCCAAACTTCTGGACATACTTCTTTAATTGCTTTTTGAACGGCATAATATTTTTCTGTTGGTTCTCCTGCTTCTGTTAATAAAGCATCATAATCATAGCTAGTGACTTGAGGTAAATCTTTTGCACCTCGCGCCGAACACCCGTTATAAAAGCCGAAATTTGTTCCTCCATGAAACATATAGAGATTTAAAGAACCCACTGCCAGCATATCTTTTACTTCTTTCGCCAAGTCGGTACCTTCCCGCTGAATCACTGGTTCGCCCCAACGATTGAACCACCCATCCCAGTATTCCATGCACATCAACGGCCATTTTTTACCATGACGAGTCATAAATTTTTTCAAAACGGCAGCATTTTCTTTCGAATGACTACCAAAATTTCCTGTCACAAAAACATCCTCTTCAATTAACGTCCCCGCATCCAAAACCTCTTCCCAAGCGCCATCAGATGTAAAAAGAGGAACCTCAATCCCCAGTTCTTCCATTATCTGCTTGGTTTGTCGCAAGTACGCTTTCTCCATGCCATAGGACCCATATTCATTTTCAACCTGCATCATGATCACTGGTCCACCTTGTGTTATCTGCAGCGGTGCTAGTTTAGGCAATAATACTTGAAAATAGTTACGAACTTTAGTCATAAAAATAGGATCTGTCGAACGTAATCGTACGCCTTTTTCTTTCAAAAGCCATGCTGGTAAGCCACCAAACTCCCATTCTGCACAAATATAAGCCGAAGGACGCAGAATAACTAGTAAATTCAGTTTTTCTGCCAAGCGGACAAATGCTTCAATGTTTTTCATTCCTTCAAAATCGTATACGCCTTCTTCTGGTTCATGAATATTCCAAGGAATGTAGGTTTCTACTGTATTAGCTCCTAAAGCTTTCAGATTATAAAGGCTATCTTCCCATTGTCTAGGTGTCATTCGAAAGTAATGAATCGCCCCGCTAATAATTTTTATTGGTTGTCCATTTAATAAAAAGTCTTCTTTAATCTCAAACGTTTGCATCATTTTTCCCCTTTACCAGTATCTTTGCCATGATGGTTTTGCTAAACGCATTAAGGCTTCCATGTAAAAATAATCGCCCCATAAGTTGGGTTCATCAATCCCTTTTCCTTCTGCATGTGCGTAAACACCATGGAGTAGCAGTCCTTCATTTTCGGAATCATTTTTCGTACGATAATATTCTCCTAATTGATAAATCATTCCTTTGGCAAGCTCTTTTGCTTGAGGAAAAGCCTGTAGTTTGTCTGCTTCCAATAAACCACATGCCGCAATTGCCAGTGCCGAGCTATCTTTGTCAGATGGCATTTGGTCATTAAAATCAAAATCCCAATAGGGAATTAAATCTGCTGGCAAATGAGCTAGAAAAACCTCCACTATTTGTGGATAAATTTTTGGAAATGGTTGGGAATGGAGAAATGTTTCGTTTAGGGGAATCCCTAAAATTGCCCAACTTTGGCCTCGTGCCCAAATGGAAGTATCACTATGTCCTTGATGCGTAGCTCCATGTTTTGGTTTGCCTGTTTCTGGATCAAAATAATAGGTATGATAAGTTGTCGCATCGGATTTAATCACCGTTTTCATTAACGTATGATAGTGACGTGAGGCAATTTCCTCATAAACCCTATTTCCAGATAATTTAGTTGCTTCAAATAAAAGCGGTAAATTCATTAATGAGTCGATAATTAATCGATATTCTTTGGGATCACCATAATGGCCCCACGCTTGAATGAAGGAGCCATTTTCTTGGAATCGTGCTGACAATACTTCAGCAGCAGCTAGCACTTCTTGTTTACAGCGCTCATCACCGGTAATTTTATACCCAGCACCCGCCGATAGACTATATAAAAAACCAATGTCATGGTGGTCCAAAACAAAATGCTCCTCTAACCGTTGTTGAAAGCTGTCAATATTTTCCATTGCCAGTAAACGAAATTTTTCTTGGTGAGACCACTCATATGCCAGCCAAAGCATGCCTGTCCAAAAGCCATTGGTCCAATCATCGTTAGCTTTGAGACGATATCGACCATTCGTAGCACAAGCTGAAGGAAACTGTGTTCCGAAACGCTGCATATTTTTAGCAATTTTTGAAACGCATTCATTTAATTGCGTTTGAATCCATTCATCTGTGACATTTTCTCCTAGAGAGATCAGTCTTTGTTTATTTTCTTGACTACACATCTCCATCACTCCTTAACTTGTTAACATATTAACTTATTGTATTATAACGTAAAAGAAAATAAAAAGCGACCTTTCTTGATTATTTATCTTAAAAACAAGAGCGTGGGACAAAAATCACTTTGGATTTTTGCTCCACGCTCAAAAACTGATAAACGGCGGGAACAGAACCAACACTACGCGTTGCTCCGATCTCAACAACTTCTAAGAGCTAAAGCTCTAAGAGTTGAAGGTCCTTCGGAAATAAGCCGAAATTGTTGAGAATCACGAAGAACGTAGTGATTCGATGATGAACAATACCTACTTGGTCTCCAAAAATCAAAGATCAATTTTCGGAAATTTCTTCTTATTTCTCGGAGCTAAACGGTTCTGTCCCGACCTCTTGTTATTTATTCCGACCGAATACTTCAATTTGGGTCAACGCTGGAAATGGAGAAGAGTCCAGCGCTTTTCGTAAGCATTTTAATGTCAAAGTTTGTGTTGTTTTCATTGGGAACTTTATTTCTTGAAAACAGGCGGTATTCGTTGTGGCAACTACTCGTTCCTCTCCATCTGAAAAGGCTAAAGTGACTTCCTCCCAATAGCTATCATGTGGGTAATCCGCCCGAAATAGCAAGCGGATCCAGTCCGTTTCTACAGGTCTGCCAAAGTCAATCGTTAACTGTGCCTCCTTTTGTTGGTTAATTCCCCAAGAAGCAAATGGATACGAGCCATGAGAAAGGTTATCCAAACTTAGAATCAATAGCATTTTTCGCAAAGAAAACAGCATCGTCTCTCGTTTCAACGTTTGCATACGCATGAGGATAGGCTCCTGAATATTCTTTTTGGTCATGTGTATTCATAGAAAGATTTTGATAATTGTCTTTTTCAAACGTGTGCGCTTGTCGAACCATTATTTGGTGCCTTGCTGAATGAAAGGCCGTATCAACAAAAGCTTTTCGAGCAGATTCTTCTAATGGAATTTGATATTCCCAAACTTTTTCTTTTAGATAAATCAATGAAGGAGCCAAAGTTTCATCTAATTGAACCATCAAATAAGGGGTAGCCCCTGTATAAGTCACTACAATTTTATCGCCAACTTGATAAAGGTACTGTTTAATTGCTAGTACCGCTAACGTGTCTCCCTCCGCCATGAATGGCGCTTCTGGCTTCTCGTGATCGATTCGGCCAGTAATAATCTGATTGTCTTTATTTTTCAATTCGATTTTTATCATTTTTTATTCCTCCCTTGTCACACCACCTACCAAACAAATCAGGCGATGCGTTCCTATTGGTAGCTCTTTTTGCAAATAAGGTAAACTTGTTCTTGGGAAAAACAACGATGTATTGGGTTCAGGTTGAAGAATACCTGCGTGGTCATACCCTTCAATTGCAACTATTTGCGAACACAATTCTCCTGAATCGACTCTAGCCCACTCTTTACCAAGTTCTTTTTCTGAAAATTTTCTAAGTAACGGTAGACTGAATCCTCCTTCGCGCACTTTTAATGGAACCGATGTCACTATTTCATGTACTCTAACATGCCATTCTCCAAAAGGATAAATGGTTGTTTCAATTTCTACTTCTTGAAAAGGTAGCCATTTGTAATAAACTTGCTCCTCTGTTAAATAAAAATCATGAACTTTCCCTTTAACACGAAAATATTCACCATCACGAGAAACAGCCAGTACGTTATCAAAAGCCCCCTCCTCATAACACGCGCCAGCTTTGGGAACGCTAAAACCAAAGCGGCTAGAATAAACAAATTTACTATATTTAGCCGCGGCATGTGCTTGATTTTCAAGCCATAGTCCTGCAGGATAGCCGAGGACATGCGTTTTCATTTTAGGATGGATTAATAACATGTTTCCCTTTTCTATCAAACGCTTTTCTTCTCGTTTTATCGCCAGCGGTTCAGCACGCCAAAACGGATGGTCTTGATCCACTGCGAGCAACAAAAATGTTTTAAAAGCCCAATACGGAGAGCCTGGTGCGTTATAACCTTCTGCCATTACTAAATTTTCGTAATGATAGCCAATGGACAACCGACCATCATAAGTGAAAATAGTCTGTTGCATCCAACAGTGTAAATGTTTTGCTAACAGCGTTTTTATTTGTCCCCAAGGTAACGCCTCTACTTCTGCAAATATCAAAGCTGCGAAAAACGCTCCTTGAGCAAACCGATACGTTTGACTACGTCCGTAAGGTAACGCTTCGCCCTCCTCATCAAAATAGTACAGATAGTCCTGCGCGAACATAACGGCTCGTTCTGTAAAACGTTTCGCACGAATAGGATCTCTTTCTCGCATAAATTTGACATAAATCAAACTATAATAATGAAAAGCAAACGAAATATAATAATCTCTTTGCGTAGTTTTACCATCCATATACCAACCATCACCTAAATACATGCGTTCAATCAACGCCAATTCTTCCTCTAGTTCCGTTTGGTTAATCACTTGTCCACATCCCTCGAGTGCTAAACGAATGAGCACTTTGAAAAACGTCCAATTATTTTTAGGAATTTTACAACCAAGTGCCTTATTTAACCAAACCATGATATTTTCTTGCTGTTTCTCAGAAAAACAGGACCAAAAATATGTCTTATGAAGCAATAAAGTTAAAGATAATGCTGCTGCTTCCACAATATATTGATCATAATCAACAATATCGCCCCAATAGTCTGGGGATGACGGATCAGTTCCTGCGATTAATTTTTCCACATAAGCATCTCTTAAAACATCATCTTTACAAGCAACCCAATACGGTCCAATTCCCCATAATGGTCGAATGAGCGCTTCCATTTCAGCATGTTGCTGATCATAGACAGCACCACTGGACCCAAAATTTACGCCAGGTTTTTCTGATGTTAAAATAGCCGTTTTTAAAGGTGTCATGATTGTTTCAAAAGCTTCCAAATATGCTTCTCTGGTCAAAAAAAGATTACTTTTTAACGATTCCATGCTTTTCGCCCCCATTAGTTTAATTCAAAGAATAACAAGGGCACTTATTTTTTTCAACTATCGTTTAATGAATAAAACGGCGTATTATGAGAGCAGCATTTCACCTTCCCCAAACTTAACATATTAATTTTTTCTTTATTTTTGTTGAACCTTGAGCTATTCACTTTATCCAACAAAACTTCCATTATCAAAAATGAATAATAAATGAAAAATAAGCAGTCTAACGCAGGAAATTCTCATAATAAATATTTTTTAAAAAAAAGAGTCTATGACAAAAATCCAAAGAGATTTTTGTCATAGACTTAAAATATGAGAGAAAAGACATCAAAAGTAATGGTTTGATCAACCTTCACAAGTTTTATGATGCTTTTCAAGATATCATTTTGATACAATTTTACGCCTTGCGGTTTACAATAAAAGAGTAAATAGCGATACAGATAATCGCTCCTAGCAACGCTGAGATAATTGGAAAACCGCCGATGACTGGTCCTAAAGAAGGCAACAAGAGTGATGCTACCCAACTTCCTAAAAAGCCCACGATAATATTTCCAATAATGCCACCTGGAACATCTTTTCCTAAAATTGCGCCAGCAATTGCGCCAATAATTCCTCCGACAATTAATGCCCATAGAAAGCTAAACATTTGAAAAACCTACCTTTCATAGTTGATTTTTTTAGTTAATTTTCCTACTTTAAGGATAAAACAGAAAGCAGACTTTTTCAAAAGATAGGACTTTTCAGAAGTCAATTTATTCTTCTACATAAGCTAAACGATAGGATACTGTGCGACCAAAAGAAAATACTTGCAAACCTTGTAAGCGATCTGATTTCAAGTAACCAATGGCTCCTTGGAATAAGGGTAAAACACCGGCATCTTTTTCAATTAATGTTTTTTCTAAACTTAGTAATTCATTCCAGCGTTTTTCAGGTTCATTGGCGTAATCTTTTCTAACTTTTTGGAGACCCGCATCATACGCCGAATCGTTATAACCAGAAGTATTTAAGCCACTTTTCGAGTCATAAAATTCTAAAAATTAATGGGATCAGCATAGTCAGGTGTCCATGTTCCAAAGGCTAAATCGTAATTACCTGCTGTTTGTAAATCCAAACGATTTTGCAAAGGCAATGATTTTAATTTGATTGTTAAACCTGGTAAATTTTGTTGCAATTGCCCTTGAACAAATTCAATGGTTTTCTTGGCAATCGCTGAGTCCGCTGAGATTAGTTCCAATTCAATTTTATCTTTGCCCAACTCTTCTTTCGCTTTGGTCCAGTTAGCTTGGGCTTCTTTAATATTATATGGTAATAAATCACCATTTTCTTTGCGGAAATCTTCACCTGTATCTGGATTTTTTGCAAAATTAGCTGGTACAAAACCATTTAAAGCTGTCGAGCCATCTCCTAAAATTTCTTTTGCAAAAGTTTCTTTATCAATCGCTTGTAAAAAAGCTTTTCGAACATGTTCGTTGCCGGTGATTTCACGGCGATGATTAGGGCTTAAATAACCTACCATAGCTTTAGGTACAAAATGCGCTTGTTTTGACTCTTTATACTGAAGTGCATAAGTATCTGCTAAAACAGTATAATCTAAGTCGCCATTATCAAAAAGATTGGCTCCTGTGCCAATTTCTTTCACTACTTGAACATCAATTTCATTCAATTTTACGTGTTCTTTATCCCAATAATGATCATTCTTCTTCAATTTCCAAGTTTCGGAATTGCCATCCCAACCTGAAATTACAAACGGTCCATTGCCAACAAAATTATCTGCAGAAGTCCCATAGGCAGTACCTTTTTCTTTGGCAAAGGCTTCATTTTTAGGCATAAAAGGTGTCCCAACCAAGACTTGGGCTAAATAAGGAATTGGATTTTCCAATGTTAGTTCTAGTGTCTGGTCATCGATTGCTTTGACACCAAATTCTTCCATCGTGGCTTGTCCTTCCCGCACCGCACGCCCATTTTTAAAAATATCCATTTGATTACTGCTACTTGAACCATACGCTGGATCGACCACGTTTCTAAACGCAACTACAAAATCCCCTGCTTTAACAGGATCCCCGTTTGTCCATTTTGCTTCTCGTAACTTGAATGTATAGACTAACCCGTCTTCACTAACTTGTGGCTCTGCTTTCGCCATAGCTAGCTCAGGATCTCCGTTTTTATCTTGTCGATACAAGCCTTCAACTACTTGACCAATCATATCGGAACTATAGACATCTGTATAATGAGCGCTGTCTAATGTCGAGAGTTCACCACCAGATGCGACGTTAATTTTCTGTGTAGCTGGTTCCTTTGAGGTCGTTTTCGAACCGCCACTTCCACATGCTGCTAAAACCAAGCCCAGTGCAACAAGTCCGATTAACCACTTTTTCTGTTTCATACCAAAACTCCTCCTTCTGTTCAAACAACTTACCTACATTTTACATGATTTTCCATACATTTGTCCTTTTTCAGCACTTACTTTTTGAAAGAAAAATATTTTTTTAAGAATAAGAGTTGACAGATATTTTTTCTGGTGGTACAGTATTGAAAAACAGAGAACAGAAGAGTAACTGTTTCCTTTAGTGAAGAGAGTCTTTGGTTGGTGGAAAAAGACGTAAAGAAACAGCGAACCACATCTGGGAGTTGACTTTTTGAACCCTTAGTAGGAAAGTCCGGGACCACTCGTTAACAGGCGAAGTTATGAACTTCATAAGGTTCGTGTTGTGAAACACGAATAAACTAAGGTGGAACCACGATAATTGATTATTCGTCCTTTGGCTAGTCAGCCAAAGGACTTTTTTGTTTTTTAGATGCGCTTTTCAACCTGAGAGAGTGCCTCAACTCCTCAAGTCTGTTGTCCTCTTTTCCATATGCTTAATGGTATAAGCTAGAAAAGCAACAGGTTTTCTGTTCCGTTCGAACAATTTCATACTTACAATCAAGGCTTAGGACATAGTAATTTAGCTCTTCCTTTACAGAGACTTTTTCATTGGCTGAAAGAAAAAGATGGATTCTTCTTTACTCACACCTAAAAGATGTTTTTCTGAATCCTTTAGTAAGAAAAACCGGTGACTCTATCGTTAACAGAGAGTAGTTGTCAACGCAACTACATAAGGCTTATCTTGTGAAAGATAAGTAAATTGAGGTGGCACCACGAATGCGATTCGTCCTCTTGGCTCACAGCCAAGAGGCTTTTTTGTTTTTTAATAAAAATTGTTGGAGGAAAAAATGATGGATTATATTTTAGAAATTTTACCTGCTTTAGTTAGCGGAGCTGGCATGACACTGAAAGTCTTTTTCTTTACGCTCCTTGGCTCGATTCCACTGGGGATCATCATTGCCTTTATTTTACAAAGTTCGTTTAAACCTTTACGTTACTTAATTAACCTCTACATTTGGTTAATGCGCGGCACTCCGCTATTGTTACAATTAATTTTTGTTTTTTACGGCTTACCATTAATTGGTATTGTCTTTGAACGTTATGATGCGGCCTTATTCGCATTTATTTTAAATTATGCTGCGTACTTTGCTGAAATTTTCCGCGGGGGGATTCAAGCAATTCCCCAAGGTCAATATGAAGCTGCTAAGGTTTTACGTTTAACACGTTTTCAAACAGTCACGCGGATTATTTTGCCACAAGTTGTTAAAATCGTGCTGCCTTCCGTAGGAAATGAAATTATCAATTTGGTCAAGGATACTTCTCTTATTTATGTTCTTGGCTTAGGCGATCTTTTACGTGCTGGTAAAATTGCGATGAGCCGCGATGTTACATTAGTGCCATTAGCTTTAGTGGGAGTGATTTATTTACTCTTTACGGCAATTTTGACTGTTGCTTCTAAGAAAATTGAAAAATTCTATCAATATTATAAATAGGAGGACTCTACCATGTTAACTATTAAAAATTTAACCAAACATTTTGACAACCGGACCATTATTGATCACTTAAATTTAGAAATTCCAGAGGGTAAAATTTTAACGATTGTTGGTCCTTCAGGCGGCGGAAAAACCACTTTACTTCGTTGTTTGGCTGGTTTAGAAACCATTGATTCTGGTGAGCTTTTGTTGGATGGTGTTCCTTTCAATCCTGCTGAAATGGACAATGCCGATCAAGTGGTTGGGGTCGTTTTCCAGGATTTCCAACTTTTCCCTCACTTATCAGTTTTAGAAAACATTACCTTAGCACCTACATTAGTACTAAAAGAAGAAAAAGCAAAAAGTCAGCAAGAAGCTTTAGAATTACTGGAAAAATTGGGCTTGGCTGGTAAAGAAAAACTCTATCCGTACCAACTTTCCGGTGGACAAAAACAACGAGTTGCACTTGCTCGTGCCTTAGCAATGAAGCCAAAAGTTCTTGGGTACGATGAACCAACGAGCGCGCTAGATCCAGCTTTACGCCAACAAGTGGAAGAAGTTATTTTAGATTTACGGAAACAAGGCATGACACAGATTGTCGTGACCCACGATATGGCTTTCGCTGAAAAAATTGCAGACAATCTTTTGACGGTTGCCCCCGTCCAATAGAAAGGAGTTTATGATGAAAAAGAAATATTCTTTAGCCTTGCTGGTTATCTGTTGTAGTTTACTCCTATTTGCAGGTTGTGGTAAAAGAAAAAGCAACGAAGATCAATGGACACGGATTAACGAAGAAAAACGGATTATTATTGGCTTAGATGACTCCTTTGTGCCCATGGGTTTTCAAGATAAATCAGGCAAAATTGTCGGCTTTGATGTCGACTTAGCCAAAGCGGTTTTTAAACTTTATGGCATTTCCGTTGACTTCCAACCGATTGATTGGTCTATGAAAGAAACAGAATTACAAAATCAAACCATTGATCTTATTTGGAACGGCTACACTAAAACGAGCGAGCGGGCCGAAAAAAGTTCAATTCACACAACCTTACATGACGAACGACCAAGTACTTGTTTCTTTAAAAGAAAAAAACATTGCAACAGCGAGCGACATGCAAGGCAAAATTTTAGGGGTTCAAAACGGCTCTTCTGGCTATGATGGCTTCGAAAGTCAGCCTGACGTTTTGAAAAAATTTGTTAAAGACCAAACGCCTATTTTATATGACGGCTTTAATGAAGCTTTCTTAGATTTAAAATCTGGCCGAATTGATGGGCTCCTAATCGATCGCGTCTACGCCAACTACTATCTTTCCCACGAAGATAATTTAAAAAACTATACTATTTCTCATGTCGGCTATGACAATGAAGATTTTGCTGTGGGCGTCCGCAAATCAGACAATCAATTAGTCCAAAAAATCAATACTGCCTTTGAAACGTTACGAAAAGATGGCACCCTTAGTAAAATTTCTCAAAAATGGTTTGGAGAGGACGTTACAAATAACACAAAAATAAACTAAATAACGAATAAAAAGGTGTACTGCTGACTTAGTACACCTTTTTATTTGAATCAAATTCTTAGCAAATTCTAACTTATGAAGAACTTTTATTTTTGCTACACTAGTAAAAGTCGAGAGAATTTGTCCTTTTCTGCCTAGAACAATCATTACTCTCAATAAATGAAAGGAGAAAAAAATGCCTACTAATAAAAAAGAAGGAATGCTTTTTACTACGTTAATGTGCTTTCTGATGGTTTTCGGAATGAGCACCTATAATTTATTATTGCATGGAGAATTTTCATTGTACGCCTTATCAAAAGGTTTGCTTCCTGGATTTATCGTTGCTTTTATTTTAGACGTTTTCATCGTTGGTGTCTTAGCTAAGAAAATCGCTTTTTCTTTACCCTTTAATAAAGAAAAACGGCTATTACTTATTCTGACCATTTCGAGTCTCATGATTATCGGCATGGTGACTTGTATGTCTTTATTTGGCTTATTAATGGAAGGCCAGACGTTGTCACTAAGTGCGTATTTCCAAGCTTGGGGCCTGAACTTTATTGTTGCCCTTCCTTATCAATTGCTGATTGTCGGTCCCTTTTCACGTATGATCTTAACCAATTACCAACAACGACAAACTTAGAAAATAGATTTCTTATCTAAGTTTTAACAGTTGCCTAAAAAAAAGTTAACCTTTTTGATTTATCTTAGTGATAGTTCATTAAAGGAGGAACTGAAGTTGAAAAAATATCGTATTAGCTTATTTCTTGGCTTGATTAATCTTTTATTATTTATGATCTCTATTTTAGTTGGATCAACATTATCTAGCGATGGACTTTTAAAAGAACCCGCCTTTTTCTGTACGCCGCTCGGTTACTTTTTTCTCTTCATCGCCTTGCTTTCGGTTATAACAATCACATGTAAAGAACATATGAATCAAAAAGGTAAAACAAAACAACCTTAAAAAGAGCCTGACGTTTTGATACGTCCGGCTCCTTTTTTTAATAAAAACATATAACTTAATTTGCAACAATATTTACTAATTTATCTGGAACAGCAATCACTTTGCGCACTGTTTTTCCTTCAATAAATTCTTTAACAGCTTCATGGTTCATTGCAATTTGTTCTAATTCTTCTTTGCTTAACCCACGAGCGACATTTTGTTTGCCACGTAATTTTCCGTTCACTTGGAAAACTACTTCCACTTCATCTTCTACTAAGGCTGCTTCATCATAGGTTGGCCAAGGGACATAAGTTAAACTTTCCTCGTTACCTAAAATTTGCCATAGTTCTTCACCAATATGTGGCGCGATTGGCGCAAGTAATTGGACAAATCCTTCCACATATTCATAAGGTAAGGCATCCACTTTATTGGCTTCATTCACAAAAACCATTAATTGAGAAATCGCTGTATTAAAGTGCAAGTTTGCCATATCTTCTGTCACTTTTTTAACCGTTTGGTGATAAACTTTCGTTAAACGGCCATCATTAATTGTGGTAATTCGGTCACGCATTTTGCCTTCTTCATCAACAATCAGACGCCAAACGCGATCTAAGAATTTACGACTTCCTTCTAAGCCATTTTCATTCCAAGCAATGGAAGCATCTAATGGGCCCATGAACATTTCATAAAGACGTAACGTATCCGCACCATATTTAGCCACCACATCATCGGGATTTACAACATTGCCACGTGATTTAGACATTTTTTCGTTGTTTTCTCCTAAAATCATACCTTGGTTGTATAATTTTTGGAAAGGTTCTTTGGTAGGAACCACACCAATATCATATAAGAATTTATGCCAAAAACGAGCATAAAGTAAATGTAGCACCGCATGTTCGGCACCACCAATATAGATATCAACTGGTAACCAACGTTTTAATTTTTCAAAATCAGCAATTTCATTTTTATTATGAGGATCAATGAATCGTAAGTAATACCAAGAGCTTCCAGCCCATTGTGGCATAGTATTCGTTTCACGTTTTCCCTTCATGCCAGTTTCAGGGTCGACGACATTGACCCATTCATCAATGTTTGCTAATGGCGATTCCCCAGTTCCACTTGGGCGAATATCCGATGTTACTGGTAAACGTAGAGGTAACTCAGATTCAGGAACCGTTGTGGTTGTTCCATCTTCCCAATGGATCACAGGAATTGGTTCACCCCAGTAGCGTTGACGAGAGAATAACCAGTCACGTAAACGATAAGATACTTCTTTTTTCCCTACGTGATTTTCTTCTAGCCACTCATTCATTTTAGCGATGGCTTCTGCTTTGTTTAATCCATTTAAGAAATCAGAATTGATATGCGGTCCATCCCCTGTATAGGCTTCTGTTGTAATGTCGCCACCTGCGATTACTGGTAGGATATCAATGCCAAATGTTTTCGCAAATTCGTAATCCCGTTCATCATGCGCTGGGACCGCCATGATTGCGCCTGTGCCATAGCTTGCTAAAACATAATCGCCAATCCAAATTGGAATTTCTTGGCCATTGACTGGATTTATCGCATACGCACCTGTGAAAACACCTGTTTTTTCTTTTGCTAAATCCGTTCTATTTAAATCAGATTTTTTTGAGGTTTCTTCAATATATGCTTCTACAGCTGCTGTTTGTTCAGGTGTCGTAATTTTTTTCACTAGTTCTAGTTCAGGAGCTAGAACAGTATAGGTTGCACCAAACAAGGTATCAGGACGGGTTGTAAACACCGTGAAACTTTCTTCTGTGCCAGCGACTTTAAAGGTCACATTGGCTCCTTCAGAACGTCCAATCCAATTTCGTTGCATATCTTTAATACTTTCTGGCCAATCAACAAGCTCTAAATCTTCTAATAAGCGATCTGCATAAGCAGTAATTTTCAGCATCCATTGACGCATTGGTCGGCGAACCACATCATAACCGCCACGTTCACTTTTTCCATCAATGACTTCTTCATTTGAAATAACAGTTCCTAGTTCAGGTACCCAGTTAACCGCAACTTCTGCTTCATAAGCTAACCCTTTTTCATATAATTTTGTAAATATCCATTGTGTCCATTTGTAATATTCAGGATCAGTGGTATTAATTTCACGATTCCAATCATAGCTGAATCCTAGTGAATTAATTTGGCGACGGAATGTTTCGATATTTTTCTTAGTAAATTCAGCTGGGTCATTTCCTGTATCTAACGCATATTGCTCTGCTGGCAAACCAAACGCATCCCAGCCCATTGGATGCAACACATTATAGCCTTGCGCACGTTTCATACGTGAAAGAATATCGGTTGCTGTATAGCCTTCCGGGTGACCTACGTGTAAGCCTTGTCCAGATGGATAGGGAAACATATCTAGTGCATAAAATTTTTCTTTATTTGGGTCGTCCAATGTATTGAAACAATTGTTCTTAGCCCAATATTTTTGCCATTTTTTCTCAATCTCTTTGTGATTGTAGCTCATGTTATTCCTCCTAGTAATATAAAATTTTTCATTCTTAAAATTTGCCAACTGCAGCCATTGTCACTATTCTGACTTAAACTAGCCACTTAGTGATAAAAAAAAAGTCCTATAGGAAAAATTCCTATAGGACGTGAACATACAAATGCAACGTGGTACCACCTAAATTCGTCAAAGAAACGGTCAGTCACCGTCACCTTAACCTCAAACGTCTTAACGATCGTCACCGACTTTTCCTACTTGGTTTGTTCAAAAAAGTAACTTAAAGGCGAGTTCAAAAGCTTCTGTACGTATTTCCACCAGCCATACGCTCTCTATCACATGGTTCTTTCTACTATTCCTTCTCATTGTTTTTTTCTATTATAAGACTCATGTTACCAAAGATAGCTATTTTTTTCAATCTTAAATTAACCAACTTTTAAAGTTTGACCAATATAAATTGTATCCCCGCTTAAGCCATTTAATTGTTTGATTTTTTGGATGCTGATTCCGTATTGCATTGATAAGCCCCAAAGTGAATCACCGCTTTTAACTGTATGGCGTTTGCCTGATGCACTATTTGTTGAAGAAGCATTGCCACCTGCAGAAGCGCCTTTTTTCACGATGATTGTTTGACCAGCAAAAATTAAATCGCCTTTGATCCCGTTCCATGAACGTAGATTAGCAACACTCACGCCAAACTGTGCAGAAATTTTATTCAGCGTATCACCTGATTTAATCGTGTAGGATGTTGTCGCACCACCACCATTATTCGTAGGCTTGTTCGTATTCGTTGAACCTGAGTTGGCACCTTTTTTCACGATAATCTTTTGACCAGCAAAAATCAAACTACCGCTGATGTTATTCCAGGCTTGTAAGTTAGCCACACTAACACCGAATTGTGCAGAAATTTTGTTCAAGGTATCGCCTGATTTAATCGTGTAGTACGTATTCGTTCCTGATTGATTATTGTTAGAACCACCATTGCTTGAGCCACCGGTGTTACCTGAAGTACCTTTTTTCACAATAATTTTTTTACCAGCGAATGATTAAATCGCCAGAGATGCCGTTCCATGAGCGTAAATTAGCAACGCTCACACCATATTGCGCGGCAATTTTGTTCAAGGTATCGCCTGATTTAATTGTGTAGTACGTATTCGTTCCTGATTGATTATTGTTCAGAGCC
>OIEK01000121.1_pt1 | contig 37774 bp, 43 predicted proteins | sample 1581821 | NCBI WGS metagenome assembly OIEK01 (sample SAMN03281017, study PRJEB24777) | human gut metagenome | isolation source: fecal sample PR221 from 1 month old male Chinese infant, caesarean... | reverse complement strand
AGAGATAGTACCCTTTAATATAATCAACTGAGTTACACCTTGATAAAAAGAGGCATCTGTAGGCTCTACAGATAGACAAATTTGCTCAAGTTCTTTTAATGATAAATCATAGTCCATGGCCAAAGCTGTAGCCATAGCTGTTACAGAAATATCTGCCGAACTTGAAGCCATGCCTTTTCCTTGTAGAATATCGGATCTTACATACACAGGCGGGCAAATTTGATTTTTCTTTTTTCTTGGACCAACTCTTGTACTAATTTACGAGCTTGTGCCGATTTTGGTTGAAGTGCACAAAATTCTTTAGAAAAAGGTTGTATTACATTACTCAATGCGTAGGAGTATCGATTAATTGGACATGTCACTAAAAATGACTGACCATCAATAGAACCTTGTAGAAATTCCCCACATGTACCTGGGGCTCTTACATAATAGGTCACATTAAACTCCTTTCACATCAAATAAAGTATACGTTCTAAAAATATTAAAACTTTGAAAATCAAAAATTTAGAGTTAGAACATAGTTGGATTATTAACTACCGTAGCTGATAGTATAGATAAAATTATGCTATATACCAGTATCAATAATACTTCAGTTACTTCCACAACAAATCCATATGTATCACCAGTAGTGCCACCTAACGCTTTTACAATATAGCGGTTTAATAATCGGTTAATAATATACGTAATAATCATGCTAACAATATTGATTTGGAAAATACCTATAGTAGCATATACTAACACACCTAATCCTACCAAATATCCTACATCAGGTGCTGATAAAATTGCATAAGCACCATATAAAAGTGTATATAATACTAAACCGATTAATAGTAATAGAATAGGCATAAAGAACGTAGATATGGTGTTATAAGTAATAACATGTTTAGGTGCTAAATTAGCAAATGCTGCCCCCATCCCCTGTTCTCTAGCATATGGATAGGATCGAATACTAAAAACCATAGACCAACGGCTCATTAAAGGCATCATAATGAGTGCCATAGGTATAAATTCAGCCGATGGAATCGAAGCTAATAATTGCCATTTCAAAAGTGTAACAAATACAAAAGCAACAACTCCAAAGGAGCCTATACGACTATCTTTCATGATTTCTAGTTTACGTTCTCTTTCACGGCCGGAAAACAAACCATCGCTTGTATCCATCAAACCATCAGCATGAAGGCCACCAGTTATTAAAAACTCAGCCACAACGATAATTAACATCAATGGCATAATCGGAATAAATGGCGATAATACGCCATATAATATAGCTAATATGAGACCAATAATAAGGCCCACATAAGGAAAGGCTACAACAGATTTACCAAAGTCCTCTACAGACCATTCAGTTTGATTTACAATTTTTAAACGCGTTAAAAATTGTAGTGCTATAAAAAAAGGTGTCATTATACATTCATCCCATAGGTAATGACTGTACTAATGATAACCATTAGTATAGTCGTAACATACATCATATAAATTGTTCGAGTAATATGGTTACGGTTTAGCTTTTCAATAGGATCCCCCATATATTCACGGAAGGTCATTTTTTTGAAATACTGATTGTAACCACCTAAACGGATATGTAAGGCCCCTGCCACAGGTGCTTCTGCATACCCCCCATTAGGACTAGGATGTTTTTTTGCATCACGTAAACCGATTTCTATTGCCTTTTTAGCATCAAAGCGTAAAAAGAATGCAGAAATTACAAATAATACAAAGGTAATTCGGGCAGAAATCCAATTTAATATGTCATCAAAGCGTGCAGCTACGCGACCAAAGTACAAGTACTTTTGATTCTTATAGCCTAACATAGAATCCATAGTATTAGCAGTTCTATAAAGAATAGCCCCCATAGGGCCACCGATAATAAAAAAGAAAAAAGGTGCAATAATACCATCTACCGTATTTTCCGCAATCGTTTCTACTGTAGCCCGAGTGATTTCGCTTTCATCTAAGTCTTCCGTATCTCGTCCCACAATCCATGATAAACGTTTGCGAGCATCTACAATATTACCTTGTTTTATTAACTGACTAATGGTAAAACCTGCGCCAGCCAATGAACGTGGAGAAATGGCAATGTAGAGGATCACTACTTCGAAAGCATAGTATACCCATTCGTCTACTACTCCACCTAGCCATAACAATAAAGATACTATGATATATACCGATATAAGAATTAAACCTACTGCAATACCACCGTACCACAATTTCTTCGTATCATTATCAGTGTCTTTATAAAGAACGGCTTCAAAAAAAGATATTATACGTCCAATAATGGCCACTGGATGATATTTACTATTGGGATCTCCAATAATTAAATCCAATAAAAATGCTAAAACTGGTATGCACACAAAGTTATACTTTGAAAACCAGTGAAAAATTGCTAAATGTTCCATATATCTCCTCTACTATCCCAAGGTAGACATAATATAATCCATATCTAGATGTTCCTCCACAATATCAGCTAAGCGATTATATGCCGCATTTTTATGGTCAAAATAATGGAATACTACATCTAATGGTTGTAATCCCTTGCGTTCACGTAATTGATTGATAATAAAACGTCTAAACTCGTCATTATCAAATACACCGTGAATATATGTACCCATTACTTGATGATTACCATCAATAAAACCATCAATAACATTGACAGCCTCTTCACTGCGACTTGTAATTGTAAAGCAACGAGACACCGAATCTGCTAGTGGCGTAGTATCCCCCATATGAATTTCATAGCCTACTAATTTTTCACCCCTGAAAGTACCATTTAAAAACTGTAAATTAGATACATTGAATTGTACTTGATGGGTAGTTTTTTGAGCCTTCATAGTCGTGGAGGATTCAACAAGGCCAAGTCCTTCAATTTCCTCGATATCACCTTCCATATGATGCGGATCATAAATAGTTTTACCTAACATTTGGTTACCGCCACAAACACCGATAATAGGTGTACCTTGAGCAGCCAATTTTTTTGATTCATCAGCAAAGCCTGTATCACGTAAATATGTTAAGTCAGCCAATGTATTTTTAGAACCAGGTAATATAATTAAATCTGGCGTACCGATAACATCTCCAGGGCCTACAAAACGGACAGATACATCTGGCTCATAATTAAGTGCATCAAAGTCTGTAAAATTAGAGATTTTAGGTGTTTGCATAACTACGACCTGAATATCTTTAGTACCACTATTGCGTTTGTTCTCTAATGCAACAGAATCTTCTTCATCAATATCGAGGTTCTCAATGGCAGGAATAACACCTACCACTTTTTTACCTGTTTTTTCTTCAATAAATGTAAGAGCTGGTTCTAATAGTTTGATATCACCACGGAATTTATTGATAACGATACCTTTAATAAGATCGCGTTCTTCTGGTTCTAATAATTCTAAGGTACCAACAATGGACGCAATAGCACCACCTCGGTCTATATCTGCAATAAGATATACGGGAGCTTGAGTCATCTTAGCAATACGCATATTTACAATGTCATTTGCTTTTAAGTTAACTTCTGCAGGACTACCGGCACCTTCGATAACCATCATATCAAAATTTGAGTCTAAGAAATCAATAGATTCTTTAACCTTATCTAAAGCGGTTAGTGAATATTTTGTATGATATTCTTTGGCACTATATACGCCAACAGGTTTCCCCATCAATACAACTTGAGACGATTGATTTCCTGTAGGTTTTAATAACACAGGATTCATTTGAACAATTGGATCAATACCAGCGGCTTCGGCTTGAGCGACTTGAGCACGACCAATTTCATCGCCCCATTTTGTCACATAAGAATTAAGGGCCATATTTTGTGCTTTAAAAGGAACGGTCTTAAAACCTTTTCTATAAAAAATACGGCATAATGCAGTACAAAGAATACTTTTACCTACATTAGAACTCGTTCCTTGAAACATGATTTTCTTAGCCATTTATATGAACCTCCTGTGATTTCAATTCAATGGTAACACCACTAATTGTTAAATAGAGTTTATCTGCAACAGAAGCTACTGCTCGATTCACACGACCAGCAATATCTCTAAAATATCTAGCCAGTTTATTATCCGGCACAATACCTAACCCAATTTCATTGGTCACAAATATAACCGTTTTACCTTCACATGATTGTATCGAGTCTAATAAAATGTCTAATTCTGAAAGTATTGTCTGTTCTAACCGATTAGCATCTTCTTGACCACGAATGGAGCCATAAGCCATCATATGATTGGTAGTAAACATAGTTAAACAATCTATAAGAATTACATCTGCTGATTGACTGATATTTTCCCATTCATCAGCTAAATGTAAAGGTACTTCAAAATTATTCCATATTTTTCCTCGATCGCTCTTGATGCTTTTTTGATGCGATCCACCATTTCCTCATCAAAAGCTTGGCCCGTAGCTACATAAGCTTTTGGCCCCTTTGTAGCCAATGCTAAACGTTCAGCAAATTCACTTTTTCCACTGCGTGCCCCACCGGAACACAATATAATTTGTGATTTCATAATGCACCTATACAAGAATTTATAATTTCAGTATCATTATAAGTATAACAAAGGAGCGATACTATGGAAATTATGAATATGAAACTAAAAATGATGGCTACGCTATGGGATAATACATATCGTGTTGCCATCGATGACGGACAAGGTAAATATATTGGTACTGCACGAGTAGTAGTGAATGTTCCTCTACCACCAGAAGCGTTACCTGAAAATGCACCGCAAGTTGAAGCACAACTATTAGTATTAGTTGAAGACTTTGATTTCGGCGCTGATAAAATTATAAACTTTGAAACAACATTAGCCGATTTATTAAGAGAAAAATTCCGTTATGAAATTCCTCATATCTTCTTTTACTATCCTAGCCCTCAAGATGTTTTAAACCAAACAATTTCACAATAAGGTCTATAACGAGCAAAAAGCTATGTAAAATACATAGCTTTTTTTGTTTATTCAGCTCCAAGTTCTTCCTCTACACGACACAAGATAAAGCAAAGGTCGGATAGACGATTTAAGTATTTTAAATTAGATTCGTGAACACTTTCACCAGCGTCTAATACTCGCCATAAAGCGCGTTCCGCACGTCGAGTAATCGTTCTAGCTACATGTAAATAAGCAGAAGATTGTTTTTCACCGGGAATGACAAAACTAGATAAAGGTTCTAACTTTGCATCAAAGCGATCAATAACTTTTTCTAAATGCTTTACATATTGCTCAGTAATTACCGGAGCAGTATTTAAACTTGCAATATCAGCCATTAATGTCCATAAGTTTCGCTCAATATCGTATAATTCAGCAGCAACACGTGGATTTTCAGCATAAGCGCGAGCCAATCCTAAAAAAGCTTGTAATTCATCGATTGTACCATAAGCTTCTACGCGTAAAGATGATTTCTGTACACGTTCTCCCGTGTATAAACCAGTTGTACCAGCATCACCTGTTTTTGTATAAACACTACTTGCCATATGATTACCTCCTATAGATATACATGGATGTAGAAATAAAAGCTAATTGATCCCAACCTTGAGATTATTTGTATTCAGGGAACCAAAGATGAATTTCACGAGCAGCAGCTTCTGGAGAATCAGAAGCATGTACTACGTTAGCATCCATTGTTAGGGCATAGTCACCACGAATACTACCAGGGGCAGCATCTACAGGATTTGTTGCTCCGTTTAAAGCACGTACGGATACAATTGCGTTCTCACCAGCTAACACAAAAGCAAGAACTGGGCCTGATGTAATAAAATCAACTAATTCACCAAAGAATGGCTTTTCCTTATGTTCTGCATAGTGTTCTTCCGCTAATTCACGAGGTACTTGTAAGAGTTTTAATGCTTTAATAACAAGGCCTTTACGTTCATAACGGCTAAGAATTTCACCACTTAATTGACGTTTAACTGCATCTGGTTTAATTAAAACTAATGTTTCTTGCATGATACCCTCCAGTAGATACTAATTATAATATTGCCTTTTCTTTATACTTTGGATTCATAGCTTGTATCTTTAACTTTTGAATACGTTCTTCCGTGCGAGGATGTGTACTAAAAAGATTGCTCAAGCTTTCACCAATTCCCATCATAGGGTTAATAATAAACATATGGGCTGTAGCATTACTTGCATTAGGCAATGCACCATGTTTAGAGTAGTAATCAACTTTTTGCAAGTGCAGAAGCCAGCGCTAATGGGTTGCGACACATATCTCCGGCCCCCCCTCATCAGCTAAAAAACTCACGAGTACGGGAAATACTCATTTGAATAAGACCAGCTGCAATAGGTGCAATAATAATTGTACCAAGAAGCGCCAAAGGGTTAGTGCCTTCTCGATCATCGGAACGCCCAAATATGGCAGTAAATTGAAGTATATTGGCTATCATAGAAATAGCACCAGCCATCATAGCTGCAATTGTACTAATCAATGTATCTCGATTCTTAACATGTGTTAATTCATGTGCAAGCACACCTTCTAATTCTTCATCAGTTAATAGACGTTGGATACCTTCTGTAACAGCAACTGCTGCATGACTAGGATTTCTACCTGTTGCAAATGCATTCGGTACTTCACTGGGAATGATATAAACCTTTGGCATTGGTAAATTACCATTTTTAGCCAATTTCTCTACCATTGCATATAGTTTTGGATTAGACTGTGCAGTAACAGGTTGAGCATTGTATTGGGCTAAAACGATTTTATCGCTGTACCAATAAGACATAAAATTCATACCCATGGATATGACAAACATCATAATCATACCGCTTCTGCCGCCAATCATATCACCAATAACCACTAAAATGGCCGTTAGCGTAGCTAACAAAAGTGTTGTTTTTATATTGTTCATAGTTTCCTCCAATTATTGTTATGGACTATGCCTAACACTATAATTATACCATAAACTATATAATTAACGCTCCAGTTGTATCAGCTTCTAAGCAATATATTTTATTTTCAATCTCATTTACTGTGAATACAGCCCCCATAGCCTTTGCTACCTCTTGTACATGCGCTTTATCAACATATGCAATCAGAGTAGAACCCGATCCACTGATAGTAGCACCGTAAGCTCCAGCAACTTTTGCAGCTTCAAAAACTTCATCACAATGAGGAATCAATGTCTTACGATAAGGTACATGCAAGTTGTCATCTAAGGCAACAGATAAATTACTTAATTGATGCGTAATTAAGCTTGTTACAAATAATGAAGCATGACTTACATTTTGTACAGCTTCTTTAAATGGAATATGATTTGGTAGCACAGAACGAGCATATTCAGTAGATACCATGACTTCTGGTACTACAACAGCAAAATGTAGCTCCGGAGGAATAGAAATGACCGTGTTTAATACCTTATTTTTTAAACCTGTAGCATCAACATAAATTTCCGTAAATTAAGCTGGCGCCACATTATCTGGATGACCTTCCATACGATTTGCTATAACTAGTAACTCTTCTTTTGAAAGTGGATGCTTTACTAATGCGTTCGCCAGTAAAAGTCCCCCTACTATAGCCGTACTACTACTACCAAGTCCACGAGAGGGAGGAATCAAGGTTTCAGAAGTTATATGACCATATCGAATTGGTTCTTGAGCAGTAGCAAAAACTTGATCCATAGCGAAACCAATTAGATTCTTTTTAGGATCTTCAGCACGTAGAATATCTGCACCAAAACCTTCAAAAGTATATGTATATTCTGTAGCATTTTCATCTGGTGTAAAGCTGAATATATTATAAAGATTTAGTGCTAATCCTAAGCAATCAAAACCTGGGCCACAGTTTGCACTAGTGGCAGGTACTTGTACACGAACAGTATTCATAATTAAGCTTCCATAATACGAATAACACTATTAACAGCCTTAACGGAGCGCAAGCTATTAAAAGAGTCTATAAGATTTAAAATATAAGATCTTGGGCATTTAGATGTAACAATGGCAAGAACTGCAGTTTCTGGATCCATATTTCGTTGAACGATGGATAAAACAGAAATTTTTTGTTCTGCTAATTTTGCAGAGATTTTTGCTAGAACACCTGTTTTATTATCCACTGCTAAACGCAAGTAGTAGCTAGATTGGATTTTACCTGGAGAATAAATATCTTTTTGATCATAATAGAACGGTTTCAAACGCCCTGTTTCATTATAAGAGACATTCTTTGCCACTTCCATTATGTCAGATACTACAGAACTACCTGTCGGTAAGCTACCTGCACCACGACCATATAGCATGACATCATCGATACCATTGCCCTTAACATAAATTGCATTGTAGGATCCTCGAACAGATGCCAATGGGTGTGTCGTAGGAATAAATGCAGGATATACATTTAGAGATAATCCTTGAGCAGTTTCTTTAGCAATACCTAATAATTTAATATTGTAACCAAACTCTTTCCCAAATTTTATATCTTCAGTATCAATACAAGTAATACCTTCTACAGTTACATCTTCAAAGAAAATACGACGGTTAAAGCTAATAGATGCAAGGATTGCCAATTTACGAGCTGCATCAAGGCCTTCTACATCAGCTGTAGGATCTGCCTCTGCATATCCTAAATCTTGTGCTTCTTTCAATACATCTTGGTAGCTTAAACCTTCTTCAGACATTTTAGTCAAAATAAAGTTTGTAGTACCATTCATAATACCAATGATTTCAGTAATACGATTACCGGCTAACGATTCATATAATGTGCGGATTATAGGAATACCACCTAGAACAGATGCTTCAAAACGTAGATCTACCCCATTTTTACTCGCTAAGTCTAATAAGTATGGACCAGCTTCTGCTAGTAAGTCTTTATTTGCAGTTACCACATTCTTCTTAGCTTTTAAGGCTCCTTCTACGCAATCTTTTGCAAAGTTTGTACCACCCATTAATTCCACTACCATTTGGATGGAATCGTCTTTTAACACTTCATCAATATCAGTTACATATTTAGCTGTTTCTGGTAATGTAATATGACTATATTTTTCTGGATTTCGTACATAAATTTTTGAAATTTCAACATTGACACCTGTACGATTTTTATTAATTCAGCATTGTCTTGCAATAAGTTAAAAGTACCTTGTGCAACAGTACCAAAACCTAATAAAGCAATTTTTATAGTGGTCATAATCGTCCTACTCTCTTAATTAGCCTATGCTTGGCCTAAAATCTCTACCTTGATAATACCCTTCATGGAGCGAATATCTAGCAATAAATCTTCTAATGAACCTTGTAAATCCTTGGTTTCAAAAGAAATACTACTATTCGCAATGCCTTGTAATGGAATATCTTGATTAATCGTTAAAATACTACCGTTACGTTCAGCAATGGCTTTCAAAACGCTTGATAACATACCAGATTCATTTGACATAGAAACATAAATACTAACAATTTTCCCTTGAGCAATTTCAAAAAATGGAAAAACATAATCCTTGTATTTATAATACGCAGATCGACTTAAATCCATTTTTTCAACTGCTTCGTTAATTGTTTTAACCTCACCTAGTTTTAGAATTTCTTTTACTTTTATCGTCTTTTTTATAGCCTCTGGTAAAATATCTTCTTGAACCAGATAAAATTTATCTTTTTTTGGTTTAGACATAGAGCACACTCCCTTATTGTTCTCTTGAAGTTTCTTGGGCAACGAATTGTCGTCCATATAATGTTAATACTGCATACATACCGATGAAGAATGGCATATATTCAGCCACAACACGCCATCCTACAGCGATGATGCCCACTGTTCCATTAGGTACAAAGGCACTAAATAATACTACAAATAGACCTTCTGCAATGCCTGTTCCCCCTGGGGTTGGTGCAAAATACAAAATAAGATTTAATAAAATCATGCGATCTAAAATATCGATAATAGGAATATCTGGTGTGAAAGCATACATTAAAGCGGGTGCAATACAATATAAGCATAATAAACTCAAACCAGATTCAATAAAAACTATTACAGATTGGACAGGTTGTTTATAAAGTAAACCAAGACCTTGATTTAATGTTTCTAATTTAGAAAGCCAATCTTTAGTGTTATGTGCTTTAAATCGTTGTGCTAGATTATAGACAAATTGACGCATATATTTAGTCTGTAATATATAAGTTCCCACTAAGGTCGCTATAACAGCAAGCACGGCAAAAATCAAAAGCATATCACGAGAGATATATGGAATTTCAATAGCATCTCGTAAGAATACTAATGGCAGCATAATGACCAAAAACATAATGGAAAATACGGTACGTATTAATACAATCGGTGTACCTTTAGATATAGGTACGCCATAACTTCTCAACACCAGTACTTGCGCGACAGCACCCCCGCTAGCTCCAGGTGTCAACATAGCCATAAAATAATTACTAAAAATAACTCGTAGCACTGCTCGTATCGATAACTTGTAACCACCAATTTTTACGAGCCTTTGAAGTCGTAATCCATCAAAATACATACCTGCTGCTAAAGCAACTACAGCTAATAATAAGGAAATACTATTAAAAGATGATATGGCTTTCAATGCATCTAAATCAATAGTATAGTAAATGATACCAATTGATACAGCCAACAACAAGAGAAACATAAAGATGCCTCTCTTCATCATTTTACTCATACCAAGTCTCCATAATTAATGAGCTCTATATCATGTTGACTTATATATAATCGCGTATGACTGGAACAGAGTGCTTGCAACTCATCTTCCCAATGATAACCCCAATTATAAAGCTTACTAAGAATACTACTATTACTACCTGGGTGAACCATCAATTCATGGGTACCAGAATGTTTATTTACCGCTTTTAGGATACCCATTAGAGATTTCTGGTTTATATGGCCTCCATTTACCATGCCCCAAAAATATTGGGTTGTAGTCATACAATTATTTCGTATGATTGGTCGCGCATTAGCCGCAACCGTTGATAAACCAACTTTACCAAGAAAGCGAATTGGGGAATACATATAATTCATAAAACCAGTAGACTCATCGGGTATACGTATAGCATGTATACCAAAGGATTTTGCCTGTTCAATCACAATTGGTAATACCGTTGGAAGCACATGCATATGTTGATGTCCATCAATATGAGTTACCCTTAAGCCGGTATCCATTATTTGAACTATTTGTGCATGAATCTCTTTACGTAATTCACTATAATTGATTTTGCCAGAGTAAATACGTTTAATAAATTCTACATAGTTCTCTGGAAATACACCTTCTGGTGTGAGAAGTGATGAAACTTCTGATGGATCACATACTGGTTTCACCCCACCCACCAAGGTAATATGAATACCAATGCCCAACTTAGGGTTCTGTTTTGCCATACTTACGGCTTCTGTAAAAGCTTCTCCTCCTGCCATTAAAGAGGTACTGGTAATAATACCCCTACGATGACCATCAATAATACCAGCATTAACTGCACTATGAAGGCCAAAATCGTCTGCATTTACAATTAATTTGGACATAGTTATCTTCCTTTTCATGAAAAAAAGGGAGAACTTTGTTCTCCCACAAAGGATATATGTTATTGTACCAAATACACAACTAAAAAATTCAATACAAAAGCCCTCTACTTGTATACTAGTAGAGGACTTTTTATAAGGTCATAAATTTTTATCATATATACTAAGGCATCAATTGTTCTTGTACTTTATACATACATAATGCAGCAGCTACGCTTACATTTAAGGATTCCATATCACCATACATAGGAATCATAATACGATTTGTACATAGATTCATAACCTCTGGTGTTACGCCATTCCCTTCGTTTCCTAATACTAGCATAGTTCGCTTAGCATAACGTACAGTATGATAAGGATTGGAATGTTCTAAAGCAGTTACATAGGTAGTCATATTAGACTCAGTTACCATATCATGTAACAGAGATAAGGTAATATCCTCATATAAAGGTATTTTATGTAAGGCGCTCATAGTACTGCGCACTGTCTTGTCATTAAAAGGATCCACAGTTCCTTTCATCAAAAAATATACCTTTTACACCTGCTGCAACTGCTGTACGAATTATGGTACCTAGATTGCCAGGATCTTGAACTCCATCTAATGTAATATATAAACCATCATCAATGTGAATGCTTGCCATATCGTATTTTGGTTTTGATACAATAGCAACTACACCTTGTCCATTTACGGTATTATCCACCTTATCAAATATTGGATCTTGTGCAATAAATTTAGGTACAAATTGAACAGTATCTAAGTCTAATAAATCTAATACATGTTTATCTTGCGCTTTAGATTCACGTATAACAATTGTTTTTACTGCCCCCATAGCTGCAATATCTCGAATAGATCGAATACCTTCAACAATGTACTCTCCATATTTTTGGCGATTTTTACGCTGCCCTAAAGAGATAATTCGCTTAATGGTCTTATTATCTTTAGATTGGATATATTCCATACTAACTCCCACTGTGTTGATTATTCCAGAGATTATAAAAGGCCCCTTTTAAGTTGATAAGTTCATCAAAAGATCCTATTTCTATTATTTTACCATATTTCATATACACTATTTTATTGGCATCTTTAACTGTTGAAAGGCGATGAGCAATACTTACGATTGTTTTACTACCTCGAATATTTTCAATACTTGCTTGAATTTGCTTCTCCGTATGACTATCAATGTTAGCCGTTGCTTCATCTAACAATAGAATAGGTGTTTTTTTAATCAAGGTACGGCCAAAAGCCAATAATTGCTTTTGCCCATCAGATAATAAAGAGCCTAAATAACCAACCGGTGTGTCATACCCTTCCGGAAGGTGTTCAATCATAGAATGCAAGTTAACTTGTTTTGCTGCATTGACCATATCCTCATTAGAAATTGATGTATCAAAAAGTGTTAAATTATCTCTAATGGAACCCTTAAATAGATAAGCTTGCTGAAAAACATATCCCATTAAATGACGAAGCACAGAACTATCATATTGAGCAATATTTATACCGTTAATATAGATAGCCCCTCTTGTTGGTTTGTAGATTCCCATCAACAATGATAAAAGTGTTGATTTACCACTACCAGAAGGGCCTACAATACCTATGAATTCTCCAGCTTTAATAGTGAATGTAAAGTCCTCTAGCGCATAAACGTCGTTATTCTCATAGGAAAACCATACATGCTCGAATTCAATAGTCTCTATATGTTTAAATTCATCAGGAACTTCATTAGCCATCTGACGCTCTTCTTCCTCTAATAAGGGAACTAATCTTTCAGCACCAGCTAATGCGCTTTGTAGGGAGTTATATTTATCTGCAATTTCCTTTAATGGTTGGAAAAATCGGTCCATATATTGTATAAAGGCAAATACTGTACCAGCATCAGCTACGGAGTCTATTAAATTCGTAGTTGTAAAAATAACAATTAACGCAACAAAGAATAGACCATCTACGAGCGGTCTAAAAATAGAAAATGTGGTAACCTCAAAAAGACCTGCTTCTAAGAAACCTTTATTAACAGTATTATAACGTTCCTCAATTGCTCTTTCGCCACCATAGGATTTTACGATTACAATATAATTTAACAGTTCCTTGATGCTTGCATTAGAAGCCGCTACAGAACGTCTTACCTGACGGAATGCTTTGCGAGAAAACTTTTGAAACACCCAAATAATTCCACCCATTATAGGTAGTAAAATTGTCATGATTATTGCTAAAGGTACATTAATGGCATACATAAATCCTAATATACCAATAATCATTAAACCGCTACTTGCCAAATTCAGAATTACATCTGTATATAATGTACGTAATGACTCTACATCATTAGTAATGCGAGTTACCCAATTCCCAATTGGCAACTTATAAAATTCATCATGTGGTTTATTAAGAATCTTTTGGAATATAATACTACGAATATTATAGATAATTTTTGACCAAAACTTTTTAAAAAGTAATTCTCTACAAAGATAAATAATACACTACCAATTATAGTAAAGCCATACATTAAAGCATAGTATTCAATAACAGCGATATCATTAGTGGCAAATCCAAGATCGATAACTTGCTTAGTTAAATATGGGCGTAAAAGTAATAGTACTAAATTTCCTGCGAGCGCAACAGTTGCTAAAAATAGAATACCTAAATAAGGCTTAATGTAGGCAGTTATATAGAAGAATAGAGCCCAGTCATTTCTTAGATCACGCTTCTTCATGATGGTCTCCTCCATTCTGCGCTTCATATAAGGTACGGTATAAACCATTGTTAGCTAATAATTCCTCATGAGTACCTTCTTCTACGATACGCCCCTCATCAAATACTAGTATTTTATCTGCTTTCTCTACAACCTCTAGTCGTTGTGAAATACATAGAATCGTCTGATCTTTTACATTATGTAATGAATTTAATATTGTTGTAACTGTTACTGCATCTAAAGCGGAAAAACAATCATCTAGCAATACATATGGCGCATTTTTATAAAAGCCGCGAGCCATATTGATTCGCTGTTTCTGTCCACCTGATAAATCATGACCTTCTTCAGCAAGCTCATGTAAATCATCGTTTAACAAATCGCCTAAATCTCTATATAAGTCTGCCTTTTGTGCTGCCAACTCTACAGTTTCATGCATGGATAAATCTTTACCAAATTTAATATTATCAGCAATGGTCGTACTTAATAGGTAAGATTGTGTCGGCACATAAGCAATTGAGTTTCTAAGCTTTGATAAAGAAACAGTAGCTAAATCTTGACTGCCAAAATAAATAGATTTTTCCGGACACTCTTGTAATCCAATAAGCAATTTAAACAATGTACTTTTGCCAGAACCGGGTTTACCAACTAAACCAATAAATGAACCTTTTGGTATTGTCGTTGTCAACTGAGATAATGCATGCCCTTTAGAGTTTTCATAAGTAAAATCTAAGTATCGAATATGAATATCCTCAAGCGGCAATACTTCATCAGTATCCTCTATTATTTCAGTAGGCAAATGCAAGAAATCCATGATACGATCTAAGGAAGCAAGACCTTTTTGTACAATAGAAATAAGTCCCCCAAAGCCTATTAAAGGCCCTACAATTAACATGATAAAAGAATTGATAGTAACAAATTCGCCTATAGTCATTTTGCCTTCTACAGCTAAATGTCCACAAATAAATATACTAATACTGATACAAATAAAGGGTGCAATTCTTGTTAACGGTGTTAATATTGCATCTAGTAGTGCAACATCCATATTCTTCTTATAATTAAGTTTATTTATTTTTTCAAAAGAATTAGAGATTATACTTTCACGATTAAAAGCTCGAATAACATCCATCCCTTGAAATAACTCTTGTCCAAACTCTGTTAAATCGCTATAAGTAGCTTGTGCACTACGTTGTTTAATACGTAGCTTTCTGCCTAGTACAAATATAGCCACAATAATTAAGAATACAGGTGTCATAATTTTAAAAGCTAATACAGTATTAATCTTTTGAATTAAAATTATGGAGCCCACAATGGAATAGAAAATAATATCCACTATAATCATTACACCTAGACCAAGGGCAACACGTAGCGATGTTACATCGTTAGTCATGAGCGCCATAACCTTACCAGGTCCATTAGCCTCATAGTACGTTGTTTTTACTTGTAATGCTTTACTACACAAAATCTCACGAAAAAGATACTCCATGCGACGAATAGAGCCTAATAGGGTTCTGCGTGAGATAACTTTTAAAATAGTGATAATAATAAATAATAAAATGAAATAAAAAATATAAGTGACTAACCCTTCCTTATTATTGCTCAACGTATCTATAGCATTACCAATAAATTGAGGAACAAATAAAAAAGCCACGTCAATTGCCATCAACATAGTTAAGCCAATGGCATAGATCCAGCCTTCACGCCGGAAAAACTGCATAAATAAATCTATTGGTTTCATAGGTCCTCTCTAATATATTTTATTAAGTCTAATTAAAATCATTACCTATATAATCATTAGTATTATTATATTGTAATTGAATTTGAATCAATACTGTAAAAGCTAAATCAACAAACTTTATTATGTTAACTTTACTCTTTATAGTATACACATTTTTTATAATACATTAATACACCTATATGTATAATAGTTAGATTAAATATTTTTATCACAGTAGCAGTTCTATTTCATCAATATTAATATTAGTTAAATGGCCTCTTTAAATTTTAATGGTAATCAATCGTAACGATCTTTTTAATTAATACTATATCGAATTTTTTAGTTTACTTATGGTAATGTAAATGTTATACTATGCATATAAAGAATTTTTTATCTTACATAATTAGAATTAAAACTCTTAGGAGGAATACAACATGGAAAAACGTACTGGCGTAGTAAACATTTGCAGGTGGCCCTATCACATTAGTTGGCCCAGAAATTAAAGTAGGTCAACAAGCTCCAGACTTCACTGTATTGAGCAATGACTTGCAAGCTAAAACTTTAAAAGACTTCGAAGGTAAAGTAAAAGTTATCTCCGTTGTTCCTTCCCTTGATACAGGTGTTTGTGATGCTCAAACTCGTTGGTTCAACCAAGATGCAACAGCTCTTTCCGAAGATGTAGTCGTATTGACAATTTCTATGGACTTACCATTTGCTCAAAAACGTTGGTGTGGTGCTGCGGGCGTAGATAAAGTTATTACTTTGTCTGACCACAAAGATGCTTCCTTCGGTGAAAAACTACGGTTTTCTTGATTGAAGAGCTTCTGATCTTTTTAACTCGTGGCGTTGTAGTAATCAACAAAGATAACAAAGTAACTTATGTTGAATATGTACCAGAAGTAACTCAAGCAGTTAACTTTGATGCTGCATTAGAAGCTATTAAGGCTGATATCTAATCTTTAAGATTTTGCTAATAGCTTAATATAGAGATAAAAAGACCGTACGGTGTACGGTCTTTTTATATGTCCTATTGTAAATTATTATTTTATTTGGAGTATGTATGTGGATTCGTATTTCTCAGCTTATTTTAACCATTAAAAATATTGCACTTATTGGTGTTGGCATTGGTTTATGCATTGCTTTAATCAATAGTTTAGTAAACTTTGGTTTTATTGCATGGGCCAATATTCAAGGCTATAGTACTTATTCATTATTGATTGAAGAGATAATTACCTTCTTTCTCTACTTTGAATTTATTGCACTCATAATTAAGTACTTTAAGAATAACTTCCATTTTCCTCTCGATTTCTTCTTATATATTGGCATTACCGCCATTGTTCGTTTACTAATTATCGATCATGAATCAGCTTTGGACATGTTATTATGGTCTATTTCTATTTTAGTTCTAGTTTGTTGCCTAGTACTGGTAGAAAAATTTCTTAATAACAAATCGTAATAGCATAAAAGAGACTCTACACATCAGTAGAGTCTCTTTTATTTTAACACTATCAACTAGCATCTTAGAAAATATTTTTAGCGTAATTAGCGTACTTAGTTTCTAATTCTTCCATTTTATCATTCATTTCGATTTGTAATTGGGATGCTAAATCATATTCACCATCATTAAGTGCATCGATTAAACGAGTGAATAAGGATTTACGATCGTCACTATCTTTAGCAAGATAGAAACGTAAGTCATTAACTTCTGCAAAGCGTTTATCATCTACACTATTTCGGCTATCAGTATGAATTGCAACCATGCTACGAACTGTATCCAAATTATTTGGAATTAAGCGATTAGCCAATACTAGTTTCCAACGTTTAAGAATGGAGGCAATAAAGGAGTCCATTAAATCTTTAGCAAATGCATTGCCTTGAGCCAATGTTTCTACTAATTCAGGATTATTTTGGTAACCCTTTATGTTTTCCCATACAGTAGCTGGAGCAACACCAAACATTTGATTACGTTCTTCTTGTGTGAAATCATCAAACACATCTTTTTCAGTACGGTATGCACGATTTGTAGCAAGATAATCAGATGTTTCACCTACTTCTTTGGAAAGCTCTGCTTCCAGTTGAGCTTGTGTTTTACCAGATGTAATGGCATATTTCATACCATCAAATGCAGAAATAAAGATCAATGCTAAAGCAGTATATGTATTGGTGTAAGGATTTGGAGAACGCAATTCATAACGTGTCGCCATAGGATTATCGATATCTCGAATTAAACCGCAAAGGATTGTACGGTTACGGCTAGGTTCAGATGGATCAGTACCTAAAGATGTAACAATACATACTGGCGCTTCAAACCCAGGTTTTAAACGATTTAAAGAATCTGTTGTAGAGCTGATGAATGGATTAATAGCTTCATAGTGTTTTAAAAGTCCCATAATTGCACCAATGCCTAAAGAGCTAGCAGATTCTTTTCGCATATCTTCTGGGCTAAATAAGTTAACAACTTTACCAGATTTTAATTTAGCCATAACACCAAAATGAGTATGTTCACCAGAACCAGCTACACCAATTATTGGTTTTGCATTAAATGTTACATCAAGACCATTTTCACGGAATACTTCACGAACAATAATACGAGCTTGTAATTCATTATCTGCTGTTTGTAATGGATTATTTGAGAATTTCCAGTCGATTTCTAATTGTTCTAATACAACTGCTTCATGACCATCTTCATCAAGTTTAGCTTTAACGCCACCTACTTCTTTATGACCCATTTCAGCAACCATACCATATCTATCAAGACGTTCAACAGCTTGTTCTAAAGCAGTGCGAACTGTACCATGAGTACGTTGCCAGTATTGTTCTTGTAATTTTTGGGATACGGATAATTCTTTTTTTGTAACTGTTCTAGATGGAGTTTTTACCCAGAATTCTAGTTCTGTTGCAGATGTGAAAATGATATCTACAACTTCATCAGCTTTCACATGCGGCATACCAGGTAAGCCATGTTCTTTAATCAAAGCCAATAATTCAGCACGAACATAGTCGCAGCTGCGTTTTAAAATAGAACGAGAATCTACATAGCGATAGTTATGCATCAAGAATGCAGGAATACGAAGTGTACCAGTTGGTAAGCCTGTAACAGGATCAATATTTTCGTAGTTGTAATCAACAAACCAGTTTACACTTGGATCGCCCCACATATCTACACGAGCATTATTTAATGTAGCAATATTTGTAAGTACTACAGAGGAACCATCTGTTTGAACAGCACGACCTTCAAAGAAAGATTCGTAGTCATCGAAGAATGCTGACATAGGAATCTTTTCATCAGTATCATTACCTGCTAAGTCAATACCTACAAGAGATACGAACTTGATTTCAGGATGTTGTTCTAATAATGCAAGAACCCCTTCTTTCCCATATTGACCTGCTGGAATGTAATATAATAATTCGTTAGTTGTCGACATATTTGTTCCTCCTAAAAGAAAAAGACTCCAACAAATAAATATATAAATCTATATATCTAAAGTGGAGTCTTCGTTGACCAATTATTTTATTGAGTTCATATTATCATATGTTGAAAATATATGTCAATAACTTTCTATAGAATTTCATTATGCTCTTAAAGTTACATCTAACACACCTATTACTATAAACTATAAATCAATTAGTATATATAAAATAGTCGTTGATATCTATTTATATTATCCAAGTAATTCTTTAACAATGTTATTAACAATCTTACCATCTGCACGCCCTTTTGTTTTTGGCATTACATGTTTCATAACATTACCCATATTTACGTTATCACCACATGCAGCAATGGCTTCTTGTACAATTATACGAATTTCATCATCTTTCAATTGCTCTGGTAAGTATTTTTGCAATACAGCCATTTCTTCTTTTACATGACTAATTAAGTCCTCACGGCCTGCTTTTTCAAATTCTGTTAAGGAATCTTGACGAGTTTTCATTTCCTTAGCTAAAATGCCAAAAATGCCAGCATCATCTAGCTCAATTTTGTCATTGATTTCTGTATTTTTTATGGCACTATTGACCATACGAATTACAGATAACGCTGTTTTACCTTCTTCACGAGCTTTCATAGCTGCTTTCATATCTTCCTTTAATTGATCTTTTAAACTCATATTTCCTCCTTATGTATATAATAAAGAAACCCTAATTCTGGATTTCATAAAGCCATGAAAAGGCAGAATTAGGGTAATCATCTTATGCTCTGAATTTGCGTTTTCTTGCTGCTTCAGATTTTTTCTTTCTTTTTACGCTTGGTTTTTCATAGTGTTCGCGTTTTCTTACTTCAGACAAAACACCCGCTTTTTGGCAGGAGCGTTTGAATCGACGAAGAGCACTTTCAAGCGTTTCGTTTTTACCGACTTTGATTTCAGACATCTATATCCCTCCCTCCAAAAATAATCTCGGGAAGTGCTGATAATTTACATACGCACATATAATATTATATGTATAGGTATAGATGTTGTCAATATTTTCAAGTATATTTTATAGGTTTTTTAATGAGTATTATAAAAAGAATACATAATACTCAAAATTAGGCTTCTGGCCAGCCCATTTCTTCTCCACCTAAAAGGTGTGCATGCATATGGAATACAGTTTGACCGGCTTTTCCGCCAGTATTAAAGATCAAGCGATAACCATCTTTAGAAATACCAAGCTCTTTTGCTACATCACGAACAAATGGCAATAACCCTTCAACATAATCTGCATTCTTTTCATTAAGATGTGCAATATTAGACACGTGATTTTTAGGTACGATTAATACATGAACTTTTTTTACAGGTTGAATATCATGAAAAGCATAGAATTTATCATTTTCTAACACTTTTTTAGACGGAATTTCACCATTGATAATTTTGCAAAAAAATGCAGTCACTCATAATCTAACTCCTTACTCAATAATTAAATAATTATCTTCTAAACCTACAACAGTTCCACCAACGAGATCACCAATTTTACGTGTCCCATCAGACTTAACTTTACCATTTATATATTCATTTGTTAAGCCCATGTAGTATCCATTCTCTTCCTTTTCGATGAGAATCTCACCAGGCTTACCAATGCGAGATTTTGCGTATCTTTCATAACCAGATTGGCTAAGACCATTTAAAAGTGCTACACGAGTCTTCTTAACAGCTTCTGGTACTTGATCCGCCATAGTGGCTGCAGGTGTACCCTCTCGAATAGAGTATGGGAAGGCATGAATGTGCGTAAATCCAATTTCACGTACTGTATTCAATGTTTCTTCGAAGTCTTCATCAGTTTCTTGAGGGAAACCAGCAATAATATCAGTTGTAATTGATAAATCTTTAATACGAGAACGTAAACTTGTAATTAAATCTTTATATTCTTGTAATGTATAATGGCGTTTCATTAACTTTAATACGTGGTCAGAACCAGCTTGTAGAGGTAAATGTAAGTGTGGACAAACACGTTTATTCGTAGCCATTAATTCTACTAACTCATCAGAAACCTCTACGGATTCAATGGAGCCAAAACGAATGCGGTATAAATTAGGAATCTCTAATAAAGCTTTTACCACATCAGCTAATGTTGGACGACCTGGTAATTCGACACCGTAATTACCCAAATGTATGCCAGTTAATACGATTTCATGGAATCCATGATCTACTAAACGTTTTGCCTCCTGTACAATATCATCAACTTTACGAGATTTTAATTTTCCTCGAGTATAAGGAATGATACAAAAGGCACAATAGTTATTACAACCTTCTTGAATTTTCATGAAAGCACGAGCTTTGTCAGATTCATTACCAAATAACGGCATTTCCTCGAAGTTAGATTCCTTCATGATATCCCGAACAGCATTAATTTGTCGTTCTGTAGATTCTAATTGCTCTACTAATTCAACAATTTTAGAGCGATTATTGGTACCAATAACGAGATTAACACCATCTATAGCAGCAATCGCATCTGGATCAAGCTGAGCATAACAACCAGTTACAATAACATAGGCATCTTCATTTTGACGTTTCGCCTTGCGGATTAATTGACGGGATTTCTTTTCCCCCATATTCGTTACAGAACACGTATTAATTACATATATATCAGCTTTTTCATCGAAGTCTACCGCTTCGTAATTATTTTGTAAAAATAAACCTTTCATGGCATCTGTATCATATTGGTTTACGCGACACCCTAAGGTTGTAAAAGCAACGGTTTTCATTGCACCTCTCTATTCTTATTTAATTTATAATTCTAATTCATATTGAATCATCGCTAACGATCCAATAGCAGCAGTTTCAGCCCGCAAAATTGTATTTCCTAGCGATACTGATTTTCCACCATATTTTATAATAGCATTGATTTCCTTCTCTTGATAGCCCCCTTCAGGACCTATACAAATTAAAACATCAGTTACAGACTTATCGGAATGCAAAGTTTTAAGTACATCTTTGATAGTCTGCCCTGCTTCATTTTCATAGGCTACCAACTTCAACGCCTCAGATTCAATGTCTAATGCTTGTAAAAGCGTCTCTCCTACTACGAGTGTAGGCAAGTGTTTTCGTCCACATTGTTGAGCTGCTTCTAGCATTATTTTTTCCCAACGATTTACTTTTGATTGAAGCTTTTTTTCATCATATTTAGCTACGCAGTTAACTGTGGGCACAAGATAAATTGTATCCACATTTAACTCCGTCGCCTTTTGTAGAACCCACTCTAGTTTTTCACCTTTTAATAAGGATTGAACCAGGATAGTACGATAAGATGCTACATTTTCTTCTACATATTCAATCAGTTTTGCTTGCGCTTTACCATCTACTTCTGCTGTAATTTGATATATACCACAACGGTTATCGCTGCCGGTTACAGTTATGGGCTTCTCCATATTATGGCGAAATACATGTAGTACATGATGGGTCACATCTTTTGGTAATTCTATTATTTCATCTAATGGTGTAGGAATAAAAATCTTTTTCATCGTTTTTCTAGCGCAAACGTATGCCAAGGCCCTGCGACGCGCTCCTCAATAATATGCCAATGAGCCTCAATATATGGCATGATTTCATCATAACGATCATCAATAATGCCACTAATAATCAAAATGCCCTTATCATCCAGTTTCTTACCAATTTGAGGTAATAGTATTTTAAGCGGATCTACTGTTAGATTAGCTAAAATTAATTGGGCAGTACCATTGAAATCACTATCCAAATTACCACAAATGATTTCAGCAGATACATGATTATTATCACAGTTAATTCTAGCTTGATTTGCAGCATACTCTTCTATATCTATACCAACTAAATTTTTAATACCTAAATGGGCTGCTACTAATAAAAGAATACCTGTGCCAGTACCAATATCCAAACAAGTAACTGTATCAAGATCCATAGATTTACTATAGGATTGTAATAACTCTGCACAAGTCCGTGTTGTCTCATGAGACCCGGTACCAAAGGAAATATCTGAATCGATTTCAATAATAGTTTTATTATCTACATTATTGTATTCCTGCCATGCTGGTTTAATGACTAAGTTAGGTAAAATTTCTGTAGGTTCAATATACTGTTGCCAAGAGTTTAACCAAGTTGACCCATCAAGAATATCTGTATCTATTGATATAATCTTAATATTATCCTCTGTAAGGCGTTTTTCTAAATCCGCCTTAATCATATCCATATCGAATGATGAATCAGCGTACATAGTTAATTTTATTAAATTAGGCTGATTTTCAACATCTTCTTCTATAATCCCATTGTCTGTATAATCGTCAAAAAGAGTAGTCACCTCATCGGTGGCTACTCTTTCACAGACAACGGAAATTTCTATCCATTGCATATATGCTCCTTTATAGGGAATGTGATGGAACAAACCATTCCTTCACATGAGCTGTTCATTTTGTTAAACAATCCTTGATTTTTTCAAAGAGACTTTTACTCACTTGTAAGTTATTAACGTCTTCATTACTTTCATTTGCAAAGCGTAGCAATAGCTCACGTTGAGTATCTGTCAACTTCTTAGGCGTTTGGACAGTTACCACAATATGTTGGTCACCCCTTTGGTTAGGGTTACGCAAATATGGAATACCTTTGCCCTTTACGCGGAATGCCGTTCCCGTTTGAGTACCTTCCGGAATCTTTAACTCTACTTTACCATCTAAGGTGTTAACTTGTATAGTCGCACCAAGAGCAGCTTGAGCAAAGCTAATATTTACACGGCTAATAACGTCATTACCATTTCGTTCAAATTCCTTATGCGGACGAACAAAGATATATACATAAAGGTCCCCTTTAGGACCGCCTAAAATACCAGGTTCCCCTTCATTAGCTACACGTAAGCGAGATCCGCTATCTACACCAGCTGGAATCTTAATGGAAATCTTCCGTTTTGCCAACATTTCGCCAGTACCACGACACTTTGAGCAAGGTTTTTCAATGCTTTTACCCGTACCATGACAGCGAGAACAAGTGCGAACGGACTGCATACGTCCAAATGGAGTATTTTGAATAACCGCTTCTTGACCAGAACCATGACAGTTTGGACAAGTATCGACACGAGAGCCTGGTTCACCACCAGTACCATGACAGTGATCACATTCTTCATGACGATGCACTTCAATTTCCATAGATTTACCAAAGGCTGCATCTTCAAAGGAAATATCGATATCTTCACGCAAGTCATTGCCTTTTTGAGGGCCTTGTTGGCGTCCACCACCAAACATGCCACCAAAAATGTCGCCAAAGATATCACCAAAGCCTCCAGTTTGACCACCGAAACCGCCGAAGCCACCTTGGAAACCACCGGCACCAGCGCCGCCGCCTTGTTTGAAGGCGTCATGGCCGAATTGGTCATATTGAGCTTTTTTAGTTTCATCAGACAAGACTTCGTAAGCTTCGTTAGCTTCTTTAAACTTTGCTTCCGCTTCCTTTGGATTGTCTTTATTTACATCTGGGTGGTATTGGCGGGCCTTTTTACGGAAGGCTTTTTTGATTTCATCTTGAGAGGCATTTTTACTAACCCCTAGGATGTCATAATAATCACGTGCCATTCGTTACCAACCCTTCTTATTTCTTGTCGTCATCCACTACTGTGTAATCAGCATCAACTACATTGTCATCAGATTTTGTTTGTTGTTGACCTTGATCTGTAGCACCAGCTGCTTGTTGAGCTTGTTGAGCTGCTGCATACATTTGTTCTGCTAATTTATGTAATGGTTGTTCCAAAGCTTCACTATCTTTTTTGATGTCTTCGATATTGCTAGCTTCGATAGATTTTTTCAATTTATCTTTCGCTTCTTCTACTTCTTTCATCAAAGCAGCATCGCCTTTACCTTCAAGGTCTTTCAATGCTTTCTCAGCTTGATATACTAAGGAGTCCGCATTATTTTTAATGTCTAATTCTTCTTTTCTAGCTTTATCTTCCGCTGCATGAGCTTCAGCTTCTTTAACCATGCGATCGATTTCTTCTTCTTTCAAGCCGCTAGAAGAAGTAATGGTAATTTTTTGTTCTTTTTGAGTACCCAAATCTTTAGCTTTTACATGTACGATACCATTAGCATCGATGTCGAATGTTACTTCGATTTGAGGAACCCCACGAGGAGCAGCTGGGATACCATCCAAGTTGAAACGACCCAATGTTTTATTATCTGCTGCGAATTCACGTTCACCTTGTAATACATGGATATCTACAGATGGTTGGTTATCTGCGGCAGTAGAGAATACTTGAGATTTAGATGTAGGGATTGTAGTATTACGATCGATAATACGTGTGAATACGCCACCCATTGTTTCGATACCAAGGGACAATGGCGTTACGTCAAGTAACAATACGTCTTTAACTTCACCTACTAATACGCCACCTTGAATAGCAGCACCAATAGCTACACATTCATCAGGGTTAACATTTTTAGTTGGTTCTTTACCCAATACTTTTTTTGATTGCTTCTTGTACAGCTGGAATACGGCTAGAACCACCAACTAACAATACTTTATCGATATCGGATGCAGATAAACCAGCATCGCTCATAGCTTTACGAGTAGGTTCAATAGTTGCTTGTACTAAGTCAGCAGTTAATTCTTCAAATTTAGCACGAGTTAATGTTACATCCAAATGTTTAGGACCAGTAGCATCAGCTGTGATAAATGGCAAGTTGATATTTGTGCTAGCTACGCCAGACAACTCAATTTTTGCTTTTTCAGCAGCTTCTTTTAAACGTTGATCAGCTAATTTATCATTGGATAAATCGATACCAGTTTTCTTTTTTGAACTCTTCGATAAGGTAGTTTCATTAATGCGTGGTCGAAGTCATCCCCACCAAGGTGGTTATTACCAGATGTTGCTAATACTTCAAATACACCATCACCAAGTTCAAGGATAGATACGTCGAATGTACCACCACCAAGGTCAAATACAAGAACTTTACCGTCTTCATCTTTATCTACACCATATGCAAGAGCAGCTGCTGTAGGTTCGTTGATGATACGAAGTACTTCAAGACCTGCAATAGCGCCAGCGTCTTTTGTAGCTTGACGTTGAGCATCTGTAAAGTATGCAGGAACTGTAATAACAGCTTGTTTTACAGGTTCGCCCAAGTAAGCTTCTGCGTCAGCTTTGATTTTTTGAAGAATCATTGCAGAAATTTCTTGAGGAGTATAAGATTTACCTTCTACAGTTACTTTGTAGTCTGTACCCATGTGACGTTTAATAGAAATGATTGTATTTTCTGGGTTGGATACAGCTTGACGTTTAGCCAATTGACCAACTAAACGTTCTCCATTTTTTGCGAACCCAACAACGGAAGGAGTTGTACGTGCACCTTCTTGATTTGTAATAACCGTAGGTTCGCCGCCTTCCATAACAGCAACACAAGAGTTTGTTGTCCCTAAATCAATACCAATTACCTTTGCCATAATATATACCTCCTAAAACTTTATAATCTATTCAACAACTTTTACCATTGCTGGACGTATACAACGACCATCAACAGTATAGCCAGTTTGCAATACTTCACACACCGTATCGGATTCATATTCATCTGACGGTACACGCATAATCGCTTGATGGAAATTTGGATCAAATGGTTGCCCCACAGCCTCAATAACCGCTAAACCATGTTTAGATAACATAGCCATCAAATTTTGATGAATCATAATGAATCCATCGAGGAATACTTTTGCTTCCCCCTCTGCAGGACTTTGAACAGCCCGTTCAAAGTTATCCAAGACAGGAAGAAGGTCTGTTAATACATCCCCTTTTACATATCCTGCAAGTTGCTCTTTTTCCTGATTAGTACGTCGTTTGAAGTTTTCAAAGTCCGCTTGTAACCGTTTATAGCGATTATCAAAGTCGGCTTTAAGTTCTTCTAACACTTGAGCAGCATCAGCCACAGCTTCTTCAGTTTTTTCAACAGTTGGTTCCTCTACATTCGTAGTATCCTCTGTTTCCTCCACTGTTTCTTGTTTAATGTCTTGTTCTTCAGCCATTATATGCCCTTTCTGTTTTGTTCTTTTACCATAGTTTCCATTATATGTTTCATATGGGACAACATGCCGATGATACGTCCGTATTCCATCCGCGTTGGACCAAGAATAGCAAGAGTTCCAATAGGCTGATCTTGATTCGTAAAATCAGCTTGTACCACACTCACTGAATGTAGCGCTTCAGTTTCATTCTCAATACCAATCTTGACCTTAACAGGTGTTGGAGAATCATCTTTTAATAGCTGTCCTAATTGATTTTGTTCTTCCACTAAGGAAAGCAAGGGTTGTACCTTCTCAACAGACTTAAACTCTGGTTGATTTAACAACTCTGTGGTACCTACCGAATAGAACAACTTACGTTTATTAATAGCTCGTAATAATGTCTCCGAAAGGATTAATAAAATTCCCTGTGGTCCTTCCATATGGACCAATATAGATCCTAAAGCCTCAGCCGTTACATGACCAATACTTACATTCTGTAGTGCATTGCTAAATTGTATGGCTAGACTCTGTAAAAGCTCTGGTGAAACGCTTTCACCAAAGTACATCAATTCATTATCGAGTGCTCCTGTTTCAGTAATAACTACCATAATGGCTTGATGACTATCTAGCGGTAATACATGAATGTATTTGATTAATGCTCTATCATGGGCTGGTGCTAAGAATAAACTCATGCTATGACTTACCTGTGAAAGTAGTTTAGCCATATTGAGAAAGAGTTCACTCGTTGATCCATTGGAACGTTTCCATAACATTTCAATTTTTTCAGCATCCTGTAATGGAACAGGTTGTCGACTCAGCATAGAATCAACATATAAGCGATAGCCCTTAGCTGAAGGAATACGTCCAGCCGATGTATGAGGTTGCTCTAAATAGCCTAATTCCTCTAAATCGGACATTTCGTTCCGCACCGTAGCAGGACTGATGCCAAGATCATAATTTTTAGCAATCGTTCGAGATCCTACAGGTTCTGCGGACTTAACATAGTCTTCAATTATGGCTCGCAAGATGCGCTGTTTTCTTTCATCCATAATGACACCTCTTGTTAGCACTCATAAACTTTGAGTGCTAATCGCATGTATAATATTATCATATTCAAAAAAAATGTCAAGCAGAAAAATCCTTAAAAAGTCAAATAATATCTATTTAGTCAAAAAGACAATTCAATATTTTTAATTAATTGGTCAAAAAATCAAAGTACAAAAATAAAAAAACACTTATACTATCTACATTTATGACATATCCCAAAATTTAAAGATTAGAATATGTTGGTCTAATAAAATTTCTATTATTAAAACCTGAAATAGTATAAGTGTTTATATTTGTAATAATTTTATTGTAATTCTATTGTTAATGGACTCTTAGTTAGAATACTTTTTGGGCCCTAACTATTTACAGACTAAAATCATAAATCAATAAGTACTAGAAATATAATAATTTATAGTTCTACACCTTCTAATGGATTACCAAGTCGTTCTAACAATTGTCCCATACGTTCACGAGGTTCCCCATGTTCCGCATACCAATCAATCAAAATGTCTACAGCTTTTTTAGATTGCTCAATAGTTAGTTTTCTTGCTAAAATTTTTCCTGCTTCTGGTCTCATGCCTGTATTACCGCCAACAGCCAACATAAAACCTTGCGATGTACCAATAAAAGCAATATCTTTCACCATCGCATCAGGGCAGTTACGTCCACATCCACTGATGCCAATCTTGCACTTATGAGATGTTTTTCGGCCGTAGTGTTTTCTCTCTACATAATCAGCCAATTCTTTAGTTTCCATTTGTCCATTTTTACAATGGCCTTTACCTACACAGGCAATTAAGGAATTAACACCTCTATGAATAACAGTTGTCACGCCATCAGGCAATTCAGAAATTAGCTGTTCCTTATCATCTTTTTCAATACCTGTAATTTGTATACCTGTTACAACATGGCGAAAGGATCCGCCATATTTTTCAGCAAGTTCTATGCATGCTTTCATTTGATCTAAAGTAAATTCATTATGTAAACCGTGTAATATTACAGATGTCTTCATCGTTCCTCCTCAAATCTAGCATGCTTATTCATCATCATCCTATTTATACTAACATATTAGATTTTGAGAAACTGTGAGAAATTACTCACGAATAAATTGACTAAATACATAGTTTCCATGCTTGGCACCTTCAGCGGTTAAATGATAACTTCCACTTTGATATTCTAATAGATCTTTACTAACTAAATCCTCTAAAGTAGTACCAAATAAATTATGGACAGATACGCCAAATTTATCTTCAAATTTTCGCTCATCAAGGCCCCATTTAGTGCGAAGAGCTAAAAAGCAAAAATCCTCTTGAGCTCGCTCTAAAGTAATCGTCTCCGTATCAATAGTAGGCATAATATATCTGTCAACAGATTGTATATAGGGCATTACATTACGATTATTACTACGGCGTACTCCGTCATAGAAGGAATGAGCACCAGCACCAAAGCCTAAATAATCTATATAGTGCCAATATTTTAAATTATGACGGCTATAGGAATTAGCCTTGGCGAAATTTGAAATCTCATATCGTTCAAAGCCTAAATCTTTTAATCCTTCCATCATCGTATCATACATGGATTCATCAATGGTTTCACTAGGAATAGAAATAAGGTTCTTTTGTACTAAATGATATAGATACGTTCCTACCTCAACTTGAAGTCCATACGTTGAAATATGATTAATCGGTAAATCTTTTACAATATCTAAATTATGTTGAATATCCTCTAATGTTTGTCGTGGTAAACCATAAATCAAATCAATATTGATATCGGTAAAGCCCGCCTCTTTAGCATCATAAACGGCTTGTTTTGCCTGTTCCCCGTTGTGACTACGATGAAGCATGGTAAGCAACTTATCGTCAAATGTTTGAACACCAAAGCTAATACGATTAAAACCAAGTTTAACTAATTTCGTTAAATAATGTAAATTTACTTCCCCAGGATTCGATTCAATAGTCATATGACAATCGTCAGTAATTGTAAAAGTATTTTTAATTTTATCAAGAATCATCTGTAGTTGTTGAATCGATAATTCTGTAGGCGTACCTCCACCAAAATAAATTGTATCAATAGCTTTAGATGTAGACTCTGGATGTTCAGAGACCCATAAATCAATTTCTTGAACTAAAGCATATACATAGGTTTCGTAATAATCTTGTAAATTTTGATAAGCAGGAAAATCACAATACATACATTTCTGTTTACAAAAAGGGATATGGACATACAACCCCATATCCCTCAGTGTAGACAGATTCAGAATATCAGAATCTGTTTTCATTTTATTAGTCCTCAACCTTGAGAATCGCCATGAATGCTTCTTGCGGGATCTCTACGGAACCGACGGACTTCATGCGTTTCTTACCGGCTTTTTGTTTTTCAAGTAATTTACGCTTACGAGAAATATCACCACCGTAACATTTTGCCAAAACGTCCTTACGCCAAGCTTTTACAGTTTCACGAGCCACAATTTTTGTACCTACCGCCGCTTGAATTGGAATTTCAAACATTTGACGAGGAATCAATTCTTTCAATTTCTCAGCTAATGCACGTCCACGTGTAGCTGCACGGTCCTTGTGTACAATAATGGACAATGCATCTACAGGATCACCATTTAAGAGAATATCCATCTTAACCATTGGAGATTGTTTATATCCAATCAATTCGTAGTCAAGAGATGCATACCCCTTTGTAGCAGATTTTAATTTATCAAAGTAATCATAAATGATTTCACTCAATGGCAAGTGATAAACGACAGATACGCGTGTTTCATCCAAATATTCCATAGATTGATATTCACCGCGTTTATCTTGAGATAATTCCATGATAGTACCAACAAAATCTTTAGGTACAATTGTAGTCGCCTTTACATAAGGCTCTTCAATGTAATCAATTTCTGTTGGAGGTGGTAATTTAGCTGGATTATCGACTTCGAGCATTTCCCCATTTGTTTTGTACACTTTGTAATTTACCGATGGAGCCGTCGTAATAAGCGTCAAGTTATATTCACGTTCTAAACGTTCTTGAATTACGTCCATATGCAAAAGACCGAGAAACCCACAACGGAAACCAAAGCCCAATGCCAATGATGTTTCTGCTTCATATTCTAAGGCAGCATCATTAAGCTGTAACTTTTCTAATGCATCCCGAAGGTTTTCATAATCTTTAGACTCTGTTGGGTAAAGGCCACAGTACACCATAGATACAGCCTTACGATAACCAGGCAATGGTTCTGATGCAGGATTATTAGCTAATGTTACAGTATCGCCTACATGGCAATCTTTTACATTTTTGATGCTAGCTGCAATACAACCTACTGAGCCACATGGTAATTCTTGCACAGGTACAAGATTTGGAGTAAAAATACCGAGTTCTGTAACATCAAAGTCCTTTTTATCATGCATCATGCGAATTGTATCTTTTGCTTTTATGGACCCTTCTTTTACACGGACATAGGCAATAGCACCTTTGTACGCATCAAAACGGCTATCAAAAATCAAGGCTCTTGTTGGCTCATCAGATTTATCTGGTGGTGCAGGAACTTTATTTACAATAGCTTCTAAAATATCAGGAATACCGATACCTGATTTGGCAGAGCATAATATAGAATCAGATGCGTCTAAACCAATAATATCTTCAATTTCTTGTTTAACACGATCAGGATCTGCTGACGGCAAATCAATCTTGTTAATAACAGGAATGATTTCAAGATCATGTTCTAAAGCGAGATATACATTTGCCAACGTTTGTGCTTCCACACCTTGAGCAGCATCAACAACAAGTAATGCCCCTTCACAGGCTGCAAGAGAACGAGATACTTCATAGCTGAAATCGACATGGCCCGGAGTATCGATGAGATTCAAAGTGTATTCTTCACCGTCTTGAGCTTTGTACAAAATGCGAACAGATTGTGCTTTAATAGTAATGCCTCGTTCACGTTCAAGGTCCATGGAGTCCAAAACTTGAGCCTCCATTTCACGTTTTTGTAATGTGCCAGTATATTCAATTAATCTATCGGCAATGGTTGATTTACCATGGTCAATATGGGCTATAATACAGAAGTTTCGAATCTTTTTCGTTGACATACTATGTGAACAAGTTCAAAGAACTTGCATTCTCCTTTCTAACATACGCGATCGATAACAGCACCTCCCAATAATTGAGTGCCATTATAAAAGGCTACAGATTGACCTGGGGTAATAGCCCGTTGTGGTTCTTCAAAAATAACCTCCATTGTATCGTCATCTAAAATACGTGCTGTGCAAGGAGAAGGGTTAGCTGCATAGCGAATTTTGCCTTCTGCCTTCAATTCCTTATGAATTGTATCATCTAAGAAGTTATAGAACTTACAAATCATACGATTTGTAAAGAGACGTTCATTAGGACCCACGATGACCTCATTACGATCCCCATTAAATCCAATAACATATAAAGGGTGTTTATAAGCAATACCAAGGCCTTTACGTTGACCAATCGTATAATTAAATAAGCCGTTGTGCTTACCTAATACCTCACCATCTTCGGTAACGATATTACCAGACTCTGGCTTACCCTTCATTTCTTCTACCACAAGCTTTTGATAGTTCCCATGAGGCAAGAAACAAATATCTACGCTATCTGGTTTTTTAGCGACTGGCAAATCATATTCAGCAGCTAATTTACGTGTTTCAGTCTTACATTGACCACCTAATGGGAACATAAGATGACTCAAAATACGTTGGTTCATATTGTACATAACATAACTTTGGTCTTTTGTAGGATCAACACCTTTATGTAACTCATATAGACCTGTTTCTTCATTGTAATTTACTTGTGCATAATGACCAGTTACCATATGTGTGGCACCTAATTCAAGAGCACGATTGAGCATCAAGTCAAACTTGATGTTCTTGTTACAAAATACACAAGGATTTGGCGTACGACCATAGGCATATTCTTTTACAAAGTAATCTACTACGTTTTCGTAGAATACATCACGAGCATCGATAACATGATGCTCGATACCAAGAAAATCACACATCTTCTTAGCATCAGTTACGGCAAGAGGCACCTCATCATAGGGCGTACCACTCACCCATAACCATAGGGTAATACCAAATACTTTATAGCCTTGTTTTAATAGCATTGCAGCAGTTAAAGAACTGTCTACGCCGCCACTCATAGCTACAGCGATAACTTTTTCCATACTTTCTCCTTTTAATGATCTCTTGATCATAAAACTAATCAGGGTGAAAGCCTGACGTGTAAAACACTAGTTCGGTGTAAAAGTCCGAGTAGTATTGCTATAAAATTATAGCAACTTATATTATAGCCTAGAAATAGGTATATTGAAAAGATTTGAAATAAAAAGAATCCCTTTCACAAAAGAAAGAGATTCTAAATATTATCTATGTTTTAATAGTTCTTCAGCAGCTCCTAAAATACCAAGCATGGAATGTTCAAACACTAGGCCACCCTGCATGAAAATTGTATACGGTGGACGTACAGGACCATCGGCACTGAGTTCAATAGAGGAACCTTGTACAAAGGTACCACCAGCCATGATGATTTTATCTTCGTACCCAGGCATATCCCCCAGGAATAGGATGTACATGAGCATCTACAGGAGAATAGGCTTGCATACCTACACAGAAATGCTCCATTTCTTCCCCATTTTTCAGATTAATGGCTTGAATCAAATCATAGCGATCAGCATTTACCTTAGGGAATACATCATAGCCTAGTAACTCACCTACAGCAGCCGTATATACAGCACCTTTAAGAGCTTGTAATACTACGTGAGGTGCCATAAATAAACCTTGGAAGAACAAGCGATAACCAGGAGCATATGAACCCATATGATCGCCAAGTCCAGGAGCTGTCAATTGATATGCTGCATCCTCTACAAGGTTTTCTCTACCAACAATATAACCACCAGTTGGTGCTAAACCGCCACCTGCATTTTTAATGAGAGAGCCAGCCATAATGTCAGCACCAGCTTCTAATGGTTCTTGCAGCTCTGTAAATTCACCGTAACAATTATCTACGAAACAAATCGTTTTAGAATTTTTAGCTTTTACAGCATCTACAATAACCTTAATATCTGCAATAGATAAAGGTTCACGTGTGCTATAGCCTCGAGACCGTTGAATGACTACTACCCGCGTATTATCGTTAACAGCGTTAGCAATAGCTTCAACATCATAAGTATTATCTTTCAATGGTACCTCAGTATAGGTAAAGCCTTTTTCTACTAAAGAACCACGCACTTCACGAGATGAACCGATAACAGATTGCATCGTATCGTAAGGAGCCCCAACAGCATAAATAAATTCAGTACCTTTAGAACCATTGCCCATCAAAGAAATTAACGTCGTTGCTAATGCATGTGTACCAGAAACAAAGTGCGGCCGTACAATAGCCTTTTCACCTTTAAATACATAGGCAAATACTTCATCTAATTTCTCACGGCCTACATCGTTATAACCATAACCAGTTGTGCCCGTAAAATGATAATCAGATACTTGGCACTCTTTAAATGCTTCTAATACCTTTTTTGTATTTTCCAATGCAATAGGTTCAAACTTTTTGAATTCAGGTTCAGCCATTTCAAGGGCTTTACTGCGTATTTCTTCTAATGTCATGCTATTCCTTCTCTACGGATTAAATCCATAGCTTTATTAAATATAAAATCTTTAGATGTATTGATATCAATATGTATCCATTCTATATATGGCATACGTTTATACCATGTAATTTGGCGCTTAGCAAAGTGACGTGTATTCTTCTTAATTAAGTCACGACACTCATCTAATGTTATATTGCCATTTATATAGTCTACAACCTCTTTATAGCCAATACCTTTAAAGCTTGGCAATCTGGATTCACTCCAGATTTTATGAGTTGTTCCACCTCTTCAATCAAACCTGCATCAAACATCATATCAACGCGTAAATTAATACGTTCATATAATTTATCACGATCTCTTATGAGACCGATAACAGGTCCTTTATAGGATACACCATCTTTTGTCTGATTTCGCAACGAATCTACATCACCATGATGCAATATCTCAATAGCTCGATACAAACGATGTTTATCGCTATATTGTATCTCTATATTATGCTCTTTACCTAATGTGAAAGCATAGTTTCGTAAGCCTTCAATACCTTTTGTACTATAGAGCTCATCGAGTTCTGCTCGCAAATATTCGTCAGGTTTAACATCATTAAAGTTGTAGTTCTCCAATAATGATTGGACATACAGGCCTGTACCACCAGACAGAATAGGAAGAATATTTCTATCTTTTAATCTTTCAATTATTTCTTTAGCTTGATCTTGAAAAATAGATACCGAATATGAATCATTTGGTTCCAGTATATCGATGAGATGATGTTTCACCCGATTAAGTTCATCCACCGATGGTTTAGCGGTACCAATATTAAGTTGTTTATAAACCTGATAAGCATCACCAGAAATAACCTCAGCATGCAGCTGTTCTGCTAGGTCCAAGGTAAGATCTGTTTTGCCTACCGCAGTAGGTCCAACGATGGTAATTAAGGGATTCACAATAACTCCTTCATATATACACCATAGCCTATGCGGCTATATTTTCCTCCTACCCATTTATGAGGTGGATATTTCTGAAAGACAGAACTAAATGGTCGTTCTTTAATGATAACACCATAAGAGGCAACACGCATAGATTCCTCCATAATTTTATCATCAATATGACTTTCCACAGTATGTCCACGGAGTGGTTTAAATTGAGGACTATCCTCTACAGGGACCTCAAACATGGGGTCAAAATAAATAATATCTACACTTTCATCTGGTAGATTAGGTACATAATTTTCAAAGGTATCATAACTTACCTCAATACGACGTAATGCGTCCGTCACACTTTTCACATTATGCGAATAATGAGCTAAACCATAAGATGTGGCAAGCCATATAGGTAAAGAACCTTCTAGGCCTTTTATTTTAGCCTGAGGAAAAGCATAGCTCACCACGATACTGTCACTGCCAAGACCAATTGTACAATCAAGAAACGAAAACTCTTCTTTACCAAGCGGATGATTAGCATTTAATATTGTTTGCACAGCATTAATTAAATGATCCCCTTCTCCACGTTGTAAACGTAGTATACGCAATTGAGCCATGGATAAATGAAAACTATGCTGTTGATTATTGGGAAAATGAATGGTTAGGCCATTACCAGAAAGAACCGCAATGTAATCACATAGATGTGCGTCAAATAATGCTGGTATAGATAATTTTCCTCTTTTTATATAAGTCATATGCATAGAGGAAGCCAACACTTTGGCTTCCTCTTGAATGGCCTCATTAGATTTTTGGGCTGTAGTTAATATATTCATGTTAAGACCGTAAGAATAATTTACCTAATTCATCAGGTGTAAATTTGATTATCGTAGGACGACCATGAGGACATACATATGGTTTTTCGGTACTAAATAAGTCCTCAATTAAAGTAGTCATTTGATACATATTTAAATTATGACCTGCCTTGATTGCCCCTCTGCAAGACGCATAGGCTAACATTTCATGTCGTAATTGAGCCTTAGTAGGCTGTTGATGATCATGTAAGTAAGAGAATACATATTGGAGAATTTCAAAAGCTTTTGACTCTACCAAATCTACAGGAGCTCCTACTAATTTTATCTTAGTAGGACCACCCAACTCTACATCGAAACCAAGATCAAGTAATGTTTCTCGTTCTTCCTCTACTAAATTCATTTCATCATCTGTGGCCTCATTATATTGAGGAACCAAAATAGATTGCATAGGAATCGATTCAGAAGACTTACACAACTTATCATAACGCACACGCTCATGCGCCGCATGTTGGTCTATGATATATAGATCATCACCTTTTTTTGCTAATATATAACAAGATGCAACTTGCCCCATTGGTAAAAAGCCCGAGTTATGAATTGTACGCTCTTCTACCTCTTCGTTACGAATATCATGAGACAAGGATTTAAACTTCTCTACATCTTCCGTAGTATAACTAGTGTATGCAGTAGGAACAGCTTCAAAACTTTCATCTACAAAAGAGGATTGTTCATAAGTAGCCTTAGGTGCAGGTGGTGTATACCCCTTAGTTTTAAGGTTTTCCACAAACTGCGAAGTTTCACCGCGCATGACTTCATAGCCTTTTGTACGGCGTCCACCAAAAATCCTTATCATAATCTATAGCTGTTGCTATATGTTCAGCAGACTGCATCGAATCGTGTACAACTGTAGGTGTTTGATAAGAATCATAAGTAGTATTACCAGCTAAGGATGTACTATTAGAACTAAAAATTCTTAATATTACTATCACTATTACTAGCAATATCATTACCATATTTATCGGATATATTATCAACTGTACCAGTCATATAAGATGATGACTCTCGTTCGTATCTCTCATGGAGTGGATTATTTAAAGCATTTAAGATACCGTGATATACGGCTTTAAATATAATCTTATCATCTGAGAATTT